>Ga0209181_10012081_pt1 | contig 10968 bp, 5 predicted proteins | sample MAT05_FD_187208 | JGI IMG/M metagenome (GOLD analysis project Ga0209181, IMG submission 187208) | Freshwater microbial communities from Lake Fryxell liftoff mats and glacier meltwater in Antarctica - MAT-05 (SPAdes) (version 2) | ecosystem: Environmental > Aquatic > Freshwater > Ice > Liftoff...
TATTTCATTCTAGGTTTAGGCGACGATTTTAGTTGGTTTCAACCATCAGATGCTAAATTTTCTGAAGTCTGAAATGGCGCATTCTTGTAGATCCACAAAATATGAAATTTAGAATGAAACAGCCCTGCTCCAGATGCAAGCAAAAGGTTAACAATTTCATCATTACCAGCTTTAGTTGCTAAATAAAAAGCCTTATCTATTTTAGTTTGCCAATCCTTATCAACTTTGGCTTGCCAATCTTTCAAAATTATATGAATATAGCGATTTAATCCTTGCTCAGAAAAATCTTCAAGATAGTTTGAAAGATCAAACCCTTTTTCAGAAATTTTGTCTAAAACAGTCTCATTCTTTTGCCAGATAGCTTGCTGTATCGAATCCCAACCACTAGACCAGCCATCATTACTTTCTACAGTAGGATCTGCACCATTGTCTAGAAGGAAAAGCGCTAACTCTGTATCACCACTAGATAATGCATCCTCGATCGCTGAATTGCCACATACACTTGTTGCATTGATATCCGCCCCTTTAGAAAGTAGATAGTTAGCAATATCCTTATTTGCTAATTGAATAGGGAAAAACATGTAAGGACTAGGCTCGTCATAGTTTATATCAGCACCTGATTCAACTAAAAGTCTCACTAAATCTAAGTTACCTGTCCAACTTGCAATAGAAAGAGGTGTGTATGAATATGTCTCACTATGGAGATTTTTAAGAAAATCAATCACTTCAGCATCAATAAGCTTTAAATCTACTTCGTAGGAATATTCGCGTGTTTCTTCTTCCTCTAAATTGTCAGCTTCCAGAATATAAAAATATTGATTTAAGTTAAATTCTTCTTTCTCTATCAACTGTCGAACTGTCAATAAATTCTCTGTTGCTACAGCTTGAAGAAATTTCCATACTTTACTAGATACAAATTTCATTTTTCACCTTTGAGTGTCTATCGGGCAGAAAGATAAGTAATTCAAATTTTTGTTACTTTACCTCTGCTATTAGTTCTTTGCCATTTTGCCTAAATTCATCATCAAGGTTATACATAATCGTGCGGATAGCTTGACGCATCTTTAGTGCAGGCTTTAGGCAATCACTCTCAAAATCTGCCAATGTAAGTTCTAAATGAGGATGTAAAATTTTCAAGAAACCTGAAGCAGATTTGTAGATTGCATTTTGATCGCGGATTGTCACCTTGTCATCAAATTGAATGTGTTCTTGGACATAACTCATATAGCGGTTATCTTGGCGCATTGCTAATAAAACCTCTCCAAAAAAATCCATCTTGAGACCGACTTGATAGGCGATCATATCGCCTCTAAACTTGGGAATTTCCCAACCAGGTGATATGCCTGCAAAGCGATCAAGAAAGGCGGTTTCTGACAAAAAAGGAGGTAAGTCAGCTAGTAAATTATGTTCATTACGAGGACGCAAATTTGCATCAAGTTCGATATTAGCAAGTAGTACGAGAGAGCAGTCGCTACTGATGATCTCGGCATATCCAGAGCGATTATATTTGTTACTTGCCAAGTAATTTTTCAGGGGACCAATAATTTCTTCTGGCTTTTCAAATACCAAACTTTGAGCTTCGTCAAGAATAACTACATCATGTCTTCCTAATAAACCGATTTCTTTAGTTGAGCCATTAATAAATAATTGGGAAGGTGTGACCTTTCCCCCACTAACCAGGGAAACTTTACTGTTTATATTCTCGTATATATGGCTTTTACCTGTTCCCTTGGGGGCTAGTTCCATCATGTGAAAGTTGGATTCTACAAGAGGTAGAAGTCTCGCGAGCATCCATGTCTTAGCTTCAGATGTATAGTTAGGATGTTCTGGATTACAACCCATAGAGCAGAGCATCAGATCGCGCCATTGCTCTGAGGTAAATTGCGATCGGGTTTTCAAGTATTCAGCTAAGTTTATGCTAGAACATTGAAAAGGATCGAAGTCGATGACTTCAACAGAATTATCTGCACATTTAGCAAGGCTAATTTTCCCCCAAACACCTTGTTGCAATAGCATTTTATTGCTTTCAATCAAATCATTAGAGATTTGACACTTTTCCATTTTGAGGGACGAAATGCAAGCAACAGGATCGTGGATTTTGTTTCCTTTACCATCCATCTTAACCATTACTCGCATTAAGGCAATAAGTTTATAAACCTCACCGTTACTAATATGGAAAGCGATTAAATTAGCATCATCTTTACGCGGAAAAGCCTTCTGTACGAACTGGTTGACTTTTTCCTGCTCATCTGGAGTTAGTTTCCCTCGACCAGGCACTAGTTTATCAACTAGCCATTCGGTTACAAATTTGGGCGCGATCGCACTGACATTTGCTGGTAAACGACTCTTATCAACGCTCAAGCTGCCAAATACTTCACTAACTAAATCACTGTCATAGGTCATAGAATTTATTACCAGTCCTCAAGGATATTGTTTTTAAATCCGCTACTAAAGATTTGTTGAATAGCGATCGCCGAGATTGGCTCAAGTATGGCTTGAGATTTCTCAGCATCAGCAAAATAAAATATTAGCTCACCCGTTAACTTTAGGCTATTGTTTTTAGCGTCTGGCGGAACTTCTGGGTAAGTAATGGTAATGGGATATGAAATTTTTTGGTAAGCAGGAACTGATGGCAAATCTGAGTAGCCCTTTTGTAAGGTTGTAATTTCATTGATATAGAGACATAGTGATGTCAGGGGAACGGAGTTGTGAGAGTTATCAATAGAAACAATGATTTCGCCAGATTGAGATGCTTTGCCTGTGCCTTCGCAGGTAACAAATATGGGCGATCTAGTAACGACAGTACTTAGTACAGAAACTCCAACTACAACTTCTTCAGGATAAAGTCCACCATGAGTTCCTAGTGATTCGCCAGCTAGATTTGTATTAAATGAGCCTAGACAATATGCTCCTTTAACGATGCTGATGTGATGGGGTAAACCAAATCGCTTTTGGTCAAGTACGATGAAACGTGGATCGTCAGTATTGCCGATCGCCATTCTACCTTTTGCCTCTAGATTTGGTGGATAGTCTCTAATTTGGGCTACCTCACCCATCATTTGACCGTGATCACTGGCAATGACTATTTTTAAGCTTTCTGGATTCGGGTGTAATTTGACACAGTATTTGATTTGTCCTGCAAGAGATCTCAAAGTATTTGGTCGTTCTACTTCATAAAGACTTTGCCAATCTCTTCCAGAATGATATAACTCGTCTAGCTTTTCTGTATCCCAGCAATAGAGTCTATCAGATCCCTGCTTGAGAGCAGGATAGAGTTGAGTTTCTCTTTTGCCATCAGTATATCTTTTACCTGTCCCTATTTTTTGAAAAACCTTACTGAGATCGGCGCTTACTTTCCATTCAGAATCATCGCAGGTAAGCTGAGCATAGAGACTCCATTTTGCATATTCGGTTTTGGTGGGCAGAATGCTAAATCTTGGGGAAATAGCTGTTTCGATCGCCAGTTCTTTAGTTTCAGTAAGATATTGCAGCAATTCTTGATGGTCTAACCAGCCTAAGCCATCAATGACAACCCAAAGAATTGAGGATTGTTGGTATAAGTTCTGCACAATAGCCGCAACATTATAATTGAGTTGTGATTCGGCAACTGGTGCAACTCTTAAGGTCGCATAATGTTTAAATATCCATGCTTCAAAGCTACTGGCGAGTTCGTCACTTTGCCTCTGTTCAATTGGGATTTGTTGGGTGACGGTTTCCCATTTGCGAAAGGGTAAATAGAAATTAGTTGCCCAGTCAAAGGCTGCTCTGTAGCCAGCATCTATGGCAAGAGGTGCTGGTTTGTCAGGGGGTAACATGGATCGTAATTCCTGATGCTGTTGCGGACTTAGGTTCAGCTTTGCAAGTCTGATTTCTAAGATAAATTCAGGGCGATCGCGCATGAGTTTATAGGCGATCGCCGAGATACGATCTAGTCCAACTTGGGTAGAAAGCAATGAATTTATAGCATCCCCATCAGTTTGGATGATTTTAGATATCCAGTGATTGTCAAATTCAGGAGCGATCGCATCGGGAATAGGGAATGGATAGTTACCTAAATTGTCGATAGTAGGTGGAACAATGCCCAGCCATTGTTTTAGTAGCTGCTGCTTGTCGGATGTCTGGTAATAGGGACGCAAGGTGCTATTTTGTTCTGCTTGCCGATGTTGCCAAACTTGTTCTAGAAAATGATATTCGGTTGGGACTTCGATATTAAGCCATTGGGCTAGATTTTCAGGTGATGGCGGTTCTTGCCATATTGGTAGATCGCTGTTGGTGGCATTAGCCAAGAAGTAGGCAATGGGGTTTTCATGAGGATTACTGCTTGAGATTTGGGATAGTTTCAGATCGAGTGCTATAAGTTGCTGTTCTGTCCATTCGGTAGGTAAGTTAAAAGGTACAAAGAGAGTTTGTAAGGCATGGCGTGGTGATTGCTTAATCTGAGCTAGATCGGCTTTGTCCCAAGCGTCTAACCACTTGATCGCCCAGTCACATAAGCGATCGCCAATTACCCAATATCGAGAGTCACTTACTCCAAAATGTTGTAACCATTCAACTTCAGTTCTAATCGCGATAAATCCAGATTCAACAGGATAGAGTCCTGTACGATCTAACACAACTTTTTCAGTATTGTCTACCATTACGACTCCTCCTCCTCAGCATTATTAAGATAGTTGGCTAAACGCTCGTATAGGCTTGCGCGTTGGGCTATGGGTAGTTCTTGAAATTGAGCAATGATTTTCTCTTCTCGATCTAACCTTTTGATTTCACCACAGAAAGCATTCGCCTCTTCGAGATATTGCTCAAGATCTCCCTTCTGTGATTGGTCTAGCAAGTCTGCGTGTTTGGAGATTTCCTTCGTAATCTGCTTAATAAGATTGCTCGAACTTGAAAATTTTTCACTCTGTTCGGCAATTTCTCGGACAGTGACTATTTTCTGCTGAGTGCGATTAAACCAAGATTCTGCCAATCTCCGCCCAACTATTTGTAGTTCTTGACGCTTGTTTTCTAACTCTTCTAGCTTGAATTCGACACGCGATCGCAAAGTGGAAGCAATGTCTGGATTCGTGTCTTGCCATTGTTGCAACTTTGCAATTTCTGCGACACAGTTTTCGGGAGTCTCGATTTCTTGAGATTCAAAAATCTGTAAAAGCCCTATTAAATCTTCAGATTCTTTAGAAATAGATTCATAATTTAGAAACTCTTCAGAGTTTTGGTAAAGACTTAAGTCTTTACCAATCTGTTGGCGAACTTCCTTTGCTTCTTTGGTTGTGGCGGCATTACTGAGTCCATCTCTAAACTCTGTGAGTTTGGACAAATAACTTTGCTTCCTTTGCAGCAGAGTATTTTTGAGATCTTGCAATTTTACTGAAAACCTTTCGGGTTCATGTAATGTTGTTTTTCCATGATCGATTTGGTAGATCACGCGATCACAAGTTTCTAGAGAATTTGCGCGATCGCTTGAGCCTAAGTCTTGAAGCTGAACAATTACTTTAATATCGTCGTCTAAAAGATCGATTTGACTTTCAAACTGTTGGTAATCTACAAACTGAGAAGAACTCCTAAAAATATGTTCTAGTCTATGGTACTTTGCACGAATACTTGTTAGCTGACTAGAATCAATAGCTGACAGCAAATCTTGTTGTAGACTATGCAAGCTTTGTTGATGATTGTTCACCTTATCTTGAAATGCTTGAACTTGACGCTCAATTTCTTCTGTGTGAGCATCAGGAAAATTTAGTTTTTGTCGTTCAGTTAAGATTTCAGCAATCGCCTCTTCACAGAGACATAATGTGTTTGCTTTAGCTAGAGAATACCTAGAGATCGCTTGCATAACTTGCTTGTCTTGAATTCGTTTTTGCAACAACTCATATTGCTTGTCTAATTCTTCAGTAGCTTCATTTAAACTACTTCTAAAAGCTGCAAACTCATCTGAAGTATCAGCAAGTTCTTGCATCTTGGGAAGTAAGGACTTTAGTAAAATTGATACTTTTGACTCTTCTTCTAACTTGCGTTTAGAACGCTCTACAATTTGAGTTATTTTTTCAGTTAAAGCTGCAAATCCTTCAGTTTTAATATTTTCTAAATTTTGTTGAACTGCATCGTCACTAGAGGTTACAGGTAATTTAATGTCAGTGAGTTGTAGATAGTATTTCATAGATTCAAAAGGGTTATTAGTACTCTTGACATCGTTGAATTTACCTCTAGCATTTAGAATCAGCAATTCTAATTTCTCTTTCTCACTTGCTTGGCTTTGACGTTCTAAAATAATATTATTTAGTCGTCGCAGCAAATCTTGTAATCGGTTCTGGCTGATTTGATCGGTATAGCGAAGACTTTGAGGTGCTATGTGATCTTTGAGAATAGAAGCTTGATCACGAGTCATAGCCAGATCGTACTGGGATTCCCATGTAGCGAACTGCTGAACAAGTAAGTCTTGCCTTGCTCCGATATTATCAATTGTATTTCGATAAGTTTCAGTTTCTTTTACAGATGGAATTGGATCAGCGAGTGTGGCAATTTGGTCAAGAATACTGATAAATTCTTGTTGAGTTGCCATTTCACTTAATGTTGCATAAACGTTTTGAATCTGAACAACACAACCATCAGTTTTCTTTTGATTGATAATTCGATCGCGAACTTTTTCGGTGTCGTTGAGCGATTTTTGTAAAGATACGACAAAGCGATCAGGTAAGTCCTCAAATTGATTGAGTCGGTTAATTGCTTGAGTGAGATTAGCTTTATGTGAGCCACAGGCTTCTTCAGTTGTTAGCTTTGTGAGGCGATCGCTTTCGATTTCGATAGCTGCCTCAATTTTTTCGAGCGCAGATTGTAAAGCTTGTGTATAGCGTCTTTGCTGTTCTGTTGTGCAAATAACTGTAAGCCCATTTTCTGCAAAATTGATAAGAGGATTTTGCAAATCTGAGTATAAATCGATAAATTCTGAGACATCAGCCCATTCATTAATAGATTTAGATTCTATCAATGTCTCTATTCTTACCGCAGGTTCAAAGCTTTGCTCAATTCGAGAACAGGCTGTTGCTAAAGATTGCTGATGATCAACTAGGTTTTGATATTTGTCTGGATTTCCAGAATTGGCAACAAAATCAGAAATATCTTCGGACTTCTGCCTAGCGAGATCGTAGTCATAGGTTTCGCATAGCTCTGGAACAAGAGATGGTTTACGACGAATGATCCTCGGTCTTTGTTTAATAATCCACTCACTAATAAAGTCTTTAGGCTTCTCAAAAATATTCGTGTTTACCCAGTTTTTTAGCGGTTCAGTCCTAACAGTCAGTTGCTCTGATCTGTTTTTAGGAATCCCAAAAATACCTTGGATGAATATTTCATTACGGTGATGTGCCATCCATCCTATGAGTAGAATTGTGAATGTGTAAGCATTGTAGCCATAGGGCGGTGAAGATAAAACTTCCCAGATTTGAAAAAGTTGGATGATTCTTTCAGACTGTTCCCCTAAATCTGTTAACTCTGAGATTTTATCCCACGCTTTTCTAACATCTTTTTGAGTTGGAATTACAACTTTATATTGCTCTTTACTGAGTCTCAATAGTCCCCACGATTTAGCGAATACATTGTCAACAATACTTTTGTAAGAAGTATCTAAATTTTGAGTTCGCAAATCATCTTCTAACATGCGTTTTGCGATGAATCCAATGGCTTTGACAGCAACAGTACTTCTCAAATGTAATTTATCGTTACCCTCAGTCGGAGGAATTAATGAATAAGATTTTTCTAGGATTTCACTGATGATGATTGAGATATTGGTCTTATCTCCTTGTGGAATATCTTCAATAACGTGAGAATAGTATTTGACTGAGCCAAAAATTTCCTTAGTTTCATTCTCAATTTGTTTGATATATTGACCTTTGAGTTGACTGAGTGCTGCACCAAATTCTTGAGGTGAAAACTTGGTTGCAGCTTGTTGCTCTAGCATTAATTGTGCTATTTCTCCAACTGGGCGCTCAGCGATCGCTACAGTAAATTGATCTCGATACGGATGTTTTTCGATCAGCTTTTTAACATCTTTTTCGAGTAGTAATGTTTCTTCACTGGTTTCAGCAATTACATAAGCGACAATGCCTGATTGATCAGTAGTTTTAAATGGTTGATTTTTTTGAAGCAGCGATCGCAAACTTGTGACCGAGAAAACCTTATTTTGAAAAAACCAATCTTCGGTGCGTAATTTTTTGACATCCACAAATTGTTGAGGAATTGTTATACCTTTACCTTTTGTATAAACGCCAATATTTTCATTGAAATATTTTTCGACATCGACAATAGAAAGCTCCTTGTGCTTGGCTTCTTCTCTTACTCGTTGCCGTAATTCATCAATACCTTTGCCCCCACCGTAGAATTTATAGGTATTGTCAGCAAGATTAAGATAAATAACCTCACGCACCTTACAGAGTTTTTCAAGCGTTTCCGCAATACGGATTGCTGATAATCCAGTCAAAGTTTGTAGGATTTCTTCATGCTTTTCTTTATCAGGTTTTGTAATCCTACCGCGACTGGTGTAGTAGAGCAGTAATGCTTTTAGCACGGCGATCTCTGCTGGTTCAGCATCGGCTGAGGCTTGGACTTTGTTCAATGAGTAGTTATAGTCAGAAAATACGGACTTATATTCTGAGTTTTCTTCAGCATTCACAAAATTCCCTTTAAAGGCATCGACTAAAGCGATCGGGTAGATAAAATTTAATTGGCTATTTTTCTCAACTGTTTGATCGCTAATAAATCCCTGAACTTCTTCTTGTACAAAGTCGATCACCGATCTGCCTTGGGTAAAAGATAGATTGCAAAGTAAATAAGATGTAAGAGGATGAAGTGGGAAACAGCCAAGCCCTAAATGTTTGTAAAAGTCGTCATGCTTCCAGTTGATTCCCTTGTAATATGCAGATGCATATTTGATAAAAACGTCTTGACTTTTTCTGTTTAAGTCATTTCCCCATTTTTTTAAAAAATTCTGCCAGTCAGATGTGGTTTCTAATTGTTTTAGTAGTCCATCAAGCACTAGCTCTAAACTAGCTTTAGGATTATAGGTGTTGGGAACGATAGCAATGCGAGAAATAAGGCGTTTATAGTCTTCACTATTTTTTGGAGGACTAAACTCACTTGGAGTTCTTTGAGTCAGACTGACGAGAGCAATCTTTCCTTTATATTTTTCGCAAGCATCAGTAATATTTTGTAAAAACATTCCACCCGCGCCCGTGGGGTCGGTTGCCCAATTGCGTAGGTATTCATACAACTCATCAAACAGGATTAAAATCCCTTGAAATGGAGCATTTTCACCTTTGCAAAGTTTACTGATCAAATCATCAATAATTTCGCCTACCTGAATACCACTAATGAAATCAGGATTAAACCCTGTCAGTTCAAAACAAAGTTTTTTAACATCAGAAATCACTTGAAAATCATTTTTAACCAGTCTTCTTTCAACATCTGCTAAAGTTGTAGAGAGATTTTTAACAAGATAATTTTCAGCTTGCTGACGCTTGGTATTGTCTAGATTTTGTAGATATTGCAACGGTTCGCGGCAGATTTTTTGGGCGATCGCATCAGTAATTCCATTCGCTTCAAGTTCTTTATTTAGCACTTGAAAGAAATGCTTTCGCATATCAACAATATCTTCTGCACTTAAGCACAAAACTAAGTGTTTACCGCGCTGTTTGTATGCCGTTAATGCTTCGAGTGTGGCGTTGTTTTCACTTGTTGCATATTTTAATTGTTGCAATATGCCTTGGACTTCAGGGCGTTCATGGGAAAGCTTAAAAAAGTTGGCAACAACAAGTGCAAAGTGAGATTTACCCTTGCCATAGTCCTGCACAATTAAATGTACGTTTGGTTGGGTAGAACTATGAAAACTATAACGAATTGCGTCAAGAATACCGACTGTGGTACTTTTTGCACGATTTACATCGGTATCATGATTAAAAACAAAACCTTGACAGAGTTTAAGATTTTTCTCGATATCATCCATTAAACCAAAGCTAACAGCGCGAGCAACTAAACCTTGTTGATTGATTTCGACTAATTGATTGAGGAGCATGATGAGTGTGTGAGGATTATTGTGTAGGTTTTAGAGTCAAGGTTTAGAGTCTTTGTAGCCGATCGCTTGTCCACATAGGCGGGGCTAGTTTGCTAGGTAGTAGAATCCAGAGGATAGATTCTAGATGTCGCATCCTAAATAGGGACTGCCAGAATAGAGTAATGGGGCTATTCGGTTGAATCTGGATATAGGTAATTAAACAATCAAGATCACGCAAAATTACAACTTTCTTCTGACTATTATGGCAAATTTGTCTGACCGATCGCAATTCTTGATCTAAATTTTCATTTAGAGCCAGATTACTAATATTCGCGGGGAGACGGCTCAATAGATTCTGACGATAGCTGATGACTTCAGCATCTTCGTAAAAGGCAAGCGATCGCAATGCTTGATCATCAAACCTATCCCAAAGCAGTAGGTGAGGCTTGTCTGAGGGTGTGGCATCCCTGAGCCTAATGTCTCTAATCTGCATAGGCTTTCTCCAAGAGATCGAGCGGATTATGCCAACGGCGAACGGTTTCGGCGGGGGAGACGGCGCGATTTTGTTCGATGAGGGCGATCGCTTCTAGTCGATCTAAAACAGTCTGAAGTGCCTCAGTGCTGATTCCCAGAATGCTGGTTAACCCCATTGTCTGTTGCAAGATTTTGCTTGTCTGCACAGAATTTGTGTCACCAAAGTCGCGTTGCCAGAGTTGAGACAAGAGGTAGGCAATTAGGTAATCGTTGGGCTGATTTGCCTGACCAACTACAAATTTGTCTTTTTCAGAAGATTTCACAAAGCCGCAACCAAATAGGGCATGGGGTTCGGTGTAGGCTCGCAAAATTTTACTGAGATCGTCACTGATGGATTTAGCTTTTTTCTTGTCGGTTTCGTAGATTTGACAGGCGGCGTTGTCGAGGGTGCTGCG
>Ga0209181_10012084_pt1 | contig 10967 bp, 8 predicted proteins | sample MAT05_FD_187208 | JGI IMG/M metagenome (GOLD analysis project Ga0209181, IMG submission 187208) | Freshwater microbial communities from Lake Fryxell liftoff mats and glacier meltwater in Antarctica - MAT-05 (SPAdes) (version 2) | ecosystem: Environmental > Aquatic > Freshwater > Ice > Liftoff...
GCGTTCGTTCGAGAAGTTAAACGCATCGCCGACAAATAAAACGCCACGGAAAACATACAAGTACGAACCGGGCGTGTGACCAGGGAACGGTATGGCTAGCACTTTTTCACGCCCATCACCGACAGGAATTTCGCTACGACCTTTGAGCAAATCGGTGGCATTCACTGGGGGAACACCAAAAATTTTCCCGAGAATTTTCGGCATCGGACGTTGATTAGCCCCCTGTCCCTGCATGGTGGCGGCGTCTTCTGCGCTCGCATAAACCTTGGCTTGGGGTAGTAATGAAATCGCTGCAATGTGGTCGGTATGACCATGGGTGACGAATACGGTTTTGACTTGGTCGCGTTTTGGGTCGTTGGCATTGGCCTTAGCGAGTAAAGCGTCGAGCGGCCCACCTGTTACGTCTACACCCGCATCAAACAGAATGACCCCGTCGCTGGTTTTAGCCGCATAAAAATCGACAATCATGTTGCGGATGCGATAAACGTTTTCAGCGCCGGCCACGGCCTCTACAGGCTCATGTTTGCTGCCGCTCCAGCGCATACCAAACATCCCAGCGACCAAGAGGACGGCGATAACAATCAAACTACGCAAAAGGATTTTTTTAAAACGCTTCATGTCGGATCTTTCTGATGGCAGGTTTTAGGAAGGTACGCAGGCGAGTTGAACTAGTTGGGCGATATATTAGCGAAATCGAAGACACATTAAAACATGATACAGAAACAGTGAAACGGCACCCTGAGGTGCCGTTTCTATTAATCTACTGCAAGCCCTATTTTTTCTCTGCTGACTTAGCGTCAGCAGGTTTTGCATCAGACTTAGTTGCAGCTGTTGCAGGTGCGCTAGACGGTGCAGCAGTGGTTGTTGTAGGGGCTGGCGCTGAGGGTGCTGCAGGTGCGGCGACTGGCGTTGCGGGCGCAACCGTGGTTGCCGTAGTAGCTACAGCAGGAGCCGCCTCGGCGGGCGCGCCACCTATTGTCTCCAGCGTTTCCCATTGCCCAGCTTTGGCTTGGTAGAGGGTGATCGCCCCGCCTTTTACATCGCCGTTTTCATCGAAGTTAATTTTACCCGTGACGCCATCAAAACTAGTCTTGCCGATTTCAGCCAAATATTTTGCAGGTTCAACGGAGTTGGCGCGTTTCATTGCGTCGATCATGACGTTGGTAGCGTCGTAAACGTAGGCAGCGTAAAGCTGAATATCGAGATTGTATTTAGCTTTGTATTTGTCTTTAAACGCCAAGCCGCCCGGCATTTTGTCGAGTGACAAGCCGGGCAAGGAACAGTAATGGCCCTCAGCCGCAACGCCTGCGAGCTTGTGGAATTCTACCGTGCAACCACCGTCGCCCATCAGTAGTTTAGATTTTAGACCGAGCTTCTTCATTTGTTGGGCCAGAGGGCCCGCTTGTGCATCCATGCCACCATAAAAAATGAGGTCGGGCTTTTTGCTCTTTACTTTGGTCAGGATGGCAGCGAAATCGACGGCTTTATCGTCGGTATGTTCTTCGGCAACAACTTTTACACCGGTAGCCTCAACGGCTTTCTTGAATTCGATGGCAAGACCTTCGCCGTACGAGGTTTTGTCGTCAATGATGGCAATGGTTTTTGCTTTCAACTGATTGGTCGCGTAACCCCCTAGCACTTTGCCTTGCTGCTCGTCATTAGACATGACGCGGAAAGCCGTTTTAAAACCTTGGTGTGTATATTTAATCGCGGTAGCAGAAGGGCTGATTTGCGGGATGTTGTTATCTGAATAAATTTTTGAGGCGGGAATCGTTGCGCCAGAGTTTAGGTGGGCAATCACGCCATTGACCTTCGCATCGACAAAACGTTGCGCAATCGTGGTGGCTTGTTTGCCATCGGCTTGGTCATCTTCGGCTAACAATTCAAATTTTACTTTGGCGCCGCCGATTTCTATATTTTTGGCGTTGGCCTCTTCAATGGCCATGTTCGCGCCGTTTTCGTTGTCTTTTCCTAAATGCGCTTGGGGCCCGGTGAGCGGAGCAGCATGGCCAATTTTTACACTCACCGTGGGTTTTGCGGCGACTGGCTTTTGCGCGGGAGGTGGCGATGTAGGGGCGGGGGGCGCATCATTGCCGCAGCCCATCAGGGCCGCTGAAAGAGTAATGGCAAGCGTAATGCCTTGAATACCGGGGGTCGTCAAACGCATGATCAATGTCTCCTAGGAAAAGGGGCAGAAAAAAGGGGCAGAAAAAAAGGGCAGAGAAAAGCCAGCAAAAGGGCCAAAAAAGTTACTTTATGTTGGCGGCGATTGTCCGTGCCAGCAAGGGCGGTGTCAATACAAAGTCGGCGACGAGCTAGGGCTTCGCATAGGCCTGTATCAAGTCCATTATCAAGGCCATTATAAGGGGGTAGTAATTCTAAAGCGGACGTAAAAAAGCCAGCCTATATATTAAGCTGGCTTTTACGAACGACCTTCGGTCGCTCTTAGTGCTTTAAAACCCATTCAGCCAAAGTTTTGGCTTCAGCTTCAGTTATGTTGTTAGCCGGCATAGGAATCGGTCCCCAAGCGCCCACGCCACCTTTCTTGATTTTGGCTGCCATTTTGGCGGCCATATCCTTTTGGCCTTTGTATTTGGCCGCAACATCTTTGTAAGAGGGGCCAACAATTTTTTTGTCTTCAGCGTGGCAAGCCATGCAGTTCTTGCTTTTTGCTAGCTCTAAAGACGCAAAAGCAGGAGAAAAAGCGAATGCAGCAACAGTAGTCGCAGCTGCTAATGTAAACATCTTGGTGAGCTTCATAATTTCCTCTTAAGAGCGGGTTAGGTGTTGGGTTAAGTGATGAGTTAAGTGATGGTTGTTAATAGTTGGGTTATTGAAAAGTTAACCTATTTAATTCTTTAAAACAATTTTGCTGCATTGCAAATTTGTTCGAAACTTGTTCGGAGATAGGCATCGGGGCACCCAAACAGCGCCAAAAACCGCTCCATTCTTTATCATTAACGACCAAGCGGCCAACTCGTTGACCTGTTTTAGAGAGCGTTTTCATTAAACAATGGCAAATGACGGGTTTAATAGTAAAGAGACTAAGAGCAAGTCCCGCTTAAAGTAGGTGGTTAGAGGGGTGCTAAGCATTTAGGTTCAGTCTTAGCTCGGTAGCGCCGATAAAGAATGTGCTGCTACACTGCGCTTGATTGTGCACATTTAAGCTCTAGGCTGATTGATGACAGAGAATGGAATAGAACGCGGAATAGAAAAAGAGAGGGAAGGTAGCTTATGGCAGGACATCAGTCACCCCGTTTCCTAAATATTATTGGGCAGGCCGTCGTGATCGCCTGCTTATTCTTTAGTGGCCCTGTTTTATCAAAAACACCTAAGGCCACTAAAAAGCCATCGCTTATGCAGCCTCAAGTTGCGACCCCAGTACCCGTCTCCGCACTTAAAGAAGTGCTAGATGATCCGGACGCTTATTCAGCGGCTGTTAAGGAAGGTGCAGAACTTTCTCAAGCCTGTACAAAATGCCACGGGGTGGATGGCGTGAGTCCGGAGTTGGAGCAATTTACGCTAACCGGGCAAAACCCCGTTTATTTGCTGAAACAGATCGATCGTTATGCCACAGGTGAGCGCCGCGGCCCCCTTATGCAGCGCATATTTGAAAATATGAGCGCTAAAGACCGCATCAATATTGCGGTGTATTACTCCAGCCTGAAACGAACGGATGCCGCTTCTACATTTTTGTCGCCGGGCAAAGAGCTTTATGAGGCTCAGTGCGCTACCTGCCACGGCGAAAATGCGCTGGGTAATGAAAGCACGCCGAGACTCGCTGGCCAGCACGCAGAATTCATTAATCAAGCGGTTGCTCGCTATCGTGACAAAGCCGGGCCGCGCATAGACCCGCTGATGGCGGCCAGTATCGTGAACCTAAAAGAATTGCAGATTCGTGCGATCGCTTTGTATTTGACGGGATTGCGCTAAATCAGCGCATCAGTTTCAGCGCATCACTTGTTTCAGGCTCAAGCCTGACAGTGCACTTAAATACTCATCGAGACTCAGCAAGCCGAGACAAGGCGTTGCTCCGGTTGCTACCAACTTCCCCAAGGCGATTTTCCGCACGAGCGCAATAGCGGCTCCGCACGGAATAGACGGGCCGTGGTGTTTGGTCGCAACCAGATACCAGCACCTTAGCAGTGCGTTTCCTTGTTGATCGAGACCTTCAAGCTCAACATGCATGGCGCTTTTGTCCGAGCCTAAAAACTCCAGCCACTCACTCAGGCGTTTAAGCGGCGCAACTAAGGGCACTAGGCTGGAGAGCCAAGCCCAGCGCACCGGCCAGGTCAATGCCCATACCGCAAGATGAGCCAGCGGATTGCCGATGCCGGCGTGGAATGTCACTGTGCGGAGGCTTGGATAGCGTTGTGGAAACAGCGAGAGATCGGGAATGTCGCAACTGCCCATTAACCGCAGGCCGACCGGAGCGGGGTAGCGATAAAGCTGGGTATCTTGCCAGCCGTAAGTGGTTTCTTCATGTCCGTTTTTCAGGCGTTTAAATGTTTTTCCGCAATAACCAAATACGGCTTGCATGGTGGCCAAACCCGGCGTTTTTGCACCCGAACTAATACCGTGCCGAATGCTGTGTAACTCAGAAAATTCCGAAATGAAATTGTCCACCACGGCGCCAGAAAGTGCCGGGACAGAACTCGCCCCACTGACCACCAACACATGGTTAGCGCGCGCTGCTTTATCCAAGGCGCCAATGCCCGAGACAAAGGACCGCGCATCAGCCAGATCAATGTAATTACAGCCTGCCGATATGCACGCTAAAGCAACGGCGTAATTTTGCTGTTGAAAGGGGCCGGCAGTGTGCACAACAGTATCAACATCCAAATCGACCAAGCTCTGTGCAAAGCTAGGGGCGTAGCAGTCGAGCGCTGCGCTGGTGACGTTGATAACGCCCGGTGTGGTGTTGAGTTGATCGCAAAATGCGCTGGCACGATTTGCGTCACGGCCAGCAACGATGAGTCGGACAGCACCATCACCGACCAGTGCGCGACAAATCGTTTGGCCGAAATTACCGTAGCCACCAAGGACGAGGACGGTGTGCACCGTATGTAATATCCAGCCTAGCGACGCTTCAGTTGCGTCACATCCCGCACAGCGCCGGTAGCAGCAGAGGTTGTCATGGCCGCGTAAGCCAACAAAGCGGGCGACACAACACGCTGACGATTGGCCGGATGCCAGGCTTTATCGCCTTTGGCTTCCATCGCAGCACGACGATGTGCGAGTTCTTCATCCGAAACCGCAAGATGGATAGTGCGATTGGGAATATCAATTTCGATAGTGTCGCCTTCTTCTACCAAGGCAATTTCACCACCTTCAGCAGCCTCCGGCGAGCAGTGTCCAATAGACAAGCCGGATGTGCCGCCAGAAAAACGACCATCGGTGAGTAAGGCGCAGACCTTGCCCATATCTTTTGATTTTAGGTAGGTCGTTGGATACAACATTTCTTGCATCCCCGGGCCGCCACGCGGCCCTTCATAGCGAACGATCACGATGTCCCCAGCCATAATTTTGTCGGCAAGAATAATTTCAACCGCTTCTTCTTGGCTTTCCGTAATACGTGCGCGGCCGGTGAACTTCAAAATACTTTCATCGACACCCGCGGTTTTGACAATGCAACCATCCCGCGCAATGTTGCCGTAAAGCACGGCGAGCCCGCCGTCTTTGCTGTAGGCGTGCGCTAAATCACGTACGCAACCGTTGGCGCGATCGGTGTCCAGCGTGGGGTAACGGCGATTTTGTGAGAACGCCGTTTGTGTTGGCACGCCACCTGGAGCGGCGCTGTAGAAGGTATGCACGGCTTCGTCTTTGGTGCGCATCACGTCGTATTTATTCAGCGCATCCGTCATGGTTTTGCTATGTACGGTGGGCACATCGTTATGCAGCAAGCCTGCGCGATCTAACTCACCCAAGATAGCCATAATGCCGCCCGCACGATGCACATCTTCCATGTGGTAATCCTGCGTTGCAGGCGCTACTTTTGAAAGGCAAGGAACCGTGCGGGAGATGCGATCAATGTCTTTCATGGTGAAGTCGACTTTGGCTTCACTGGCAGCGGCCAAGAGATGCAGCACGGTGTTAGTTGAGCCGCCCATTGAAACATCGAGTGTCACCGCATTTTCAAAGGCTTTATAGCTCGCAATGGAGCGTGGCAATGCAGTCACGTCGTCGTCTTGGTACCAGCGTTTGCACAGCTCTACAACGAGACGGCCCGCGCGCAGAAACAATTCTTTGCGATCTGCGTGCGTCGCCAATAACGAGCCGTTGCCGGGAAGCGCCAAGCCTAGGGCTTCGGCCAAACAGTTCATCGAGTTGGCAGTGAACATGCCCGAACAAGAACCACAGGTTGGACAAGCGGAGCGCTCGTAGGCTTCCAACTCTTTGTCGCTGACTTTCGCATCACCCGATTTCACCATCGCGTCGACCAAATCGATAGCGATGATCTTGCCACCCCAATTCACTTTGCCTGCTTCCATTGGGCCGCCGGAAACAAACACCACCGGAATGTTCAAACGCAACGCAGCCATCAACATGCCGGGTGTGATTTTGTCGCAGTTAGAAATACAGACCATCGCATCCGCGCAATGGCCATTCACCATGTACTCCACTGAATCGGCAATCAACTCGCGCGAAGGCAGTGAATACAACATGCCGCCGTGGCCCATCGCAATGCCATCATCAATGGCGATAGTATTGAACTCCTTTGCTACGCCGCCTGCTGCTTCGATTTCACGCGCGACCAATTGCCCCATATCCTTCAAATGCACATGGCCTGGCACAAACTGCGTAAAAGAATTGACCACCGCAATGATGGGCTTGCCGAAGTCGCCGTCTTTCATGCCGGTCGCACGCCACAAAGCGCGCGCACCCGCTTGATTACGACCGTGGGTGGAGGTACGCGAACGATATTCAGGCATGGCGGAGCTCCGTTAAAACTAAAGCGCTTTAGCTTAAAGCGCAGGAAAGAAGTGAGGGCGCAATTGTACCGAAGAATGGGATGGCAACGATAAGGGGGTTCTCAGTGATAGCGCCCACTTAGCTAGTACCGGAGAGCGGTTAAACCAAGGGTTTTAGAACCAAACTTTAGAATTTGCGACGCTCGACTTGGGCAACTTGGTCAATGCCTAATACGCTGAAGAGCCCCCAAATCAGTTGATTGGGGCGACGTATCAGAACATTTTTTCCATCGATCCGGAGATTGGTCAGGGTATTTAAAAACATTCCTGCGCTCACAAAGTTCATGCGCTTGAGATCAGAGCAGTCGATTACCACGCTGTCGTGGGTGGCAGCGTAATCGTCCAAGCGCTGAATGGCGTCCGAACTAGCGCTGTGTAATTCGCCGGTCAGCTCGAACATGCCTTCACCGCTTTCTTCAGGTTCGTTAACCTCCTCGACCACCACAACCTTCCTTGTGCCGGTGCTCGCCTCCCAAGAAGGCGGTGAAAGCTCAAAAGTAATCGCATAGTTCAACGCCCACTCTTCAAAGGCATCTTGCTCGCCCATGTGCTGATAAAGCTCTATCAACAGCAGCCAAATCTCTTCGCCGTCGGGACGACCTACTTCAATCGTACGTTTAATCAATTCTGCGAATTGCTCTGCATTCGACATGAGCAACTCACACTTGGCTTTGCGGGCTTTTTTCATGGCCGCCAGCAGCATGGCTGCACCCAGCACATCCACACTGGCTATCTTTGTGAATTCCACGCGCGCCATTGGATTCTTGGAAATCATTTTTTCCAACTGCGCCATTTGTTTGTAAGTGGCCTCATCCAATGCGCCGACAAACGCCACATAAGCTTGGCCGCCTGTAGCCAGCGAAGGATCAATCTCTTCGGGATTTTTCATGATCCAAGTGGGAGGCGATTTTTCGAAATTAACCGAATAGTCGATAGCCCGTTGCTCGAAAGCTTCCCGCTTTTCCATCAGTTGATACAGATCAAACAGCATGGCCCAAACCTGGTCGCGCGAGGTGCCTAAATCACTACCCCCTACCGATTCCTCCAAGGTGGCCAGCGCCGCATCATCCTGACCGTTAGCGTAAAGAATGGCGGCTTCTTCAATAACAGGGTGGAGTTGTGGTGCGGCGTCCTTTAACTCAATACTGCCTTCCAGCATGCCTTCGTGGGAATCCGCCATCTCTTTGCTGCGGGCTTTGTCAGAGGTGAAATCGAGATCCTCTAAGGGTTCTTGCGATTGCTCTGGGCTGGGCTGGGGATTGGAACCTGAGTTTGCGCCTGATGCAGCCGGTGTTTTTGCCACAGGCGTAGGGCTAGGCCTCGCTGCCGGTTTAGCAGGAGCGGGCGCAGGTTTTTTACCAAAAAGAGAAAAGACCACGATTTATGCCAATACTTTATTTAGTGGAAAGCTCAAGAAACAAACCCTTAACGTTAAATAACCGACAAGCGGTTGTTTTTCGCCGATGAGGTCAAGTTTTAGCATAATGGAAGGTATCGTGCAATGATTGCGGCCTCTTGATTTTGGGCGCGCAACCCTGTTTTAGGCCGTTTTATGAAATTAGCTTATTTGGCACAACAACCCTTTCAAGTACTCGCCCTCTGGAAAGGCAAGTGAGACGGGGTGATCCGGCGCAGCGGCCAAGCGGCGCAACACGCGAGCATCCACTTTGGCGTCTATCGCGGCGCTGGCCACTATTTGATGAAACGCCGCCGCATCAATACCACCTGAACACGAGTAAGTCATTAACAACCCGCCGGGATTGAGCAACCGAAAGCCCAATAAGTTGATGTCTTTATAAGCCCGCGCGGCCCGCTCGGCGTGGGCGGCGGAAGGCGCAAATTTGGGCGGGTCGAGAATAATCAGGTCAAAACGTGCGCCACTTTTCTTTAGTAAGCGCAGTTCTTCAAACACGTCGGCATCGCGCCACTCTGCCCGTTTGGCGTCTAACTTTGGGTTGAGCGCGAGGTTGCGCTGCGCGGATTCCAAAGCCGGCTGCGAGCTATCAATAGAGATAACTTGGCTTGCCTCGCCTGCCAACGCTTGCAGACTGAACCCGCCTGTATAGCAAAAACAATTCAATACGCTGCGGCCACCGGCGAGTTGGCGAGCCAGAAGGCGGTTATCGCGCTGATCTAAATAGAAGCCCGTCTTGTGGCCGTTTTGAATATCCACCTCCAGCCGCACCCCGTTTTCTTCAATCACGAGCGGTGCGCTAGGGATAGTTTCAGGCGCTTCGCCATACAGAAATCCGGTGCGGCTTTCTAAGCCTTCTAGTCGCCGCACATCGAGATCAGACCGCTCGTAGACGCGCTTGCAGCCTGTGGCCTGGGCCAATGCGGCAACAATAGCATCGCGCCATTTGTCCGCACCCGCGCTACTCAATTGCACCACGACGGTGTCGCCATACAGGTCCGCTACAACGCCGGGTAGCCCGTCCGCTTCACCTTGGATAATTCGCAAGCCTTGTTGGTGACGCAACTCCGGCAAGTCACGCCGCAAGGCCAGCGCGGTGGTGACGCGGCGCTTGAAGAAAGCGTGATCGACAATTTCATTCGGGTCAAACGTCCACATGCGCGCGCGTATTTGCGAGTGCGGGCTCCACGCTGCGCGGCCCAAGGCACGGTTGTCGTGAGCGAAGACGTCAACTGTATCGCCCAACTTGGCGCGGCCATTCAGATGGGCAATAGCGCTTTCAAAGATCCAAGGGTGACGATGAATAACCGAGCCTTCTTTTCCGGGCTTAAGAATAATTTTTGACATGTTTTTTGGCTTTAATAAATCGGGATGTGCGAAAAGGCGTGGTGCAGAATTCTATTTTTTCTTTGCTCTTGGATGGGCTGCATCGTACACGCTCGCCAAGCGCTGACAACACGACGCGCAGCGGCTTGTTGCGGCGAAGGCTAACATTGCGCGTAGCGTGATGTTAAGCGAGCTTTGCGAGCGGCCGTTGTCAAAATCAATCTTTCTCTTTTTTTTTCGCCCGAGGATGCGCAGCATCATAAACTTGGGCGAGATGTTGAAAGTCCAGGTGCGTATAAATTTGCGTCGTGCCAATGCTGGAGTGTCCCAGCATTTCTTGCACTGCACGTAAATCGCCCGATGACTGCAACACGTGCGAGGCGAAAGAGTGACGCAACATGTGGGGATGAACGTGTTGCGCCATGCCACATTTTTTACTCCAGCGTTCCAAGCGTAGTTGAATCATCCGCATGGAAATTCGAGTGCCGCGCTGGCTGACAAACAAGGCGAGGCAATCTGCGTCGGCGAGCTTACCGCGCTGGGCTAACCATGCAACCAAGGCTTCTCTAGCGTCTTTGCCTACTGGCACGGTACGGGTTTTTTCGCGCTTTCCAGTGACGGTAATTTCACCCGCCGCCACATCAACCGCCGCGCCACAATCCAGACTCGCCAACTCTGCCAAACGCAAACCAGACGAATAGAAAAGTTCGAACATGGCTTTGTCGCGCACTTCCAAAACGCCTTCACTTGCGGCCTCGAGCATGCCGCCCGCTTCATCAGTGGAAAGTACCGATGGCAGGGCTTTTTTCGATTTGGGTGCGCGCACTGCCTGGCAAGGATTTTGTGTCACGCCATGATGCAGCGCCAGCCAATTGTAAAAACCACGCCAAGAAGACAACGCCCGCGCAAGAGATCGACCGGAGAGTCCGCGTGCATGAAGTTGCGACACAAAACGTCGTATATCATGCACGCGGAGCCGCTCCAGCTGGGCTTCTTGTGCACCTCCAGCCAGTCCCAGCATCACGTTGATATCGTGGGCGTAACTTTTTAAGGTGAGCGGGCTAACGCGACGTTGATGGGCGAGTTCGTCGAGATAAGCCGCAACCGCTAGTTTTGCCGATTCGCCGGACAGGCTGTTTGGCTGCGTGCTTGGCTTTAACTCATCACCCATAAAAAAGAGGCTAATCCAACGTCCGCAACAAAGCGGCGCTGGCCAAATCGCCAATGTGGGCTAGATACATCGTGCCCATTTCTGG
>Ga0209181_10012085_pt1 | contig 10967 bp, 8 predicted proteins | sample MAT05_FD_187208 | JGI IMG/M metagenome (GOLD analysis project Ga0209181, IMG submission 187208) | Freshwater microbial communities from Lake Fryxell liftoff mats and glacier meltwater in Antarctica - MAT-05 (SPAdes) (version 2) | ecosystem: Environmental > Aquatic > Freshwater > Ice > Liftoff...
TTTAGGACTGACCCGGTTTACCGTTATTGCGATCGCCAATCATCTCAAGCCAAGGAACAACCCGCGATTTTTTCGGACTTCATTTTTGCTCCAATAGCAACTTACCCGTAAATTTACGGGCGTTTCCGGCAAACTCTCAGTAGCTTTACCGTAACTTCACGCAGAACGGGAACCTAAAAGTTGGAGAGGCGATCGCACCTTCAGCCATTCATCAGTCTGCCTGAAAATAAAGTTCTGATCCCCAGTCAAATTGCAACGCCCTAAGCAAGTTCTTGAGTCATGAGGCGGCGCAAAATTTCTGTGACCTCTGCTGCCATCCGGGCATCTAGCTCAATTGCTTCCTGGTTCGCATTGTTCAGATCTTTGGCACCGATTAGGGTAATGGCAACCGTGCGGAGAATGGCAGGCTTGTTTTCAGTGCGGGGACGCTTGTCTACAAATTGCAGAAGAGCGGTATAAACCAATTCTGTCCGATCGCGGATTGAACTTCTGCCAAAGCCCAACTTAGAAATAATGACGGTCGATCGCACCACGCTTGCTAACCCCAGTCGCTCGATCGCCACATCTAAATATCGGGCTGTATCGTGCCCCATAGCCCGGACTATACATTCCAGGCTATCCCACTGTCCGCCCAGTAAACGCGCCTCTAAGGGAATGTGGAAGTGCCAGCCCAACATAGAAATGAAGCGGGTTAGGTCGTAGGTGGAGAGTGTATTGCTCTCTAGAGCGGGGATATTAGGAGAAGTCAGCACCTGCCTTTGGCTTTTGGTATCCCACAGTTCTGGGGTTTGCAGAAAGGGAGGTTCGCCGTATCGCCCCCGGAAGCTGAGGGTGGTGTTGCCAGTTGTTTTCTGTACCCAGTTTTCTAAATTGCTGGGCGTATCGAACTGCTTGAACATGGCGGAGAGTGAATTGGAAGAGGCGATCGCATGGCTGTAATTCACCACATCGACTGCCAGATCATAAAACTTGTAGCCATTGGCGCTGCCGCTGGGACGCACCATACATTGATCGGCATCAACCGCCGGAAACTGATTGTTGACCCGCGATACTACATTTAGCAACGGAATAATTTTTGTAGCGCTCCAAAGCTCCATATTTTGCAAAGCATTTTTTCCCAACCAATGGCTGCGCAATTTACCCCCCACAATGCTACCGACACAAATACAGGCAGCTTTAATATCGGCATGGAGAAAATCCAAACCCTTGGCATCGATTTGGGGCTGCTTACCCCGCAGCGGATAGGGGCTGAAGGTGACGGTTTGGCTAGTGCCTGTCAGCTTCAGGGTTTCGCCTAAAGAGACAACCTCAATACCATCTGGAACTTCACGCAAGCGATCGGGGTATTGGGGCAGGTCAGCTTTGTAGGGTGAATTTTGAATGCCTCGATCCAAAAACGCCAGTTTGTCAGCGCTAAACCTGCTTCCCTGTTGCAGATATTCGTTAAATACCTGTTGACGATTCTGGGTTTGCTTCAAGATGAAGGCTACGGGGACAACGTTCAATAATGTCTGGGCAAATTTTTCGTCGAGCTGTTTAGTTTGAGCATTGGAAAGGTTTGAAAGGGTGCAGAAATCGGCGATCGCTGTTTCTAATCGAGTTCCATATTTCCCATTTAATTCTTGTCCATTGGGGTAAATCTTCAGCACACTGAACCGGGTTTGCAGTTCTTTAACCAACTTAGCGTTTGCCTTCAAAACCGCAAACGAAACAATCCTGTTGCCCTTGAGTTCATTTAAAGGCATCTCCCAGGTAACGTATTGCGGCGGCACGACATTGGAGATCGCCAACGCCTGACACCATAGCGCCGCGACTTCGCCTCGTGTCGTCGCTTTATTGGGCTGGAGCTGACGAACATCAGGATAGTTAACAACGAGACTTTTGAGCGTAGAGATGGCGATCGCTCCTTTGGCGTAATCGGGAATGGCGATCGCGTCATCAAAGTACTGCTGGAGAGTTTCTTCAGCAGTTGGAGGAAAGACATACTGTAGAGCCGTCGCCAGGACAGCGATCGCCTGTACCCTAGAAATGGGAATATCGGGGCGAAAAGTTTGGTCAGGATATCCCGACAAAAAGCCTCGCTCATACGCCCATTCCACTGATGTTTTTGCCCAGTGGCTTACAGGCACGTCGGCAAAGGTTAAGGCGGGTCGGACAGGCAATGAAACTGGAAAGACACTGTAAACCAAGGCTGTAAACTCGGCTCGACTGACCGTGCCATCGGGACGAAAAGTACCGTCAGGATAGCCTTTGACGATATTTCGTTCTGCCAATTGCTCAATACAAGCTTTTGCCCAATGGCTGCTGATGTCTGTAAAGGCTAGGGTTGGCATAGGGAGACTTCCTTCAGAGGAGACGTTCTGATGATGAAGGATACGGCGAAGAACAAACAATGACCAGATGGCTGATGTCAAGCTCGTTGATGATTTCTTCAGGATAGAAAAGTTGTTGAGTCATGGGCAGTAACCAAACCCGATGGTTCATTATCCCCTAATTCTCACCCACTGGATGGTCAGCCCTTTCATTCCAGCAGCCACTGCCCCCAAATGAGTATTTACGAGTCAGAACAGCAGAAATTATCAGTAATATAATCGGTCTTTGTCCAAGGGTCTACGGTCAGAAGGGCACCTATCTGTATCCACTGAGCGTGACAATGACCCTTAGAAGGCACCTCGAAAAATTGTCTATTAGGGTCTTGCCATGAGGTCATAGATAGTGGCAAAGTAATCTGTTGAACTAGATGGAAAATGGTACACTCCTCCCGTTGCATGTGGACTATTAGCAGGAACTTTCCGTGCTTGGCTTTTGAATCAAAACATTGTTCAAGAGCGAATCATTCGAGTCAAAGAATTGGCAAATTGTTCGCGCGTTTTTTTAGTAAATTCAGTTAGGCAGAAACAAGAGGCGATCGTTTGCTCATCCCATTAATGAAAAACCATCACTTTAGATTCATTCTGATGCGAACATTGCTTTTTGTTTTGAATAGATGTTTTTTACGTGTTTCTTAACTGTGTTAGGAGTAATACCAAGCTCAACCGCAACTTGTTTGTAGGTATAGTTGGCTTGGTGAAGCAGCCAGACTTCTTTCTCGCGGCAGGTTAATCCATATTTTTGAGATTCTTCGTTTACCATGTCTTTAATATCTTGGTAGCGATCGCGAATGTTCAACAAGATACAAGAGCGTTCCATATTCTCTAGTTTTAGCCATCTCGCCCGGACGTTGAAGGCGATCGAACTCCCAACAAAAACCTTAGATTCAATCAACCAATATTGGTTAGGAAAAAGGTGGCGGCTCTCAATTAGCGTATGACAAACATGCTGTACTTCTTTTGGAATAGAATTTGACGAAGATTCATCTTGATTGAGCTGCCGCAAAGTTCTTTGAGCACAATCATTAGCATAGGGGTTGGATTGGCTCTGTCTATGCTTGGTCTTTTAAGAGTTATGTGTACTCGTTTTTACTGCGATAGGCTGCTTTGAAGAGGAAGCCTCGCTCTGATACCGATCTTAGCGTAACTGCCTAATCAACAAAAGATTACTCAGTTCGGGTACTGTCCAATCACCTAGGGTGTTGACATGATGGACTCAGTTGATAAGCCAAAGGTAAAAGACCCAAAGCGCAGCAACCTAAAGGTCTTTTCCATATCAGGCTAGCAACTCGATTTAAAAGATTGAAACCATACAAAGGATATCAAATCATGTCTAACGAAATGCAAGCAATGGCATCACGCGCATCTCGCCCTGCCCAAAAAGTAATTAACGTTCAAGGGCAACCCAACGAATTAACTCTCTCCGAGACTCGCTCTCAAACTATCGTTGGGCCTGTCACCTTCAAACTGTCTAACCTGGATGTTAGAGGGTTAGGCATCAACCCTGCCGATCCAACTAACTCTCAGTACATCGTTGCCGAAGATGAGTACTTTGTTGCCAGTGTTGATGTTGAATTCAACAAAACCCCGCTCACTGAATTGTTGATGTGTTTGGGCACTCGGATCAACGTCGATTTTGGGCTGGAAGGTTATGGAGTTAAGGCGGCAGAACTGAACCTGAGCGCAACGAAGCTTTCTGAAAAGGGCGTGTATAGCTACCACTTGGAAACTTCCCCGACTCGACCTGCCGATCAAAAGATGCCTGGTGGACTCTATGAAATTGGTGCAGTTGCAACAGTAGGCCCTGTTGAAAATAACTGCACCACCAAGATCTGGGGGCATGGATATATCGAGGAAGTTCTGCTGCAAGTTTATCCAGCGGGGCAAGAATAGCATCGATCCTCAGTCGACATAGCGCAACGTTCTCCTAGTGCGATCTAGGAGCCTAAATTGCCTGGTAGGACATTGCGCCTACCAGGTTCCTCACAAAGGGATGCTAGTTTGAGTGTCTGTAGGAATTTACTGCCTAGAGGATTCAGTCACTTGATACAACCCTAGCAAAACATACTAATAATTTTGAGCGATTCAAAGCCCCCCATGCTTCAAGTCGTCTAAGGACTACAACCATGAGCACTTTTGATTGGGAAAGTTTTCTAAAGCGGTGGAGTCAAGAAATAATAGGGGCGATCGCCCCTAGCCAGGACAAGTTGCCGTCTAGCGTCATAAAGTCGGGCTGGCTCGGCTATACGGGTGCTACAGAACAGCAGATCGCCGAGGCTGAAGCGCGTTTAAATACAACGTTACCGCCCTCCTATCGAGCATTTTTGAAAGTCACGAATGGTTGGCGACAAACTACTCCCTTTATCAATAAAGTTTGGTCTGCTCAAAAAATTGAATGGTTCAGCGTCAAAAATCAAAAATGGATCGATGCATTTTTGGAAAGATCTGGGCATCTTCCTGCTGAATCATCTAACTCTAGTTCTCCACCACCCTCTATTTCTGATGAAGAATATTTTGTGTATGGAGAAGCGCAGGATTGCAGCAAACTTCGGTGTGAATATTTGCAAACAGCTTTAGAAATTAGCAAACGTGGCGAAGGCGCGATCTATCTCTTAAATCCTCAAGTGGTTTCTCCAGATGGCGAGTGGGAAGCCTGGTTTTTTGGAGATTGGTTACCCGGTGCCGATCGCTATCATTCGTTTCAAGAAATGATGCAGGCAGAGTACGAGAATTTTTTAGAATTGAGAGAAATTCCAGATTCTTCTTCGGTTACTATCAAACCTCCTCCCACATCCTTAGATAGAGAATCAACGCAGATTCCTGTTGTCCCCTCTTCTATTCCGACAACTGAGCTAAAAATAGATAAAGCATGGGATAAATTCGCTTCATTTACGATAGAGCTTCAGACTAGGAAGAGTGAGGGAAATTCTGAGCAACAAACCATTCTCCACAATGTAGAAACCGATACGATAGAGGCGTTTCCTACTATTGATGCAGAGGTGATTCAGCAGTGGATTCTAAAACAACTGGGAGATAACCTGAAGGATAATCTTATTCAGGTGCAGGCAGAGGAAACTGTAGGTCTGGAGATCAGCCAGCTTCGGGTCATTCAACTTCCCCGCATAGCCCAACCTGAAACCCAAATGATTGCTGATAATGCTCATCCACTCTTTCCAGATGCAATTCAAAAGGATGAGCCGTTCAAGCTGGAAGTCTTGATGAAAGTTGTAGGGAATACTGCGAGTTTTGTAGAACGGCAGTTTTCCTGTCGGGCACAATGTGTTGCATACAACTTGGCAACAAAATTGAATACTGACTTAGGAGATATCACTACTTATATTTCAGATGACGGTCAAGCCGCCCAAGTCGCGTTATTTCCTGAAATGACTTTTCAGCAACCCGGTATTTATCGGTTAAAGGTGTGGGTCACGCTTGAGAATAGTTCTGCATTACCTGGTTATTTTAAAGTTCCAATGATGCAAGTAGTATAGCTGTCAGAAAAAGGATATTGGTAATGGCGTATCAAAGAAAACCAGAGTGGCAATCTCTTAGAACACAGCCCTGCCCGATCTGCTGTATTCTTCCTCCCCACATGCTAGATAAAATGCTTCAGGGTAATGATGAACATCGTCATTTAGCACTTAAAACCTTGAGAACATCAGAACAATTTCGGGGCAGACGAGCAGCAGTAGGGAACGTTTCATTTGCTGTTTCTCCAGGGCAAAAACGACGGACGATTTATGATGCAAAGACTAGCACCTCTCTCCCAGGTGTACTGGTACGAGGAGAAGGCGATCCCTCCAGCGACGATCCAGCAGTAAACGAAGCCTACGATGCTGCGGGTGCAACCTACGATTTGTACCGAGATATTTATGAAAGAAATTCTATTGATGATCGAGGGCTGCGGTTAGATGCTACGGTTCATTACGATGTGAAATATGAGAATGCCTTTTGGAATGGCGATCAGATGGTTTATGGGGATGGAGACGATCGCTTTTTTAATCGATTTACTATTTCGATCGATGTCATTGCTCATGAGCTGACCCACGGTGTCATTGGCGATGAAGCAGATTTAGAGTACAAGGATGAGTCGGGTGCACTCAATGAGTCGTTTGCCGATGTATTTGGCACCTTGGTCAAACAGCGATCGCTCCAACAAACGGCAGACCAAGCAGACTGGCTCATTGGTGCCGAGCAGTTCACGTCTAAAGTTCAAGGGATAGCGCTTCGGTCTTTGCAAGCCCCTGGAACAGCCTACGACGATCCAGTTCTGGGCAAAGACCCCCAGCCTGCTCATTGCAAAGACTTCTTTCAAGGAAATTTCGATGATGGCGGCGTTCACATTAATTCAGGAATTCCCAATCGCGCCTTTTATTTAGCTGCTGTAGCGATCGGGGGGTTTGCCTGGGAGAAAACCGGAAAAATCTGGTATTCCACGCTAAAGAGTAGCCTTCAGTCTAGTGCTACCTTTAAGGATGCTGCCAACGCAACCGCAGCAGTTGCAGGGCAGCTCTATGGGCAAGATAGCAATGAGCAAAAAGCAGTACAAAGTGCTTGGCAACAGGTTGGAGTTATCTAGGAAACTAAAGCGATCGCGAGTAAGGTGATGCATATTTCATTTGAACGGAGTGGTGGTATCACAGGAATGCCAGTTACCATAGCAATTGATACAGATTCTTTGTCCTCTGATGAGGTCAGCCAACTGTGTCAATTAGTGGAAAATTCTGGCTTTTTTGAGTTACCAACCGCCACAACTGAACCGAGCCAGCCCGATCGCTTTCAGTACAAAGTGATCATTCGTGAAGGCGATCGACAACACACGGTTAAGATAGGCGAAACGGCAATCAATAACAAACTCAAACCCCTTCTAGATTGGCTGATAGCAGCAGCTCGACAGCGCTAGAGACGACGACTAGAGGTGATGTGGTTAGCCTAAGTAAACTTGCATAGCGATGAAGAAAACGTCCTCAGTCACTTGAGTTGAGGACGTAAAAATTTATGCTACACTTCACTTCATCGTTGCGCTGAGTATAGATAAGGTATGGAATTAGTGAACCACCGTCCCAAACGGGCGGTTATTCGTTGTAAGGCTAAAATGCAATTGTTGGAAACTGATGATGACTGCTCTAAGTGGCATGAACCCATAGCTGAAGACCTTTTTGAGGAATTGGCAGCTACTTTATTTCAGTCGAATCGATATCAAACTCTGTATCAACAATGTCGTTCTAAATTGGAAGCACATGAGGTGAGCGATCGCCTTGCCAAAGAACTGGCGGAGTCCTACCGACAAATCACGCAGCGCCGACAAGATCCTATTGTCCAGGGTTTTAACACTTTATTGCAGTAGCTAAAAATTCAAGGACTGTCGGACAGTCAAGGTGATTATCCGACGGTGCTTGAAATTTGCGAAAGCGAGAATCTTGGGTCACTTGCAAAACTCCGTAACTCACTCTGCCACGGATGCCGAATTCTAAACCTCCTAACCACCCCGTCATGATGCTTTAGCCATAAGATAGATATACCGCTAGAAAACGATCGCCACCTATGACTGCTGCAACCCCTGTCAAAATTCAGTACGAGGCAATCATTGGTCTCGAAACCCATTGCCAACTCAGCACCGAAACCAAGATCTTTTCTACCAGTTCGGCTCAGTTTGGCTCTGATCCCAACACCAACATCGACCCGGTGTGCATGGGGCTACCCGGAACGCTGCCCGTGCTGAACCAAAAAGTGTTGGAGTATGCGGTCAAAGCAGGGCTGGCGCTTAATGCTCGGATTGCGCCCTACAGCAAGTTCGATCGCAAACAATACTTTTACCCCGATCTTCCTAAAAACTATCAAATCTCGCAGTACGACTTGCCGATTGCAGAGCACGGCTGGCTAGAAATTGAGCTAGTGGATGCCGATGGTAGCTCCCGTCGAAAGCGAATTGGGGTCACGCGGCTGCACATGGAAGAAGATGCCGGGAAACTGGTGCATGGTGGCAGCGATCGTCTGGCTGGCTCTACTTATTCTCTGGTGGATTACAACCGCGCAGGCGTTCCCTTAGTGGAAATTGTCTCTGAACCGGATTTGCGATCGGGGCAAGAAGCGGCAGAATATGCTCAAGAGATGCGTCGGATTATGCGTTACTTGGGCGTGAGTGATGGCAACATGCAGGAAGGCTCGCTGCGTTGTGATGTCAATATTTCGGTGCGCCCAGTGGGAACTGAGAAATTTGGCACTAAGGTCGAAATTAAGAATATGAACTCGTTTAATGCGATTCATCGGGCGATCGATTATGAAATTGAGCGGCAAATTGAGGCGATCGCCACAGGTGAAAAGATCGTTCAAGAAACTCGTCTGTGGGACGAAAGCTCACAGCGAACTTTTAGTATGCGGATCAAGGAAGGCTCCAGCGATTACCGCTACTTTCCTGAGCCAGATTTAGGGCCCATTGAAGTCACTCAAGAGCAGTTGACACGCTGGAAAGCCGACCTGCCAGAACTACCTGCCAGCAAGCGCCATCGCTATGAAACAGAGATGGGTTTGTCGCCTTACGATGCGCGAGTTATGACCGATGACCGGGCAATGGCAGAGTACTTTGAAGCAACGGTTGCTGCTGGAGCAGGGGCTAAACTAGCTGCCAACTGGATTATGGGTGATATTAGTGCCTATCTTAACAATGAGAAACTAACCATTGGAGCGATCGCGCTCAAGCCTGAGATGCTGGCAGAGATGATTGGATTAATTGAATCGAACACCATTAGTAACAAAATTGGTAAGGATATTTTACCGGAGTTGTTAACGAAAGGTGGATCGGCAAAGGCACTGGTGGAGAGTCAGGGATTAGTTCAAGTCTCTGATCCTAAAGTGATTGAAGCGGCGATCGACAAAGTATTGGCAGCTCACCCAGACGAGTTGGAAAAGTACAGGAGCGGCAAGAAGAATATGGCGGGCTTTTTTGTCGGGCAGGTGATGAAACAAACGGGTGGAAAAGCAGATCCAAAGCTGACCAATCAGTTGTTAATGAAAAAGCTGGAAGGTTGATTTTTTAGCTTTTGGATTGAGGCTAGAAACTGGATCGGCAACGCTGAAAACTTACTAAACTAATGCAACAAATTTCTACGCTTCCAACTACCGCGATCGCTGCTAGCTTCCATGCACTCTCTGATCCACTGAGATTAAAGGTTTTAGATCTCCTGAGAACTCAAGAACTTTGTGTTTGTGATTTGTGTGATTCTTTAGAGGTGAATCAATCGAAGTTATCCTTTCATCTTAAGGTTCTAAAGGAAGCAGAGCTAGTGCGATCGCGGCAAGAGGGACGTTGGATTTATTACAGCCTTAATCTGCCTCAGTTTGTAGTGGTGGAACAATATCTGGCAGAATACCGACGTTTCAGCCCCATTATTCCAGCCCAAAGCTGCCAAAAATAAGTGAATCTGATCTGTTGAATTAATTAAGCTAAAAAGAGTTCTAAGATCTAATATTTGAGGCTTTTTCAGAGCTTGCCTTGCCTTTGCAAGATTGAGAACAAGGTGAGATGCGGCGGCAAATCGGTTCAAAATCTGGCGTTGCATAATGGAGTATGAGTTTTAGGTGTTTAGCCATGCAATGTCCTCGCTGTGGTTCCATTAAAAATCGTAAGAATGGTGTGAAACAAGGTAAGCAAAATCACCTCTGTGTAGAATTGTGGTCGCCAGTTTATCGACCAGTATGAACCCGATCGCACTTACAGAGAGGAATTCAAACAAGAATGCTTAACAGTTGGGCATTAAAGGGGCTAAAAATCGAAAATTGTAGTATTGAATGGCGTAAATAAAGTTTCGTCCGAAGCGTAACTTAGTTAGAGTTACTATGCCAAAATCCGAAGAAGTTATTTTCTAGATTCAACGCTTCCAGCCTCAACAAGATCAGATTGAACTCGCTGATTTTGAACAGGTGCAGCATAGAACTTTTCTAAGCCTAGCAACGACCACATCCACCGATGCCGAATCAACAAAGCCATCACCCCGATCGCCCCTAACGTCACCGTTGCACCTCGATTAAAGTCACTCAGTTGCAACGCTCCAAGGTAATGGGAACCCACTAGAATCGTATGCATTATGCCTAGGATTAACGCAGGAATTGATAGTAAGTGAAGCGATCGCCAGCCTCTTCCCAACCATTTTTGTGCTCCATCAAAACTGGTTACAGCTAAAGGCAGCATGAGCAATAGAGCGACTCCTCCCATCACGACTCCCTGTTGATGTTGAGGCAACATAAAGAACAGTTTTTCTATTTGCCAGTTCCAGGAATGCACCACCATGTGAAACATGTGGGCTACCGATAAAATGAACGCTCCTACGCCGAAGGCGCGACGATAACGCAGCGGAAACGTCCAGAAATGACTCACAGGACGCGCAATCAATGCCAACATCAAACAAATGAGCGCGGCATGACCCGTGTAATCCACCATTGTATCGGCACTACGCAATAGCGTTAGGATACCAATCGTTAACGTTACCCAGCCGCCCATGCGGAAGAGTTGACTACGGCGATCGCGGCTCAACATCCCAGCCGAAACACCTACCAGCAGCATCGTCGGTAGGGTTCCCAGCCCAAACGCCAACATTGCTA
>Ga0209181_10012087_pt1 | contig 10965 bp, 12 predicted proteins | sample MAT05_FD_187208 | JGI IMG/M metagenome (GOLD analysis project Ga0209181, IMG submission 187208) | Freshwater microbial communities from Lake Fryxell liftoff mats and glacier meltwater in Antarctica - MAT-05 (SPAdes) (version 2) | ecosystem: Environmental > Aquatic > Freshwater > Ice > Liftoff...
CGAAAGCGGCGTCGTTTTTTTTGCAACCGCCGACCAGCAGCGCGACACCCAGCAGCAGCGCGGGAAAAAGCCGCGAGGCACTCACAGCTTGGTGAAGATCATTAGGCCGAGGATCAGCGGCAGGAAAATGATCGACGCGAGGAACAAGCGGCGGGCACTGATGCGGTCGCGTTCCAGCATGAACTGCACGGCGAAGAGCAGCATGACGCCATCGAGGAGCAGGGCGCCGCCGAGATAGATCGAGCTATTCATCCCGGCGTGAAACGGGATGAGCGTGCAGATGATGAGCGCACCGGTGTAGAGCAGGCTCTGCATCGCGGTCGCGCATCCGCTGAGGTCGTCACGCCGCAGCATCACAAAGCCGGCCTGCGCGTATTCGTCGCGATACATCCACGCGATCGCGAGGAAGTGCGGCATTTGCCAGGTGAAGAGGATGCCGAACAGCACCCACGCCCCGAGCCCCAACGAAGGCTGCACGGAGACCCAGCCGATCACCGGCGGGATCGCGCCGGAGATGGCGCCGACGATGGTGCAGAACGAAGTCCGACGCTTCAACGGCGTGTAGGCAGCGATGTAGATGAGGATGGTCGCGGCGGCGAGCGCGGCACTGAAAGTATTGACCGCCAATCCGAGCCAGGCGACACCGCCGACGCCCATAACCGCGCCAAGCACTAGTGCGTGACTCGGCTTCATACGGCCCGAGGGCAGAGGGCGGTTCCGCGTGCGCTCCATGAGCCGATCGACGTTCGCTTCGAGGCATTGGTTGAGCACGGCCGCGGCGGCGGCGGCGAGGGTGGTGCCGCCGACGGCGTGGAGGAGCAGCAGCCAGTCGAGGTGCGCGCCGGAGGCCATGCAGAAGCCGACGAAGGTCGTGATGATGACGAGCAGGCTGAGGCGCGCTTTGGTGAGCACGAAGAGGTCACTCATCAAGCCGGGCTCGATGGCCTCCTGCGGCATTTCGAGGGGCACGGAAATTTCCTGCGTGACTCGATTCATACGGCTACCTCCACAAGCGCCGGGCGCATTTCACGGCGGCGTTCGATCGGCGGTGTGCGGCGACTGGCGCGCACCGCGAGGCACACGGTAGTCGCGAGCAAAGCCGCACCATTGACGACATGCAGCGTCGTCAGGTTGAGCGGTCGCATCTGCCAGATCACGAGCATGCCGAGGGCGAGTTGGGCGACCAGCAACCCCAGCAGCAGCCAGGCCGGGCGGGTGAGGCGGACTTCGCCATGCGCGGCGCGCAGCGCTTGCACGGCAAACCAGACCACCGCGAGCGTGACGACGAGCGCGCCAACGCGGGTGTGGGTGAAATTCAGGTCCACGAAGGTGTTATGCACCTGCGGCATGAAGCCACCTTCCGGCGTGAGCGGGAACGTGGGAATCGCCAAGCCGGCGCCGAGGTGGCGCATCGAGGCACCGACGATGAGTTGCAGGAAGATGAGGCTGACCGTGATCCAGCCGGTGCGGGCGAGTTTCGGGGAATCCACCGAGTTTTTCAACTGGGCCCAAATCGGCGAGAGGACGGTGGCCAGCGCGACCAGCAGGCAGAGTTCGACTTGGGCAAAGCAACCGTGCAGGACGCGGAAGGTCGTGGCGATCGTGCTCGTGGTCGCCGCGATTCCCTGAGGATCGAGCACCACGCGCAACCCGCCGAGGAGCGCTTGCGAAAAGACTCCGATCACCGCCCAGAGAGCCAGCGGGAACGCCACGGGGGCGACCTGCGACCGCACGCGCCAGACCCAGGCAAACAGGACCGTGACGAGCGTGGCCACGAGGCCGGCGGTCAGACGATGGCCGTGCTCCAGAAGCATGAAGAAATTGGTCAGCCAGCCCTCGGGGTTGAGCGATCCGTTGCTCAACGGCCAATCCGGGAAGGCCATTCCCGCACCGGCGGTCGTGGTATGGCCACCGGTGAAGATCAGCCAGAAGGCTGCGATCACCACGAGCTTCGCGTAACGCGCGAGCCAGAGATGAACGACAGGTGGTGGAGGCGAGGTTTTGATCACGAAGAGGGTGACGCGGGCAGATGATCCGCCGACGCGAGGTCCGGCACTAGGCGGCTGGGGAAACAGCCGTCGTGGCGCCAGCAGCTGCCGGCGGGGCGGCCGGAGCGACTGGCGCAGGATTCTGCAAGTCGGTGGTTTCTTTGACCCAAGCCTCGAATTCCGCTTTCTCGTGAACCTTCACGAGCGACCGCATGGCGAAATGACCCGCACCGCAAAGCTGCGAGCAAATCAATTCGAACTCGCCAACCACAATGGGCCGGAACCACACCGGAATTTTCGAGCCGGGGATGGCGTCCTGGCTCATCCGGAAGTGCGCGACGGCAAAACCGTGGATGACGTCCTTAGATGTGATCTCGACGACGGTCGGTTTTTTGTTCTGCAGATGCAGCTCGTTTTTGGAAATGAGGTCGTCCTTGCCGGCGGGATCGTTCGGATCGCGGCCCGTCGGGTTTGAGCCCGTAATCAGCGATTCATGTCGCCGACCGAAGACGCCATCCGCTCCGGGATAAACGAAATTCCACGCGAACTGCTCGGCGATGGCGTGGACGCGCACCGCTTCGGCATCGGCGGGGAACTGGTCGCCGTTGACCCGTTTGCCCCAGAGCGGAAGCGCAAAACCAAGGAGCAGCACCGCCTCGACGAGCACGACGCTGAACTCTAGATGCGCGGAGGCCTTGCTCTGCACACCATGGTAATCGGCCTTCGGATGCCGCGATTTGTGAAAGCGGACGATCGTGTAGAGAAAATAGAGCGACCAGCCGACAAAGAGCAGTGCCATGAACCAATGGCAAAACTCGAGCATGTGATCGACGAGATAACCGTGCTCTGCGGCGTTCGGCACGATGCCGAGGGCTTTGTTGATATTGAACATATTAAAACTGGCCTTCCGGCGTGGGGTTCACGCCTTGGAATTCGGCATGGGGCGGGAGGGGGGAATTGGCGCGCTTCATCAGGTAGAAGCCGAACGCGGCGGCACAGGCGAGCATCGCGCCGATGAAACCGAGCATCAGGAAAATCGCGGCGTTGATCGCCGGGCCGATTTTGCTGTTCGCGTCGCCCATGCAGGCGGTGCAAGCAGACGCGGTAGCGGGCAGTTGGACAAGTACGACGGCGGTAATCGCCATCAATGCGCGGAGCAGCGGGGCAGATTTCATAGGATGAGCTTCTTTGTTTTGCGGAGGAAAAAGACGCTGTAGATCACGAGGCCGACGGCGACCACGCTGCACGAAATCCCAAAGGCCGGAGCCACGCCGTTGGCGAAGCCCCACCACGCACAACCCGCCGCCATGAGAATCGCGAGAATGATGAAGAGGACGTGAAAGGCGCGGAGGGACATGGCTCAGTGGTGGGTGTGGTGGGTGCCGAAGATCGGGTCGATCCAGTGCAGCCAGGTCAGGAAAAACAAACCGATGGCGAAGAAAACCGTGAAGAACAGGAACTGCCAGATGAGCCGCTTTTCGCCCTTCAAGTGCATGAAGATCGCCGCGACAAGGCCGGCTTTGAAGGTCGCCACGATCATCGCGACAACGACGTTGGCCGTGTGCGAACCGAAATCCACGTAGGCCAGCGCGACGGTGATGAAGGTGAATACGAGGAGCAGTGCCCCGACGATCAGATAGCCTTTGACGTGTTTGCTGACGTCGTGGGCGTGATCATGGTCGTGCGGCGCGTTGGGCGTTTCGGCAGTGACGGCAGGGTGGTGTTCGCTCATACGTTTAGAGGAGATAGAAGATCGGGAAAACGAAGATCCAGACGAGATCAACGAAGTGCCAGAACAGGCCGCTCACTTCGACGCGGTTGGCCATGTGTTCCGGATTCTTGCGGTAGAGTTTTTCGCCGAAGAGATAGAAGTAGATAAAGATGATCACGCCACCGAGCACGTGCAACCCGTGCAGGCCAGTGATGGTGAAATAGACGGCGAAGTACGAACTGTGCTTCGGGGCGAAGGCGCTCCATGAACTGATGTCCTCGGCTTTGATGGTCGCCACCTTGTCGCTGCGCTTGCGCGGGATGAAGTGCGGGCGGTCGTTGTCCGGGCTGGTCGGATCGGCGTTCACGGCGTCGAGTTCGACTTCGTAGGCGACCGCTTTCACGCCCGGGATGCGGACGAGCTTTTCCGCAATTGACGGACGCGGACCGTGGCCGTGGTCGTCTTTCACGACCAGCACCGGGTGGGCAGGATCGGTGCCGGCCTCGGCGACGAGGTGGTGTTTGATCAGGAAAGAGTCGAAGTCCCCTTTCTTCTCCGGCGCAACCGCCACTTCGACTGCATGCAAGTGACCGCTGATTTCCGGACGTGGCGAAAGACCGAGCTTCGTACGGTGCTCGTTGCCGAGATATGCCTCGTACTCCGCCCACTTGTCCTTCTTAATGAAGGCACCGAAGTGGACGAACTTCTCCGGCCATTCGAGGGTCAGTTTCACCGCGAGGAAGATGATCCCGCAGATGATCGTGATCAGCATGTAGAACTTGTATTTCGCCCACTGCCGCATCTTGAGTGCCGCCCACGCGAGGACCACGGTGACTGACGAAGCGATGAGGATGGCGGTGTTCATCGTGCCGATGGGCACGTTGAGCAGTCCCATCGGCCAGTATCCGTCGTCCGCGCCGAGGCGGAGGAAGACGTAGGCGGAGAACAGTCCGCCGAAGAGCATCACTTCCGAGGCGAGAAAGAGCCAGATACCGAGCTTGGCGTTGTAGAGGCCGGTATCGGGCCGGGCGGTCGTTTCGTAGGGAATTTGCATGATCGGACTGCGAAGAAGGGTGGGCTAATGGGCCGGGACACCGGCCGGGGCGGTCGTGGGGAATTTTTCGGAGATCGGCGGTTCGGTCTGTGGCGTGTAGTCCTTGTTCGCGCCCGGAACGCTATATTCGTACGGCCCGCGATAGACGGTGATCGGCTTCTCGAAGTTGCCGTGACCGGGAGGCGATGGGGCGACCCATTCGACGGTCGTCGCGTCCCATGGATTGTCATTCACGACCTTCTTCCCCTTAAAGATACTCCAGCAGAAGTTGATGATGAACGGAATCTGCGCAATCGCCAAAAGGAAGGCGGAAACGGACATGAATTCGTTCCAGTGGATGACTGGCTTGATGATCTGCTCGTAGGTCGCGCCGCCGTCGTACCAACGGCGATGCACGCCAGCCATGCCTTGGAGGAACATGGGGAAGAAGATGCCGTTGAGCATGATCAGCGACGGCCAGAAATGCAGATGCCCGAGAAACGGGCTCATCATTCGCCCGGTCGCCTTCGGAAACCAATAATAGACGCCCGCAAAGATCGCGAAGATGGTGCCGGGTGCGACGACGTAGTGGAAGTGGCCGATGACGTAATAGGTATCGTGCAGGTAAAGATCGACGGCGTTGAAGGCCAGCGGGATGCCGGTCAGGCCGCCAATTCCGAACATCGGCAACCACGCCGTGGCAAAGAGCATCGGCGGCGTAAAGCGGATCGAGCCGCCCCAGAGCGACAGCATCAGCGCGGTGATGATGATGACCGACGGAATCGAAATGATGATCGTCGTGGTCTGGAAGAAACCCGCGACCTTGGCGCCCATGCCGGTCATATACATGTGGTGCGCCCAGACGATAAAGCTGAGGAAGCCCAGCACGAGGATCGCGCCGACCAGCGCCTTGTAGCCATAGAGCGGCTTACGAGTGTTATTGGCGATGATCTCCGCGACCATGCCCGCCCCCGGCAAAATGAGGACATAGACCTCCGGATGGGCGAGGAACCAGAAGAGATGCTGCCAAAGTATCGGGCTGCCGCCCCCGGACCACGCCGCCAGTTGACCGTTCACGATCAAGCCCGTCGGCATGAAGAAGCTGGTGCCGAACGCGCGATCCATCAATTGCATGACTCCGGCGGCTTCGAGCGGCGGGAACGCGAGGAGAAGCAGCCAGGCGGTCACAAACTGCGTCCAGACAAAGAACGGCAGCCGCATCCAGGTCATGCCCGGCGCGCGGAGTTGGATGATGGTGGCGATGAAGTTGACCGCGCCGAGCAGCGATGCGGTGATGTTAAACACCATGCCGACCAGCCAGAGGGTCTGTCCGTTGAAAAATGGGTGAAAACCGGGGCCCATGTCGGCGACGCCGGCCAGCGGGGAATACGATGTCCAGCCGGACTTCGCCGCGCCGCCGGGAACGAAGAAACTCGCGAGCATGATCACGCAACTGATGAAAAACACCCAGAAGCTGGCCATGTTGATCTTCGGGAAAGTCATATCGGGCGCACCAATCTGAAGCGGCACGACGAAATTTCCGAACGCCGCAAACGCCACCGGGACGATGCCGAAGAATACCATGATCGTGCCGTGCATGGCGCCAAAGGCGTTGTAGCCGGTGGCCGTCAGCACACCTTTCACGCCATCCGCATTCGCGGAAAAAGCGCTGTCGCCAAACACTGCCTGCAACATGCCGCCGATGACCGGCACTGGATCTCCGGGATTCGCGAGCTGCCAGCGCATGATGAGCATGAGGAGGAAGCCGAAAAAAAGGAAAAGCAGTCCGGTGATGCCGTACTGGATGCCGATCATCTTGTGATCGGTCGAAAAGACCCATTTCTGCCAGAAACCGGGCTCATGATGGTCGTCGTGACCGTGATGATCTTGGTCGTCGTGACCGTGAGCGAGAGCTGTAGTGGAAGCCATACGGAAGGAGCGAAGAGACTAGTGGGCGGCGGAAAAGATGCCGCGGTTGGTGTGCGCGAACATTACGCACAATGACGCGGATTGGATACTGGCGGAAATGGAGATCATTCCTTCCAAGCGTCGAGTTCGGGCTGCGTCCACGGAGTTTTGTGATCGGCGAATTTCTTCCGCGTCGCGGCGACGAGATCGACGCTCACCGGACCGGCGGTGTTGCCGAAGCTGGCGCGGACAAAGGTCGAGATCGACGCAATCTTGGCGTCGTCGAGCATCGCCTCCTGCGGCGGCATGATGTTGTTGTACGGCTTACCCTCGATCGTGAACGGCCCGGCGTTGCCTTTGAGAATGATCGCTACGAGACGCTCGGCGGAACCGCCGACGTAGGGCGACTTGGTGAGCGGCGGGAAGACCATCGGCAGGCCCGCGCCGGTCGGTTGATGGCAGGCGACGCAAACCATCATGTAGTTTTTCTTGCCCTCAGCCATCACCGCTGGATTGGCGGCGGGCGCGGTGGCGTCCTGCGCGATGAGCGAAACGGGAGCCGCGAGTGCGGCGAGGAAAACGAGGCTGGATTTTTTCATGTCGGATGTGGAGATCGGAGAATGCGGGATCAGTCTTTCCAAGCGTCGAGCTCGGGCTGCGTCCATGGAGTTGTGCGGTCGGCGAATTTCTTACGCGCTGCGGCGACGACTTCGGGCTTCACGGGTGGCGCGTTGTTGCCAAACGTGGAGCGCACGTAACTCATGATCTGCGCGATCTTTTCATCGTTCAGCACCGCCTCCTGCGGCGGCATCATGTTGTTGTAAGTTTTGCCGTCCATGACGAACGGACCAGCGTTGCCTTTAAGGATGATCGCGGCAAACCGCTCGGGCGAACCGCTGACGTAGGGCGATTTGGTGAGCGGCGGGAAGACCATCGGCAGGCCGGCTCCGGTCGGCTGGTGGCAGGCAATGCAAACCATCATGTATTGCATCTTGCCCTTGGCAATGAGCTCGGCGCCATCGATGCCCGGAGGAGCAGCAGGGGCGGGAGCGGCACCGGCGGCGGGGGCAGCGGTCGCCCCGGCGGGTGCGGCGGCCGCAGGTGCGGCTGGCTGGGCGGCGGCCGTTGCAGCCGGAGCGTTGGCGGCGCCGTCATCCGGCAGGTTTTCGTTGGCGAACGGGACGAGTTCCGCCTCAGTGAACTGCCCGGTCTTGCCAGCAAATTCCTTCTTCGCCGCGAGCACTTTGGCTTCGGAAATCTCCCCGGCCTTGTTGCCCCACTCCTGGCGGATGTAGCTGGCCACGGCAGCGATCTTTTTCGGCGAAAGGGAAGTCTCCCAGCCGACCATGTTGCCGCTGTAGGTGTGGGGCGCGCCCTGGATATTGATCGGGCCGGTCAGACCTTTGAGGAGCAAGGCGATGAGCCGCTTTTCTCCCCCGGTGACCCACTCGGAATTGGCGAGCGGCGGGAATTGCGCCGGCACACCTTGACCACCCGGCTGGTGACAGGCGACGCACTGGCCATAAACCGCTTTGCCCTGCTGGGCGAGCGTCTGCTCCGCGGCAGCTCCGGCACCGGCGATTGCGCCGGCCTTTTGCGGGATCGGGAAAAGCACTGCGGGCGAGCTTTCGTATTCATTGAAAACCGTTCCGCTCAAACCGCCATTGAAGATGCCGAAATAGATGCCGGCCCAAACGGTGGCGACTGCGCAGAGGCCGGTGAGCCAGAGCGGCATCGGCGTGGTTTCAGCGGATGGCTCGGGCTTTTCACGCTCGACCGCCGCATGCACTTCGGTGACGTCGTTCGTCTCCTGATAATCGATGCGATCTGGACCTTCGTTCGGCGTGCTCATTTGGCGGCGACCGCCGGGGCGGTGGATTTCACTTCTTTCAAGGGATGGCTCTTATCGAGCGTGAGCAGGTAACCGACGAGGTTCTTGGCTTCGGGCTTGGGCACGATCTCGTAACCATCCTCAACCGGCACATCGAGCGCCTCGATCGAACGCTGACCGCTGATCTTCCGCTTGGTGAAGAGGTAGCGATAGGACGGCATGTTCGAGTCGCTGACGATGACCCGCGGATTGTAGAGATGCAGGAGATGCCACTTGGCGTCGCGCTTGGCCGGCTTGTGATCGGCGTCCTCGTTTTCTGGTTCGTTGCGCCATTTGGCGGAGCCGACGTTGGAAAGATCGGGACCGAGGCGGCTGCTGCCGAGGAACGGCGGATTATCGAAAATGTAGTCCCGCGCGACAGTCCGGCGGACACCCCAGCCGCGTTCGATATCGAGGCCGTTCTGTTCGTCGCGGACCTGCTGCGAATGGCAGTAGATGCAGCCTTCCGAGGCATAGACCGCGCGACCGGCTTTCACGATGCCGTCGTTTTCGATCGGGTAAATATCGACGATCTTGCCTTCGTCATCCGTGAATTGCGGCTGCAGGCCGCCGAGTTGCTGCTGCGGCACGATCACGAGCGCATAAACGGACAGCGCGAACGAACCAATGATGCCGGTGAGCAAAGAAGTCGTGCGATTCATTTAGTGTTTTTCCTCCACTCCGATGGGCGCGAAAAGCGTGGGCTCGCCGCCGGGCTGGCCGATGCGCAGGAGCATGAGCAGGAAGTGCAGGCCGAAGATTAGATGACCGAGCGCGACCATCGACCACGCGATGGTGCGCCCGATCTGATAGACGTTACTGACCTCCATGACTTGGATGAACGAGGCCTCCGGGTCGGCTAATGAAAGGCCGGTGGAAATACCGCTGAACAGGAGGATCGCGATCATCATGCCGCCGCCATAGGCCGCGCCCCAGAAGTGCAGGCTGATCATCGAGGAAGACAGCCATTCGCAACCGACGAGCCGCGGCAGGATGTAGTAGATCGCGCCGAAGATCACCATGCTGTAGAAGGCGTAGGTGACGAGGTGCATCTGGGCGTTTTGGAACTGCGTGAAGTGCAGCACTTTGTCCACGGAACGCAGCGACGAAAACAACCCGATGACGCTGGCCAGCATGAACGCCACGGCACCGAAGAAGGTGAAGCGGATGGTCGGGCTGTGATAGACCATGTGATAGTTGCCGCGCATCGTCAGGATCAGATTGACGGAAACGGTCACGATGTGGATCAGCAGGAGGATGCTCGCGGAGATGCTCAGCGTGACGACCCAGGCTGGGATCGGGCCGCCGCTCAGGCGCGTTGCGCCGGTTAGACCGGAGAAAAGGATGAATGTCCAGAAACCGATCGACGCCAGATTGTAGCTATGGATCGGGCGGTTGATGACTTTCGGGATAAGGTAATACGCCGTCGCCAGAGCGATCGCGGTGAGCCAGACATTTTGGAAATTCTGCGCGGCCCAAGCTGCGGCCAGGCTTTGCACCACTCCGGATACGCCCGGCAGCAAATGCGCGGCGTGCGCGGTGGCGAAGGTCCACGGGAACCAAAGCAGCGCCGCGATGAGATACCAGACGGAGATGTAAGCCGGCGACTGCGAGCGGAACCCGAACAGCATGATCGCCCAAAGGGCGACCAGCCCGTATCCCACGAGCATCAGTGCCGCGGAGCCGGTCGGGATTTCCAGCCACTCCAGGCCCGTCGATTTGCCGGCAAGGATGCTGATGATGCCGTAGGTCAGGCCAACCTGCCAAAAGACGCCACCAGTGATGAGCACGCCGGGCAATTTCACTTCCACCCGGCACAGGCGCGCCAGCAACCAAAGCGCAACACCCATCCCGGAAAGACTGGCCCAGCCAAAGCTGAGGACATTGGTATAGGCGGGCCAGATGCGGCCGTAGGTCAGCCACGGAATGTCGGCCAAAAAGGTCGGGCTGTGCAGTTGGATCGAAGCGATCAGGCCGAGCACCGTTGCCAAGGCCAGCCAGAGCATTGCGTTGCTAAAAAAGAAGAGGACCGGGCCGCGCGTGGAGGCGTCGATGGCGGCGCGCTCGGCCGCGGGATAATCGACCGAACGGGCGGCGGTCGTCGTCGGAGTGGGAGCGGTGGCAGCAGCGGTCATTGGGCGGGCGCGGGATTCTCAGTCGGAGTTGCGGGAGCCGGAGCGGCTGGGGCAGGAGCGGGCGCGGCGGGAGGCGCTGGAGCCGCGGGCGCAGGGCTTGGCGCAGGCGGTGCGGGTGGCGTCGCCGGTGCGGGTGCGGGTGCGGGACTTGGAAGCGGCGTATTCGGGACGGGCAAAGCAGGGCCGGGGTTCGGGCTTGGCGCGGGTGCTACCGCCGGGGCCGGGGCGGCGGGAGCAGGTGCCGGAACGGCGGCCGGCTCGGGCGTCGCAGGAGCGGTGAAACGAACGGTGTCCGCACCTTGTGGAGACGACGAGAGTGC
>Ga0209181_10012088_pt1 | contig 10964 bp, 8 predicted proteins | sample MAT05_FD_187208 | JGI IMG/M metagenome (GOLD analysis project Ga0209181, IMG submission 187208) | Freshwater microbial communities from Lake Fryxell liftoff mats and glacier meltwater in Antarctica - MAT-05 (SPAdes) (version 2) | ecosystem: Environmental > Aquatic > Freshwater > Ice > Liftoff...
GCAGCTGGGAGAGCCTATCTGAAATGAAACTCCTCCTCGCCATCGCGCTCCCACTTTTCGCCCTCGACCAACTGACGAAATGGTGGGTGGTCGCGCACATGATCCCCTACGACGACCCGCGTCCGGTCATCGAAAACTTCTTCTACCTCTGCCATTGGCAGAACACCGGCGCGGCGTTCAGCATCGGCACGGGGAAGAATTGGTTCTTCGTCGGCCTCTCCGCCGTCACGCTGGTGGGGCTTCTGGTGTTCTACTTTCGCGGGGCGTTTCGCGATCGGCTCTCACGGGTCGCCGTCTCCCTGCTCGTCGCGGGAATCCTCGGCAATCTCACCGACCGGCTGCGCTTCCACCACGTCGTGGATTTTCTGCTCATCGACCTGCATGTGCGTTTCGCCAATCCCTGGCCCGCGTTCAATGTCGCGGATAGCTGCATTTTCGTGGCGACGGGCTGCTTCATCCTCGCCTCGCTGTTGGAAAGCCGGAAGCCTTCCGCGCCGGATTTCGCCGCTTGAGCGTAGGGTGTGCGCATCGCTAGTCTCCCTCTGCTATGAGCGAAAAAACCTACGCCTACGCCCATCCCGAAGTGCTCGTGAGCACCGAGTGGCTGGCGGAACATCTCGATGCGCCGGACACACGCATCGTCGAGAGCAATGAAGATGTGCTGCTGTACTCCACCGGCAACATTCCCGGAGCGGTGCATATCGACTGGCGCGGAGACCTCCAGGATCCGCTGGTGCGCGACTACATCCAGCCGGAGGCGTTCGCCGCGCTCTGCGCGAAAAACGGGATCGCACCCGAGACGACGGTCATTTTCTACGGCGACAAATCGAACTGGTGGGCGACCTACGCGCTGTGGGCATTCCGCCTTTTCGGCCATACGAATGTGAAGATCCTCGACGGCGGACGCGACAAGTGGGTGAAGGAGGGGCGCGCGCTCACCAAGGAAAAGCCCACACCCGCGCCCGCCGAATACCCCGCGCCGGCAAAACGCTTCGACTCGGACATCCGCGCGTTTTACGACGACGCCCTCGCCCAAAGCCAGGAGGGCCTCCCGCTCATCGACGTGCGCTCGCCCGGGGAATACAAGGGCGACGTCACCCACATGCCCGAGTATCCGCAGGAGGGCGTCCTCCGCGGAGGCCATATCCCCGGGGCCCACAGTGTCCCATGGAAGCAGGCCGTGAATGACGACGCCACCTTCAGATCGGCGGAGGAGCTCGCGGAGCTTTACGCTGTCGGTTGCGGCCTGAAAACCGGCGAAGACATCATCGCCTACTGCCGGATCGGCGAGCGCTCCAGCCACACCTGGTTCGTCCTCACCTACCTCCTCGGCTACGAGAAAGTGCGCAACTACGACGGCTCCTGGACCGAGTGGGGAAACCGCGTGCGCGCACCGATCGAGCGGAGCTGAGCGGGCGGGCGGACGGTTGAAAAAACACCGCACTTGCCAGCCCGGCGCGCGCTGTGAATAGTCCCGCCCCCTCCTGGAAAAATCCGAAACTCGAAATCCGAAATCCGAAACATTTATGGCCAACGCCAACGAACTCCGCAAAGGCATGTGCATCCGCTACAATGGCAACCCCGCCATCGTCCTCGAAGTCATGCACCGCACCCCCGGCAACCTGCGCGCTTTTGTGCAGGCGATCATCCGCTACATCGGCACGGGGAAAAGTGCGGACGTGCGCTTTGGCTCCACGGACAAGATGGACACAGTCGAGGTCGAGCGGAAGGAACTGGAGTTCTCCTACAAAGATCAGGGCGGCTACAACTTCATGGATCCCGTCACCTATGACTCCGTCACGTTCGACGCCTCATTCATCGGCGACGCCAAGGACTACCTCACGGAAAACCTGAAGTGCGAAGTCCTCTACGTCGAAGGCAAAGCTGCCAGCATCGCCCTCCCCGCATCGGTCATCCTCACCGTCACCGAATCCGCCGAAGGCGTCCGCGGCGACAGCGCGAACAACGTCCAGAAGCCCGCCACCCTCGAAACCGGGAAAGTCATCACCGTTCCGCTCTTCGTAAAGGAAGGCGAGAAGATCAAAGTCTCCACCGAGAACGGCGCCTACATGGGCCGCGCCTAGGCCCCTCCGGCTTTTCATTTTTTGATCCTTGCCCGTCGATTCGTAGCAGCGCGCGTCGCGTGAGCCCGCATCGCAGGTCGAAAATCTCCGCCGGCACCAGCCGGAGAAAGCTCCGGCACGCCACCGGCACCGCCGGCGAGACCCTCGGACGGCGCATCCGGCGGTGGTGGCACCGCGGGTTTCGGAAAAGTTCGTTCAGCGCCATCTACGGCCTTTTTCTCCTCATCCCCGCGTGGTGCCTCACGCAGACCTTTTTCGCCGCCTTCTCGCGTGTCGCTGTGGATCAGGCGTTTTGGGCTTCGGAAGAATGCTGGTTTTTCACCCTCGGCGCCATCGTTTGGACTCTCGCTTTTGTCGGCGGCATCTGGGCAAAGGGCGAGCCGTGGCCGCTGCACGTCTATGTTTTCGGCCACGAGCTGACCCATGCCATCTGGGTCTGGCTCTACCGGGGAAAGGTGCTCGACAGAAAGATGTGGGCGTCCGACGGCGGCTACATCGTCACCGATACCCACAACTTCTGGATCGCCCTCGCCCCCTACTTCTACCCCCTCTACAGCCTCGTCGTCATCGTCCTCTACGGTGCCGCCAGCCTTTTCTACAACGTCGCCGAGAGCACCCACACCTTCATTTTCATGACGCCCCTCCAGTGGCTCTTCCTCCTCCTTGGCGGAACGTGGGCGTTTCATCTCACCTTCACCGTCTGGATGATTCCGAAGGGCCAGACCGACCTCACCACGCACGGCACCTTCTTTTCCCTCACCGTCATCTACGTCATGAATCTTCTCGTCCTCGCCCTCTTCCTCATCGTCGCGGCCCCCGAGATTACCTTCACTTCCTTCGGCCACGAGCTCCTCCACCACGCCGAGGACTTCTCCGAAACCGCCTGGCACCTCCTTCGGGCCGCCTTTTTTCAGCCGTAACCCGCCCTTGGAATACCGGGTGAACCGGACGCGGTCGAAGGAAACCGGCGGTGCGCTGACCGGCGGCGCTTGGCAGGCCGCTCCACTTTCTCTTTTATCCTCATCGTTTGACGTCGCGCTTGCTTTGATTTCCGCACTCCGTTCCACCTTCTTTGCCGATGGCGCGCACGCGTCGGTGCTGGCGCGGGCGGTCAGCTTTGCGATCGCGCTCGGGCTGTTAAGCCTCGTGTGTTTTGGGGCGTTTTCGGCGCTGAGTTACCATTGGGCGTGGGAGCCGGTGCTGGGTTACTGGCGGCTGTTCTGGAGAGGCTGGTTGACGACCATCGGCATTTCCATGCTCGCGCTGCCGCTGAGTTGCGCGATCGGTCTCGCATTTGCGCTCCTGCGGAGGAGCGCGTTTTTGCCGCTGCGCTACGTGGCGCGGATGTATGTCGAGGTCACGCGAGGCACGCCGCTGCTCGTACAGATCTATTTCTACTGGTACATTTTCGGCCAGCAGCTCCCGCGCGATTTTCGCTTCGGCGCTGGAGCGGTTATTCTTTCGCTCTTCAGCGGCGCATATCTCAGCGAGATCATCCGCGCGGGGATTGAGAGCGTCAGCCAGTCGCAGCTCGAAAGCGCGCGCGCGATCGGCCTGACCCGCGTGCAGACCTATCGATACGTCATCTTTCCGCAGGCCATCCGGCAGATTCTCCCCCCGTTCGCCGGCGAGTTTGCGTCGATCATCAAGAACTCGTCGCTGCTTTCCGTGCTCGGCATCGAGGAGTTCGCCCTCGCCGCCGGGTCGGTCAGTTCGGTGACGCTCGGTTACTTTGAAAGCTACCTGCCGGTCGCGATTGGCTACCTCATCCTCACGCTGCCGATCTCGCTTTGGACGCAGTCGCTGGAAAAGCGGGCGCGATTTGAAACATGAGGGGGAGGAAAATCCGAAATTCATGAAAATCTTGAAACCTCTCATGCGCGCGCCAAACCGTTTTCAACCTTTCCGACCTTTTGAATTTGTTTCGGATTTCGTGCTTCGGATTTCGAATTTCCCCCGATGCGCCTGACACTCGCTCATCTCACCAAATCCTTCGCCGCACATCGCGTGCTCGATGACATCTCCTGCGACTTCGGCGAGTTGCGCAGCCTCGCGCTGATCGGGCCGAGCGGCGGGGGAAAGTCCACGCTGCTGCGGATCATCGCGGGGTTGGAGACGCCGGACTCGGGGACCGTGACGCTGGATGGCGCAGCGGTCGCTTTCGCGGATCAGGAGGGGCGGCGCGATCATCGGCGTCTCGGCGTGGTCTTTCAGGCGTTCAATCTCTTCCCGCACCTCACTGCACTGGCGAACATCATGCTCCCGCTGGAGAAGGTGCATGGCTTTTCCAAGCAGGAAGCAGAAGACACCGCCCACCGAACACTGCGCCGCTTCCAGCTCGCCGATCACGCGCTTAAAAAGCCGGCGCAACTCAGCGGCGGGCAGAAGCAGCGTGTGGCCATCGCGCGAGCCATTGCGATCAAGCCGCGCCTGCTTCTTTTCGACGAACCGACCAGCGCGCTCGATCCCGAGATGACGGCGGAAGTTCTGGAGGTCATCGAGGAGTTGAAGGACGAGGGCCTCGACTTCCTGCTCGTGACGCACGAGATGGGTTTCGCTCGCCACGTGGCGGATCGCGTCGCTTTCCTCGCGGACGGGCGCATCGTCGAGCACGCGCCGGCAGAGGAGCTCTTCTCCGCGCCCGGCTCCCCGGAGTGCCGCGATTTTCTCGCCCGGATTCTAAAGTACTGAGCCGCGGTGGGTGATTCTGCTGATTTGACGCCCCTCACGGCTCGGTCTAAGAAAACGCCCCAAATTTCCCCCCGTATGAATCCGCAATCCAAATGGCCACTCCTCTGCGCTGGCGCTCTCGCCGGCGGCTGGTTGATCGGCTACGTCATGGGCGATGGCAGCGCATCCTCCGAATCCAATCCGGGCGGCAAGGCACCTGCCGCGCTCGGCCCGGCCGGTTCCGCGTCGGTATCGCTCGCTCCAGCATCCACGGCCGTGATCCCGGACGATCTGCCCCGGGCGACGGCCGAGGAGACGAAGCAAAGCGAGACCTCCATCCTGAGCGCACTGCGCGAGCAGAATGAGATGCGCCGCATGCACGATCTCTATGAGGCGGCCGCGCGGATGTCGCCGGGCGAGGTTTCCTCGTCCATCGCGCTGGCGCAGCGAATGGCCAGGCAGGATCGCGACATGCTGCTGCCGATGCTCGTGGGAAAATGGGCGGAAACCGATCCGCAGGCGGCGCTGAAATTTGCGCTCAGCCTGGATCGCAACTCGCGCTACGGAGCCACGCGTGCGGCGATCAGCATCTGGGCGGACACCAACCCGCAGGCGGCGATGGCGTGGGCGCAGGCGCTCCCGGCGGGCGATCAGCGCAATGGCGCGCTTTACGGCCTCATCGCCACGCTGGCGAAGCGCGATCCCGGAGTAGCGATGCAATTCATCAGCACCCTGCCGAAGGACCAATCCACTTCCAACGCCTACGCCAACATCTTCGGCGAATGGGCGGCGCAAAATCCGACCGCCGCGGCCGCCCAGGCTCTCATCCTCCCGCGCGGACAAAACCGCGACAACGCCATTCGGGCGACGATTTACCGCTGGGGGCAGACTGATCCGCAGGCGGCGCTCGCCTGGGCGAACCAGCTCCCCGACGTCGGTGTCCGGCGCGACGCGGTGAGCAATGCCTACAGCGCGTGGGCCAACTCCGATCCGCAGGCCGCGAGCGCTGCGGTCCTCGCGCTCCCGGCGGGCGATACCCGCAACCGGGCGCTGAACAACTTGGTCAGCAATCTCAGCTATCGTGACATCCCGTCAGCGCTGGGTCTTATCGAGCAGTTGCCCGCCGGGCAGGCGCGGAACAATGCGGTGCAAAATATCTCTCAGCAGTGGGCGAGCAGCGATCCCCGGGCGGCATCGCAATACGTCGCCTCTCTCCCGGCCGGCGACACGAAGAATAGCGCGATCAGCAACGTCGCCAGTTCATGGGCACGTCATGATGTGAGTGCCGCGCTCGCCTGGGTCGCCCAGCTTCCCGAGGACGAGACGAAAAGGAACGCGCAGCGCAACGTTGTCAGTCAATGGGCGCAAAACGACCCGCGCGCCGCGGTGGATTATTGGATCAAGACTGACCCCAAGGCGGGGCAGGATAGCAGCGGCACGCTGGCCAACATCGCCAGCCAGTGGGCGCGCAACGATCCGCAGGAGGCGCTCGCGTGGGCGCGGCAGATCGGGGACGAAAAAGTCCGCAGCAATGTGCTCGGCGGTGTCATCGGCAGCATGGCCAACGCCGACCCGCAGCAAGCAGCGCTCCTCGTCACCCAGCTCCCCGTCGCGAACCAAAGCAACGCCGCTTCGCAAGTCGCCAGCCAGTGGGCGCAGAACGATGCCAGCGCTGCCGCGGCGTGGGCGCAGCAACTGCCGGAGGGGGAAGCCCGAAACAACGCCGTTCGCAGCGTCGCCTCGCTATGGGCGGAGCAGGACCTGGTCAAGGCGGCTGGCTGGCTCGAGCGCCTGCCCGCGGGAGGATCGCGCGACGCGGCGGTCAGCGCCTTTACCCGGCGCGCGTCCGAGAGTGATCCGGAGGGTGCGGCGGTCTGGGCCAGCACCATCGCCGATGCCAATACTCGCAACAGCGATCTCGAGCGGATCGCCCGTCAGTGGCTCCGTTCGGACAAGAACTCGGCGCAGAATTGGATCAGCCAATCGACGGCGATAACCGCGGAGATGAAGTTGCGGCTGCTGCCGAAAAACTGAGGTCCACCGAGTCGGCGACAGCTTTTGGAGTCACCGGCCTCGGGCGTCTGCGTCGCACTTTTGCGCGGCTACGCGAAAACCCGCCGCCGCTCCGCCTCATCCAGCGACACCCATTTTCCCGGGGCGAGCGCGCCGAGGTCCAGGCGGCCGATCCGCACTCGGAGCAGCCGCAGCGTCGGGTGGCCCGCAGCCGCAGTCATCCGCCGCACCTGATGATTCTTGCCTTCGATCAGCTCGAGCGCGATCCAGGTGTCCGGGACGTTTTTGCGGAAGCGGATGGGCGGATCGCGCGGCGGAATGTTGGGCTGCGGATCGAGCAGCCAAGCGCGACAGGGCAGCGTCTGGCGACCGCCGATGGTCAGGCCGCGCGCGAGTTTCTGGAGCGCTTCTTCGGGCGGCACACGCTCGACTTGCGCCCAGTATTCGCGCTGATGGGCGTGACTGGGGAGGAGCAGGCGGGCGTTGAGCGCCGGTTCATCGCTGAGCAGCAACAGGCCCTCGCTTTCGGCGTCGAGGCGGCCGATGGGATAGACGCCTTTGGGAAAACCGAAATCAGCGAGTGTGCGGTGCTTCGAGCCGTCGGGCGTGAATTGCGAGACGACGCCGAAGGGTTTGTGAAAGGCGAGGAGCACGGGGCACGGATTTAGACGGATTTCACAAAATTCACAGAATTGCCTTTCATGCTTTGCTGGCTCTCGCTTCCTCAAGCACGCCCGACTTCCTCGCCATTTGTCATTCTATAAATTCTGCCGAAACGACTCTTTTGAACCGCCGCGACCTCCCCATCTTCGCACTTGAAACTCAGCTCGCATCGGGGCTGCGCGACCATTCGCGGCTCGTGCTGCAAGCGCCGACAGGTTCGGGAAAATCGACGCAAGTCCCGCAAATTCTTTTGGATGCTGGGCTCGCGGGCGACGGGGAAATCGTGGTCCTCCAGCCGCGCCGACTCGCCACGCGGATGGTTGCGGCGCGCGTCGCGCAGGAGCGCGGGGTGCGGCTGGGCGAGGAAGTGGGCTACCAGATCCGGCTCGACAGGGTTTGCTCGAAGCGAACGCGCATCCGCTTTGTTACGGAGGGCGTGCTCCTGCGGCAGATGCTCTCCGATCCCGAGTTGCGCGGCATCGCTGTCATCATTTTTGACGAATTCCACGAGCGGCACCTCTATGGCGACATCACACTCGCCCGCGCGCTCGACCTGCAGGAGACGCGCCGGCCCGACCTCAAGCTCGTGGTCATGTCCGCCACGCTCGACGCCGGCGCGTTGCAAAAATATCTCGCACCTTGCGAGCTGCTGACCTCCCGCGGACGGACGTTTCCAGTGGATGTGGAGTACATCGCCAAGCCACTCGGCGACTCGCCGGTGTGGGATGCGGCAGCGGAGGAATTCGAGCGCATCAGCCGGCAGACTGAAGGCGACGTGCTCATTTTCATGTCCGGCGCATACGAAATCAGCCGGACGATTTCCGCCATCCGCCACACCCGCGCGGGCGGCCAATGCACGGTGCTCCCGCTGCACGGCGAGCTCCCGGTGGCAGAGCAGGACGCCGCGGTCGCGCGCTCTGCACAGCGGAAGGTCATCGTTTCCACGAACGTGGCCGAGACCTCGCTGACCATCGACGGCGTGCGCGTGGTCATCGACGCTGGGCAGGCGAAGATCGCGCGGTTCGATCCGTATCGCGGGATCAACACGCTGCTCGTCGAGCGCATCTCCCGCGCGAGCGCCGAGCAGCGCGCGGGCCGGGCGGGCCGCACCGCGCCGGGCCGCTGCGTGCGGCTCTGGACGGAGCGCGAGCATCACGATCGCCCGGCCCAGGAGCTGCCCGAGGTGAAGCGGTTGGATCTCGCCGAGGTCGTGCTCACCTTGAAAGCGAGCGGCGTGGAGGACGTGGCGAAATTCCGCTGGCTCGAAGCGCCCGACCCGCGCTCGCTGGAACGCGCGCTCACTTTACTCACCGACCTCGGCGCGCTGGGTGCGCTCGGTGAGATCACCGCGCTCGGCCGGCGCATGTTGGCTTTCCCCGCGCACCCCCGTTACGCCCGCATGCTCCTCGCGGCGCACGGGCTGGGTTGCGTGCCGACCGTCGTGCAGATCGCCGCGCTCACCCAAGGCCGCGGCCTGCTCCGCCGCTCCGAGGGCAAGCAGATGCAGCAGGACCGCGACGACGCGCTGGGCGAAACCGCGGAGAGCGATTTTTTCCTCCATCTCCGCGCGCTGCGCTTCGCCGAGCAGCGCAATTTTAACCCGCAAACCTGCCGCCCGCTGGGCATCCATGCGGCCGCGGCGCGGGAGGCGGCGGCGCTGGCGGGGCAGTTTCTGCGCATTGCCAAAGACGAGGGCCTCGACATCGAATCGCGCGAGGCGTCTGAGGAAGCTCTCCAGCGCTGCGTGCTCGCGGGTTTTCCCGACATGGTCGCGCTGCGGATGGACAGCGGTACGCTCCGCTGCGCGCTCGTGCATGGGCGCAAAGGCGTGCTCGCGCGGGAAAGCGTGGTCTCCACTCCGCTGCTCGTCGCCAGCGAAGTGCGCGAGGTCGAGATTCGCGGCGGCGTGGAGACGCTGCTCACGCTCGCGACGGCAATTCAGGAGGAGTGGTTGCGCGAGCTTTTCCCCGACGGCTTCCGCGAGTCGACCGAGGTTTTCTTCGACTCCTCACTTCGCCGTGTGCTCGCCAAGAAGCAGACCCGTTTTCACGACCTCGTGCTCCACTCCGAGCAGTCCGACAAAGTGCCGCTGGAGCAAGCCGCCGCGCTGCTCGCGAGAGAAGTGGAGGCTGGCACCTGCCCGCTGAAGCTCTGGGACAATACCGTAGAGCAATGGATCCTCCGGCTGAACCAACTCGCCGAATGGTATCCGGAATATGAGCTACCCAAGCTGGGCGACGACGAGCGGCGCATGCTCATCGAGCAAATCTGCCACGGTGCGACCAGTTACAAGGACATCAAGGAGCGCCCCGTCTGGCCCACGGTGAAGTCGTGGCTTTCACCGCTGCAACAGCACCTCCTCGACGACCAAGCCCCCGAGCGGATCGAGCTGCCCGGCGGGCGAAAAGCGAAGATCATTTATGCGCCCGGGGCGGCCCCGCACATCGCCGCGCGCATCCAGGATCTCTACGGAGTCACCGGCGAGCTGCGCATCGCCGCACATCGCATTCCGCTGGTCATCCAGGTGCTCGCGCCCAATCACCGCCCCATTCAGATCACGCAAAATCTGGCGACGTTTTGGAGGGACAGCTACCCAAAGATCAAACAGGAGCTGCAGCGAAAATACCCGAGGCACGAGTGGCGGTGATCGGGCGGCTTCGGGCTGGCGGCGATTTCTGCTTTCGACAAAACTCCGGCCCTTGCCATGAATTCCAGCGTCGATCTTTTTCTCCTCCCTGGCTCCGCCGATCCGCAGGTGTTTGCGTCTCCCGAGATACGCGCGCTGCTCGCCAGCGACGTGCTTCCCGGCTACCTCGCGCGCTGCCGATGGTTCGGGGGAAAGGCGCGCGAACCGCGTGAATTCAAGGTTCGCGAGGTGACGGCGGTTTCGCCGGCGCCGGATGCGGCGCGGTTGGTTTTCGTGGAGATCGGCTACGCCAGCGGTGCGCCGGAGACTTATTTGCTGCCGATGCAGGTCGCCGCTGGCTCGCGCGCGGAGCTGCTGGCGCGTGAGACGCCCCATGCCATCATCGCGCGGTTTCGCGAGGATGGGGTGCTCTTTGACGCGGTGTATGATGCGGACTTCCGCGAGGCACTTTTCACACTGATCGGGGGTGGAGGTGTGGTCCGGTCCGACGGAGGCGAAATTGCGGGCGTGACCGGTGGGAGGAGGGTGGGGGACAGCGTTCCGGAGTCGCGGGTGCTGGCGGTTGAGCAGAGCAACTCGTCGATCGTTTATGGCGAGCGCATTTTCCTAAAGCTCTACCGGCGGCTGGAGGAGGGGGTAAACCCCGACGCGGAGATTCTGCGCTTTCTCGGGGGGCGAGACTTTCCTCACGTGCCGCCGTTTTGCGGGGCGCTGGAGTTTCGTCGGCCTGGGCGCGAACCGCAGGTCCTGGCCTTGGCGACTGGGATGGTGGCGAACGATGGCGATGCATGGAGCTTCACGCTCCGGGAGTTGACGCGGCAACTGGAGTGCGTGGCCGCGGGCGACGCGACCGGGGCGGCGCAGATCGAAGCGATATATCTCACGCG
>Ga0209181_10012093_pt1 | contig 10962 bp, 5 predicted proteins | sample MAT05_FD_187208 | JGI IMG/M metagenome (GOLD analysis project Ga0209181, IMG submission 187208) | Freshwater microbial communities from Lake Fryxell liftoff mats and glacier meltwater in Antarctica - MAT-05 (SPAdes) (version 2) | ecosystem: Environmental > Aquatic > Freshwater > Ice > Liftoff...
TTGGCGGGGGGATGTCCAACGAAAACAGCAGCCCAACGCTGACCAACTGCAGCTTCCAGAATAATACCGCTTCTTCTGTTGGCGGGGGGATGCTCAACAGCGTCAGCAGCCCAACGCTGACCAACTGTGTGGTGTTTGGTAACGGGGGAAACAACACCTTTTTCAACAACAACAGCACACTCACGGCTACGTATAGTCTGTTCGATAATACTGTGGCGGGCTACGGCGGCAGCAATAACCTGACCACCACGGTCAACCCCTTTGCCAGCACCACCAGCGTGGCCCTCAACAGTTGCGCCAAAGCCATAAACGCGGGCAATAATGCGGCTTACAACGCCCTGACTAACCCACCCGCTACTGATTTGGCGGGTAACGCCCGCGTTTTCCCCGGCAATGGCACTATTGATATGGGGGCTGTTGAATTTCAGACAACGCCCAACTTCCCGGTGGCTATCACCAGCCAGCCCGTAGCGTCATCGGCGGTATGCGTGGGCGGGGCAGCAACGGCTTCGGTCAGCGTGACGGGGACAGGGCCACTGAGTTACCAGTGGTATAAAGACAGCTTTGCCAGCCCCGTTGCCAGCCAAACCACCGCCACACTCTCGCTGACGGGCCTTGTCACTGCCGAAGCGGGCAGCTATTCGGTAGTGGTCACGGGAGCCTGTAATTCGGTGACCAGCACAGCCTTTAGTCTGACGGTGAATAGTGCGCCCACCAACCTGAGCCTGACGGGTGGTACGCTCACCTGTGGAACACCGTCGCTGACGCTGACGGCAAGTGCGACTAATGGCACCAGCTTCACCTTCAGCGGGGGAACGCTCCTGGGTAGTAATCAGGTGGTGGTCGACCAGCCCGGCTCGTATTCGGTCACGGTGAGCACCGCCAACGGTTGCACCGCCATGACCAGCACCAGCATCAGCAGCGATACGGCCGCGCCTACCAACGCCAGCCTGACAAGTGGAACGCTCACCTGCACCCAAACGAGCCTTACGCTCACAGCCTCCTCGCCGGGTGGCACCACTTACCGTTTCAGCGCAGGAACGCCCCTGGGCAGCAATCAGGTGGTGGTCGGTCAGGCCGGTACATACACCGTCACCGTCAGTAACGCCAACGGCTGCTCGGCCACGGCCACGGCCACCGTCGTTAGCAACACGGCAGCTCCCACGGCCAGCCTGATGGCCAGTAGTTCAGCCTTCTGTTCGGGGAGCCCCGCCACCCTCACCGCCAGCGGTGGCACGGGCTATGCCTTCAGCGGACCCGGCTTGAGCCAGTCCGGTACCAGCAACACCGCCACGGCCTCGCAGGGGGGCAACTACTCGGTCATTATCAGCAGTGCCAACGGCTGCACGGCCTCGGCGGGGGTCTCCCTCAGCCTGACAGTCCCCACCATCATCACGGCCCCGCCTGCTTCGGCCAGCGTGGTGTGCGTGGGTGCGCCGGTGAGCGTGTCGGTGGGGGCCATTGGCCAGAATCTGATCTACCAATGGTACCGAGGGGCTACGCTGCTGGGTGGCCAGCGGGAGCCAGTGCTTCGTTTGTTGGCCGCCCAACCTGGCGATGCGGGCAGCTATTCGGTGGTGGTGACGGGCGGCTGCGGGTCGGTCACGAGTACGGGCTTCAGTCTGATTGTGAATGCGTTGCCGGTTGTGACGCTGTCGCTACTCAACAACGGGGCGGTGTTGCAAGCTACGGGGGGTGTGTTGTATGAGCGGCTGATTGTGGTGGATCGGATAGGCAGTTACGAGATTCGGCAGACCGACAGCAGCACCCATGGTTTCTTCAACATCACCCGCACGGGTCCATTCCGGTTGACGGTGACCGGCTCCAACGGATGCCGGACGGTGGTAGACAGTAATACGGCGAGTATAGCCCGATGAGGGCGAAAAAGGCATCTGCGTGGGGGTGGGATGGGTGGGATGGGTGTCCTGCTCACCCTGGCCAGACCGGCATCTGAACCAGAACTGGTTACCGAACGGCCATTTCCCTACGCAATATTGCGTAGGGAAATGGCCGTTTTTTCCTTGTTACTGCTTAACGTTAAGCCGAATGAAATTAATGGGCTTCTCTAAAAATACGTAATTCTGCTGATGCACGACTCCTGCCCCAAAACGGATCTTTGTACCGAAACTAATCCAAAATAAATGTCATGAAACAGTCCCGTCTATTCCGAAGCCTTTGGGCTGTTGGTTTTACGCTAGTTTGCAAAAAAGAAGCGGACAACGCTACACCCACGCCTGATCCGCCAGATCAATCGACCGTCACCACAAAACAGCAATACAGCAACTGCAACTAGCTCCAAACTACTCGTTAACCTATTCTTGACTATGAAACAGTTTCTATCTTATGTGGCAGGCCTATCTATGCTGTTAGCCTATGCCTGCACAGGACCGGTGGGCGACATTGGCCCCGCCGGTGTTCTGGGACCAGCGGGGCCCACCGGGCTGCAAGGCCCCGAAGGAGCCCGGTTGAAAGGCGATATCAAAGGCCAGGTAACGGTGGTCTATGACACCGACAAGGCGAATCCGAGGCTCACCGACCTGTCGGGAGTAACGGTGGGCGTTAAAGAAGGAGCAATTGATATCAAAACCACCACCGATGTAGCGGGTTACTTTACACTGAAAGACGTACCGACGGGCACCTACGACATCCTGATGACAAAAGAGGGTTTCGGACGGCATGAGGTAAACGGGTTTAAGCACGTAGGGGGTAATACAACCTATGTACCCACCGACGGTACCCACCAGCTAATTGCGCCCACAAAAGTGTCTGTTAGTCAGCTGAACGCGGCCATCAACGCAAGCAAAGGGTTAACCGTTTCGATGGTGTTTTCCAACACGGCCGGAACAGTCAATAAGCCGGTTGCGGTACTCTTTGCGGGCCGCGATAATAAAGTAAGCCCAACGAATTTCGTTACCTATGACCGGGGCAGTTTTTTGGGCTTTAGCTTTGATTCTTCTCCCCTTACGTACACGAATCTGTCATGGCTGACCAATTTCGGCTTCAAATCGGGAGAGCGAGTGTATCTGGTGGCCTACGGAGGAATCCCAAATGCCGGTTATTTCGATCCAAGACTGGGGATAATGATCCCCACGTCGCTGAATCCAACTCCTTCTAATATGGTCGAAATTATAATACCTTAATCTCGCAATCCAATGAAAACATTTCTGCAACTAATTGGGGCTATGATGCTGACTGGGCTGATAATAGCCTGTAAAGGACCGGAGGGCGCAGTGGGCCCGGCCGGAACCATCGGTCCCACTGGGCCGCAGGGCGCACCGGGACCCACCGGGCCAAACCTGACGGGCAGCATTGGTGGGTATGCCCGACTTTATGACGGTGTTTCCGCCTTAAAAAACAGGCATTCCGGCGTTGTGGTAAGCCTCAAAGGCACTACTCCGCTCATTAGCGATACGACGAACGTCGACGGGTACTTTGAGCTGAAAAACGTTCGCACAGGTTCCTATAACCTGGAATTTAGTAAGGCGGAACACAATCCCTACACATTTGTCTATTCGCAGCACATCGGTGGGGCAGCACTGAATCTGATTAACCGATCGGAGACGGCGGTTAGACTCTACGAACGACCTTCCTATACGTTCACTACCCTGACCGTTTCGCAAACCTTCACAACCGGGATAAATTTGCGGGCTACGCCCGATGCGACAGTAGGCACCAGGGAGAAGAATGTAGCATACTACTGGGGTCTCGACCCGAACATCACCTACGCTACGGCCCCCTACCGGTATATTCCGCGCACAAACGGCTTCCCCGATAGTTTTTATAGTTCATCCCCGGAAACCTTTTTAACCTACACGCCGGGCTTCACTAACAGCATTGGCGTAGCTAAAGGGCAGAGAGTCCATATCTACGCTGTACCCATTGCGCCTGGATTCGAGCTGAACCCACTGACCAATGCGGCTGGTGGAACCGTTCTGACGGGGACGAAACCCTCACCGAGCCTGATTATCACGGTTCCCTAAACACTAACTGACACGAATGAAAAAGCTATTGCTTATTTTACTAATCGGGTGGGCCGGAGTGACGGCCTGCAAGGGGCCGCAGGGAGACATCGGCCCGCAGGGGGCCATTGGCCCACAGGGGCCGACGGGGCCGCAGGGCGTTGCCGGACCAAACCACCGGGGCGATCTAACGGGGTTTGTCAGGCTGCGAACTGAAGCACAGGTCGCGGTAACCGACCAAAGCAGCCTGTCAGTTACGGCTGAAAGTAACGGGATCAGAACAACGGCTGTTACCGACCAGACGGGTAAGTTTACGCTGCCCAATCTCGTTATGGGCACCTACACGCTGACCTACGAACGCAACGGTTACGGAACCACAAAAGCGTTTGGCATTCAGCATATCGGTGGCGCTTCGGCCCCCAACCCGGTGCCAATTCAGACGGTACAGGCTGAATCGGCCACGCGGGTAAACAACCTGCGCCTGGTAAAGGCTGATCTCAGCTCTTTTTTCAGCTCTTTTGGAAATCCCGTGTTCCAGTTCGCAGCCACACGCGTCGATGACAAGGGAAGTACCTGCAACTGCCGCTTTGTGATGGTTTACTTTAGCAAAGACCCCACGCCTACTCCGACGCTACACTCGGCCAGTTTACGCCTGACCATTGGCCACGAGCAGGGTAAAGAATTTATCGATTCTGAACGATCGGTCAATTTTGTGAAAGGAGCTACCCCGTTCAAAGCGGGTGAGACAGTGTACGCAATCGCGTATGGGTCTTCCAGACCGGCTCCTTATTATGATCCGACAACCGAGCGGTGGTACGATACGGCGCTCAACCCAAATCCGAGCAATAGTATCCGAATCACCTGGCCTTGAACTACGCGTCAATGCTACGTCTTCTCTTCTTTAATTTAATAGGTTGGATAAGCTCAGGTCTGACCGTTCCCGCTCTGGCACAGGGTGGGAACGGCTCAGCCTTCTCAACTGACACACTCGCCCAGCGAGAACAGGCACGGCGTGGATTCGCCAGTATGACCGTGGGAGGCTACATTTACGGCGGAGCCGCTTACACCGGCCCTACGCTGCTTTTTGAGGCCAATCATAAGGTGGGCTTCTTTGTGACTCAGCGCGTGGCCGTTGGTGGTGAGTTATTTCAGATGAACCACTCTATGAATCGATATAATAGCAAGGTTGGCGGTTTTGTGCGGTGGTACCCGTTGATGACCCACCGACTCGGTTTGTTCGCCGAAACAGGCCTTGCTTACCGAACCTACGTTGTCAGCCGCTCCGATTACGACCCCGCTTCGGGCTACTACAGCGTTTTATCCGTTATAAAACAGTCGGCCAGTCTTAAAGGCTGTTTGGGCATAGTGTACTGGATTGGCACGGCCCGGCGGTGGGGAATTGAAGTCGTCGCGGAAGGTAACGAATCGTTTCGGCCCGTCGAACTAGACCCCTCTCATCGCTACGGGTCGGTGCGGTTTGGCATCAGCTATGGCTGGTAGGCCCAAGGGGCATGGTCAGCCCTCATCAGCCGAGGGATTTGAACCTGGTCGGCGCATATCCAAACTGCTCCTGAAACAAGCGGGCAAAGTAGGAGGGCGAACTGTAGCCGACCCGGTTGGCGACCTGAGTCACGTTCCAATCGCCCTGGTTGAGTAGTTCAGCAGCCCGTTCGAGCCGGATTCGCTGCATGAAGCGGTTGGGCGAAAGGCCCGTCAGCGCTGTCAGCTTGCGGTGGAGTTGGGTGCGGCTCATGCGGGCCTTATCGGCCAGCCAATCCACATCTAAAGTCTCCTGGCTGATGTGAGTCAGCACGGCTTGCCGGAGCCGATCCAGAAAACGGCCCTCGCGATCAGCCGGGCCGACAGATTCGCCCGTTGATGATTCGCCCGGCGGTGTTCCGGTGCCACGCAACAATTGGGCAAACCGCTCCTGGCTTTTCTGGCGGGTTCGCAAACTATTGCCTAGCCGCAGCGATAGTTCTGCCAAACTGAACGGCTTGCTCAGATAATCATCGGCTCCGGCCTGCAACCCTTTCAGGCGGCTGTCGGCAGCGGAGCGGGCCGTGAGCAGAATTAGCGGGATGTGGCTGGTGCGGTCGTCGGTTTTGAGCCGTCGGGTCAGGTCGTAGCCATCCAGACCGGGCATCATCACGTCGCTCACGATCAGGTCGGGCACGTTGGCAAGGGCCATTTCCATCCCCTGTAATCCGTCGGAGGCCGTCATAACCCGATACAGACCGCCGAGTGAATCGGCAACCTGCTGTTGCAAATCGGGGTTATCTTCGATCACCAGCACCAGCGGAGCCTCGGCCGGGGCCACCCCGGTTGGGTCGGGGGTGGTTAAATCGGGGGCACTATTGGGAGCCGCCAACCGGATGGGCAGCGTAACCGTAAAGATGCTGCCCTGCCCCTCGATGCTCTCAAGGGCTACGTTGCCACCCAGCCACTCCGTCAGTTCCTTTACCAACGCCAGGCCAATACCCGTGCCGCCATACGCCCGCGTCGAACTGCTATTAACCTGATGAAACCGCTCAAACACGCGGGCTACCTGGTCGGCAGGAATGCCGACACCCGTGTCGGTCACGCGCACCTCAAACCAATCGTCGGACAGGTACTGCCCCCTCACCGTCACCTGCCCGCCATCGGGGGTGAACTTGATGGCGTTCGACAGCAGGTTGTAGGTAATTTTCTCCCACGCATCGCTGTCGAAGGCGTACAGGCGTTCGGGCGGGTTAGCTTCCCCGAACGAGTTGATTAACTGGATGCTGCGGGCTTCGGCCAACGGCTGAACCTGGTCGGCCAGTGTACCCACAAAAGCAGCCGGATCGCCGAGTTGAGAGTGAAGTTCGCGCTTGTCGGCCTCCAGCCGGGCCATGTCGAGCATCTGGTTAATGAGTCCCAATAATTGATTTGCCTGCCGCTGAATAGTGCTGACCCGTTTTTGTTGCTGTTCGGGCAACGCGTTGCTGAGTTGTTCGCCTGCGTTCAGGATAATGCTTAATGGGGTGCGGAACTCATGCGTAATGTTGGCAAAGAACTGGTTTTTCATCTCGTCCACCTGCCGCAGCGTAGCGGCCTCAAATGTCTGCCGGGCCAATTCCTGCCGTAGTTTCCGACGGCGGTTCCAGCTTCGGACGGCCAGAAAACCGGCTCCGCCTACACTCAGCAGCGCAAGGACCAGAAATGGGGCCGTTTTCCAGAACGGCGGCACCACCCGTAGCCACAGGCGGGCGGGTTGGTTGGCCCATTGCCCGGTGGCATCAACGCGGTTTACTAAAAAGGCGTATAGCCCGGCGGCCGGGCTATAGATAGCCTTACCGTCGATATCGGTGTAGGTTGTCCACTGCCGGTCGTAGCCTTCGAGCATGAACCGATAGTTAGTCAGTTGTTGTTCGACTCGGATTGCAAACCGCAACTGGACAAAATCGCCCTCCCGAATGGTGATGGTTGCCTGCCCGCTTGAGTCGCGCCGGAAACGTTCTTCGGGTTGTTGCTGGTTTTCGATTAAGCGTGTCCCGTTCACCATCACGTCCAGCATGTTGAGCGGAGCGGACAGGGGCCGCAACCGGCTCAGGTCGTAGGCGTAGAGTTTACGGCCCGCGTTGACCCAGAGCCAATCGTGGTCGGGCCACGCCTGGCCCGGCAGAGGGGGCCGGCTGACGTGGATACTGATGACTTTTTCGGCGGGCCAGGCAAACTCCAGCCGCTGCAGCTCATTTTGCGGACTTAGCCGAAACACAAACGTGCCGACGGAAAAATAGGTATTTCCGGCCCGGTCATCCACAAACTTGTTGGTCCATTGTCGGCTGGTGGGCAGGGGCAGCGACCAGGGTATCCGGCGCATTTGCCCGTTGGTGGGGTTCAGCAGGTGTAGTTCGTTGTAGGCACCCGTCATCACATCGCCGTTGGCCCGCACGTGTACGGCAAACAGGGTGTTGGTTCGCCCCGAATCGGTCGGATTCGGGGGTTGCGGGTAGAGCCGGTACTGGCCTGTTTTGGGGTCGATCCCATACAAGCCGGCGGAGGTAGCAGCCCAGATTTCCCCGTTGGGGGCTTCGGCCATGGCCCGCACCCTTGTTTTCTGCCGCCATACAAAGGTGGGCCGTAGTGTTTTCGGGTCTATGCGCACCAGCCCGTTTTTTCGCAAGCCAAGCCACAACTGCCCGCTACGGTCGGTGAACAGGGTTCGGAGCGTGTCGTGAGCCAGAAACTGCCGCGCCAGCCGGGTGGTGTCGGCCAGAAATTGAATAGCCTTAGCTCCCGGATCAAACCAGGCCAGCCGTATGGCCTGATTGCCATACTCATGCAGCAGCCAAATCCGCCCGTTCGCCCCGGCACTCAATTGGTCGTAGTTATCCTGAGTAGGTTTGGTCTGGGCGTGAAGGCAACGAAAGTGGTGTCCATCGTAGCAAATCAGTCCATTGTCGGAAGTCTGGTAGAGGATTCCGTCGCGTCCCTGAGTCATAAATGGCACAAACAGGTTGTAGCCATCGGGGGCAGTCAGGATTTTTTGGGGGGGTGGCAACAGGTATTGCTGGGCCGGGGCCGGGCGCAGGATAAAGCCCAATAGCAGACTGATAAGCGCGTTACGGATTAACATGAGGCTGGAAAAAGGGGTTCTCAAAGGTAGTTAAAGACGCAAGACGACCAAAATGGTTTAAATGAGTTCAAAATGGTTTAAATGGGATAGACTTTGACCTGTCCAACACCCCAACTTTGTGCGCACCCGAAGACTGCCGAAAACCTGTTTTGGCGGCTCACTTATCTAACCCAATCGTCTCATGACAGCCTCACTACGTTTTTCGGTTCTTTACTTACTTTTTGTACTGACCAGGCTGACCACCCAGGCCCAGACCACCCGCTACGTGTCTACCACGGGCACCAACACCAACCCCGCTACGGCGACGAGCTGGGCTACCTCCACCACCAACTTGCAGGGGGCCATCAACGCCAGTGCGTCGGGCGATCAGGTGTGGGTGGCCACCGGCATCTACAAGCCCACAACTACCACCGGGCCAGACAGCCGTACCATCAGCTTTGCCATGAAAAATGGGGTGACGATCTACGGGGGCTTTGCCAATACGGGCAGCCCCACCCTGAGCCAGCGCAACCCGGCCAGCTTCACCACCGTGCTTAGTGGCAACATTGGCACGGTGGGTGACTCTGCCGACAATAGCTTCCACGTCATCAGCAACCCCGCCAGCCTGACCACCAGTGCTGTGCTGGATGGCTTTGTCATAACCGGCGGTACAACTCAGGAAAGCGAATTTATTACAACCGCAACCGATGCGATTGGGGGCGGGATGTTCAACAATGGTGGTGGGGCAGGATGTAGTCCCACCATCCGAAACTGCTTGTTTCGGGACAATTCAGCCTACGCTGGCGGGGCGATGTTCAACAGGGCTTCGAGTCCAGTGCTGATCAACTGCTCGTTTGAGGGCAATTTTGCCTACGTCGCTGGCGGGGCGATGTTCAACAGTGCTTCGAGTCCGGTGCTGACCAACTGCTCCTTTCTGGACAATTCGGCTGGCTCAAACTCAAGCTTTGGCAACGGCGGGGCTATGAATAACACTAATTCGAATCCGGTATTGACCAACTGCTCGTTTCAGGGCAATTCGGCGAGCAGCAACGGCATGACGATGTTCAACAGTGGGCAAAATGTGGTGCTGCTAACCAACTGCGTGGTGTTTTTTGGCAAGGCGTTGATTGGCGCTCTGGCAGACGGCACGTTTTTTAATGTTTTTCCGGCTACGGTCACTGCCACTTACAGTTTATTTTCGCCATCCGCATTAAACGTGGTAGGGATGGATGTGAGTGGACCGGGCAACATGAGGATGAGAAACGATGGCACTTCGCCCTTTGTCAGCACCGCCACCACACAGTTGTTTCCTGGCTCCCCTGCCATCGATGCGGGCAACAGTTCGGCAGCGGGCTTAGTGGACATTACCGGAACGCCGGTCGCCACTGATTTGGCGGGCAATGCCCGAATTCAGGGCTATCGGGTGGATATGGGCGCATACGAGTTACCCAACATACCGCTCCCGCCCGCCTTTCCCACTCGGTTCTACGTCAATGCCAGCGCGACGGGAGCCAACACGGGTCTAAGCTGGGCAGATGCCTTCACCGACCTGCAAAGCGCCCTGACCTACCCCTACTTAGTCAGCCTGACCGAAATCTGGGTCGCTACTGGCACCTATAAGCCCACGACGGGTACTGACCGCCAAGCCAGATTCGCGATGAAAAATGGGGTGGCAATCTACGGCGGCTTTGCCAATACGGGCAACCCCACCCTGAGCCAACGCAACCCCAGCAGCTACCCCACCGTGCTCAGTGGCGACATTGGCACGGTAGGTAACCCGAGTGACAACACGTTAAATGTCATCTACAACAGACCCGTCCAGAACGGTTACCCCATTATTACCGCCGGTTCTGAACGCTTCGGGCTGGACAACACCGCCGTGCTGGATGGCTTTGTCATTACCAATAGCATGGGGGACGGGGCGATGGCGAACCTTGCTCCTAACACCCTCGTTAAATGTAGTCCCACCGTCCGAAACTGCACCTTTCAGGGAAATAGAGGTATCGATGGCGGGGCGATGGTCAACGAAGGGCTTTATGGTGGCATCTGCAGCCCCATCCTGACTAACTGCTCCTTTCAGAACAATACAGCTACCAACGGCGGGGCGATGTTCAACAATGGGTTTCAAGGCATCAGCAGCCCCAGCCTGACAAACTGCTCCTTTCAGGGAAATACAGCTACCAACCTCGGCGGGGCGATGTTCAACAATGGGTTTCAAGGCACCAGCAGCCCCAGCCTGACCAACTGCGTGCTGTTTGGCAATGGCGGGGGTAATACGTTTTATAATCAGAATGCCAGTACTACGGCTACCTACAGCCTCTTCGATAACACCGCCAACGTGACCGTGACCGGGCCGGGCAACCTCACCACCACCACCACCCCCTTTGTATCTGCCACCAACCTCCAACTCCGGCCCGGTGCCGA
>Ga0209181_10012101_pt1 | contig 10959 bp, 9 predicted proteins | sample MAT05_FD_187208 | JGI IMG/M metagenome (GOLD analysis project Ga0209181, IMG submission 187208) | Freshwater microbial communities from Lake Fryxell liftoff mats and glacier meltwater in Antarctica - MAT-05 (SPAdes) (version 2) | ecosystem: Environmental > Aquatic > Freshwater > Ice > Liftoff...
TTCGAGCAGCATGCTGCGAGCCGGTGAACGCCCGCCAGCTTGGGGCTAGCGGGCCGTGGAAGCGGGCTTTCGAGCAGCATGCTGCGAGCCGCTGAACGCCCGCCAGCTTGGGGCTAGCGGGCCGGGGAGCGAGCACCGCGCAACTTAAGCATCGGCCCGCGCAGTAGGTTTCTTTAAGGTTCCCAGTTGTCCCGTTACCCAGGTCTGAATCGTTTCGTCGCATTAACCCCGTTCGCCAGTCGCACGCGTTTCTATCCATGACACCCACACCGCAGGAGCGGGTCATGACACAGAACACGCTAAAAGCCATGTTTTCCGCGATCGCACTGATGGCTTCGATGAGCAGCTTCGCGCAACGCGTCGACGTTAGCCTCGAAGACCGCACGCTCGGTCGCACCATTGATCTGCATTCTTTCGATGGCCGCTGGTTCGCCGGTGGCGAGCCCGGACATCGCTATGCGATTCGCCTGTCCAACCGCACGGGTGAACGCGTGCTGGCAGTGGTCTCGGTCGACGGCATCAATGTAGTCAGTGGCGAATCCGCTTCACCGCACCAGAGTGGCTATGTACTAAACCCGTGGGAATCGACCGTGATCAACGGCTGGCGCAAGAATATGAGCGAGATTGCCGCCTTCACTTTTGCACCGCTGCCGGAGAGCTATGCGGCGCGCACGGGCCGCCCAGACGATGTGGGTGTGATCGGAGTCGCGGTGTTTCAGGAGCGGCGCGTGGTCTATCAGCAGCCGCCACAAATCGCGCGTGAGCAAGAGGGCTATGCCGATCGCGACTCCTACGGCGCGAATCGGTCCGGTGCGAGTAGTGCGCCGGCGCCATCGGCACGAAACGAAGGCTCGGCTGAGAAATCCCGATCCATGGATGCACCACTCGGCACCGGTCATGGCGAGCGTGAGTGGTCCTCGGCCCGACAGACGCAATTCGTACGTGCCAGCAGCGCGCCTAGTGAGATCCGATCAATCTACTACGACAGTCGCCGCAATCTAGTGGCCGCCGGAATCATCGCGCAACCGCATCGCCGCTATGCCGATCGCGAGGCACGTGCCTTCCCAGGCTTTGTGCGCGATCCTTGGTGATCTTCGATTAGTTGAATAGAAAAGGCCGGCGCAAGCTGGCCTTTTTTATGGCGTATCTCGCGATCAGACTGAGGCGTGATCGCGGGCGCGCAATGCTTGCATTGAAGCGGGATCGAGACGCGCAATAGGAATCACATTGCGGCGCGGATCAGACCATTCGCTGCGATCGTAGAACCAGCGCAAGCGTGCGTTGCGATCTCCGGCAAATTCGGGATCGGCCAAGGCTGCTTCAAATGCTTCGGCCAAATTCGGCCGTTCCGCGAGCATTTCGCGTGCCAGCACTTCCATAACACGCGCCTCGAAATACTCCTTGTCTTCAAACACCGCGTTGAAAAAGCCCCAACGCGCGAAGGAATCTGGCGCGCCGGCCTCCAGCATTTCTGCGGCCAGCACTGCCAACGGCTGATCGGCATCGATCAACACACTGTCCGCCGCGAAGATTCGCTGCCGACGCACGCGTTCTAGTGCCCACGATGCGACCATCTGCCGGCCCTCGAAGGATTGCGCGGACAATGCAATGCGCTGGGCACGGTCGAATTCAGCGTCGATTTCGTGCACTCGCTTCAGCCTTCTCATAACGATGCCATGCGCTTGTAAGCGCTCGATCACAGCAGTCCATTCCACAGGAATCAGCCATGCCGCAGGAATCTGCCCGAGCGCCGCCGTTTCCATTTGATCGAACACTTCAAGATCAAGTTCCAGCAGCTTTTCTGGGTGATAGCGAATCCACGGCCGTCCGGAGATGGCACTCAGCTCGCGCGTGAACTGCACCCCTAAAAATCGCGTGCGCCGCGCACTCGTGCCGATGCGTAGCTCCATCGGATAACCGTCCGCCGAACCCAATGTCGCGCGCGCTTCCTGCTCGGCCGTTGCGATTGCCGTCGTCAACGCCGATGGCGAAGCAGCAACTTCAGTCAGAATCGCGCGCAGCAGCGATAAGCTAACCTCGCATCGCCGCGCATTGTCCTTGAGCATATGATTTTCGATGGTCAGCCCCGGCCGCGCGTGCGTCAGTGCATAGCCCGTGGAGTAGCGCGCGGTCGCGATAAAGCCCAGCATGCCTTCGCGCGGATTATCGTCGTTGACCAGTTGGATATACGGCGCCAACTTGAAACCCTCGCGCTCCACGTGAGCGAAGGCGCCGTCGATCAGTGCGCTGCGTTGCCACTGCGCAAGCGCTGGTGGCACATTCGGACCATCCGCCAAAATCCAACTGGAGTCATATTGAAAATCCGCACCATCGGTATTGTGCATATCGACCATCAGATGCGGCTTTAAGTCGGCCCATAGCCGCAGCCAAGCGCGCATTTCCGGCGTATCGGCTTTGATGAAATCCCGATTTAAGTTGAGGTTGCTGGCATTGGTACGCCAGCCCATAGTTTCCGGACCAAGCTGGTTGATGCGATTGAAGGGACTGCGGCGCGCCTCGCCGTCAGCATTGAAAACCGGCACCACCACCAGCACGAGTTGATCCAGCCACGCAGCATGCTTTCCTTCGCACAACAACTCGCGCAGCAACACCAGCAGCGCATCTTTGCCCTCGTTCTCACCGGGATGGATTCCGGCCTGCAACATCACAATCGGCCGACCACTCGCGCGTGCCGCTGCCGCCGTGTGTTCAAGCCCACGCGCAACGATGGCGACATTAAGCGCCCTGCCCTCGCCGCTTTGGCCGAAGCAGGACACGGAAATCGCGTCACTGCACGCATCCAGACGCGCCAAATAAGCGTCAACTTCCTCCACCGTAGCGGTTTTCTGAAATCCGCTGATCTCAGCAGGGGTGCGCCAATCGTGCGCAGGTACAGTACTCATGGTCTGATTCCGTGTTGGCGCGCATCACTGCAAACGGTTTGCGCAGAAGTCAGACGCTCGCGCCACGCCGCGCAGGTGTCAAGGGTGACGCTTGAAAGTCGACGCGAGTTGGATCCCTTCCGAGCGCGGCGCTGTATAGGCCGCTGTTCGTCCAACGCAAACAACGAGCAGCCCTCACCCGATGATTCAATCGCCGCGACGGCAGTGGCTCACTGATCAGCCTCGCCGCCATACAGAGCGCGTTTTGGCGCACCAGTGTAGGCGGCAGCGATTTTCGCGGCGCGTGAGGGCGCCAACTCCTCAACCAATAGGGCATACAGGCGTTTGCCGGCGGCAATTTTGTCGGCCTCGTCGGCTTGTGGCGCGCCCGCAATCATCAGTACGATCTCGCCACGCTGCTGATCGGGATCGGCGGCCACGCGTGCAGCCAATTCGGCGAGGCCGCCGTCGAGAAAGCTTTCAAAACGCTTGGTCAACTCACGTGCAACGACTGCGCGGCGTTGCGCTCCGAATACGGCCGACGCTGCAACCAAGGTGGCAGCGATGCGGTGCGGAGCCTCATAGAAGATCAAGGTGCGCGAGTCTTGCGCGAGCGACTCAAGCCGCGATTTGCGCTCGCCCTCTTTGGCCGGCAGAAATCCCTCAAAACTAAAGCGATCGGTCGCTAAACCGGCCGCGGAAAGCGCGGCGATCAGGGCACTTGGACCGGGTATAGGGCTGACCTTCAGTCCTGCCGCGCGCACGGCGGCGACCACGCGATAACCTGGATCACTGATCAGAGGCGTGCCCGCATCGGAAATCAATGCCAACCGATCGCCGCCTCGCAGCCGTGCGATCACCTGTGCTATGCGTGATTCCTCGTTGTGATCGTGCAGCGCAAGCAGCGGTCGATGAATGCCGGCGTGCCGCAGCAACACACTGCTTTGGCGCGTGTCTTCAGCCAAAATTGCGTCAACTTCGCTCAAGACTGCCACAGCGCGGCTGGAGAGATCCCCCAGATTTCCGATCGGCGTGGCGACCACATACAAGGTTGCGGCCTGCGTTGCCTCTGCGGACACCTTCGACATACGGAACCCCGAGCTATGATGGGTGATTCTTTCGCACCATAGCGCGTCCGCCATGATCGGTTTTTCAAAGCTCCGTCCCGTGCCGCTTCTGCTCCTGACGCTGGCCTTGAGCGCCTGTGTGAGTTCGCCGTCACGGCGTGCCGATACGCCCAGCGAGATGGATGCGCAGACGTTGTATTTGCAAGGCGATTTTCAAAGCGCCGCGCAGGCTTTTCTGGCACTCGCCAGGAGTGATCGCAGCCAGCGCGATCGCTACAAGCTGCGCGCCGCAGAAGCCTATCGAGAGGAAGGCGACCAGCCTTCGATGCAAGCCTTGATCGACGACATCCGGCGCGATCGTTTGCCGGATGAGGAGGCCTTCCGACTGGATCTGCTGGAGGCAGAGATCGCGTTGCAGCGTGGTGATACCGATGGGGCGATCGCCCTCTTACTTGCACCGTCGGGCGATATTGGCCCAGACAATGCGCCACGCTTCTACGAACTACGCGCGCGTGCGCAAGCTATTCGCGGCGACACCTTAGCGGCAGTTGCTGATCGCGTTGCGCTAGACGCCTTACTCGAAGATCCCGCCGATCGCCAAGCCAATGCAGACGAGATCCGCAAATTGGTGGTAAGCATTCCAGAGGAAGACTTGCGCCAACGCCTGCGTAGCGCGGATCGCGACGACCCGCTCTATTCCTGGTTGTTGGCCGGCGCGCGCGCTTTGGCGCAATCGAAGGGCACATCGAGCAGCTACGCCAGTGATATTGCATCGTCGCGACCGACTGAACCTGGCCTCGCGGCGATCGATATTGGCGATATGGAACGTGCCACTTATGGCACTGTCGCCTTGTTGTTGCCGTCTAGCGGCCCACTGGCGCCTGCCGCAAATGCCCTGCGCGAGGGCGTTTTTGCCGCTTACTTCGCCGACCGCGGCCAGCGTCCACAACTCAAGGTTTACGATGCCGGCGCTACCGTGGATACGGCCTTGGCGGCCTACAGCCTTGCATTGAGCGAGGGCGCGGAGCGCGTGCTCGGGCCGATCTCGCGTGAGGCAGTGACCGCGCTATTTCAGAGCAATCTCGCGCGCGTTCCGACTCTGGCGCTGAATTATGCCGACGCACCGGCACTGCCGCCGCCGGGCAGTTTGCAGTTTGCACTGCTGCCCGAGGAAGAAGCCGTGTCGGCAGCCGATCGCATGATCCAGCGCGGCTTACGCCGCGCGCTGGTCCTGGTATCGCGTGACGAGGTCGGCGCGCGCGCCGCGGCAGCCTTTGGCGAGCGCTTGCGTGGCCAGGGTGGCGTGGTCGCTGGTGAGGCACAGTACGACCCCTCTGGTAGCGATCAGACAATGGAAATTCGCAAACTGGTGGGTATCGAGCAGAGTCAGGCACGCCTGAATTTCCTGCGCGGCTTGCTCGGCATGGATCTTAAGATGGATCCGACGCCGCGCGCCGATGCAGATGCGCTATTCCTGTTCGCACGTAACCCGCAGGCGCGCGTTTTACTGCCGCAACTGAAGCTGGTGCAGGCTACGCGCTTCCCGATTCTGTCGACCAGCGCGATCTACTCTGGAAGCAATAGCAGCGCCGATGCAGAACTGGATGGCGTCGAGTTCTCCGAGGTGCCGTGGCTACTTGGCGCAAATGATGATCCGGGCATTCCGACGCGTGCACAAATGGTGTCGTTGAAGGCGGCTTCGGGGCCCGCCGCGCGGCTGTTTGCTTTCGGCATCGATGCCTATCGACTACTACCGCATATTGAATGGCTGGAACGCAATCCAGGGCGCAAAGTCATCGGCGCGACTGGCGCTTTGAGTGCGGATAGCAATGGCCGAGTACGTCGTGTTCCCGGTTGGGCGCGCTACACCGGTTCCAGCCCGCGGCGCGTCGAATAGCACCTCCACGCAGGTGTTCCGCTTTCTGCGCCAACGCGCGAGTACCCGCGACACCGGCGCGAAGGCGGAGGACGAGGCGCTAGCGCAATTGCAGGCGGCCGGGCTCGATTTGGTCACACGCAATTATTTGGCGCGTGGTGGCGAGCTAGATCTGGTGATGCGTGACGGCGCAATACTGGTCTTCGTGGAGGTGCGCTTTCGCGCGCAGGCAGATCACGGGGATGGGCTCGACAGCGTCGCAAAACCCAAGCAGCAACGGATGCTGACGGCTGCCCGCCAGTTCGTTTTGGCGCATCCGCTTTACCGACAATGGCCAATGCGTTTTGATGTGGTCTCGCTCGGCGCTGGCGGATTTCGCTGGGAGCGCAATGTCGTCGCCGTGGCTGACGCGTGGTGAACACAACTTCGCGCAGAGTCACCGAGTCGCTCCCGGTCGAATGCTGGCTTAACGATTCTGCCAGTCTGCTGACTTATGGCTTTGATAATTCGCGCCGTAGCGGCCCGGTTTTAGCTGTTGCGCTGCCGGAATCTGAGGCCCAAGTGCAGGCGCTGGTGCGCGCCTGCGCAGCCAGCCACACGCCGATCGTGGCCCGTGGCCGCGGCACGGCGACGACCGGTGCGACAGTGCCGCTGCAGCCCAGTGTGATCGTGTGCTTTGAACGCATGCAGCGCATCTTGCGCATGGAGAGCGGCAATCGTTTTGCGGTGGTCGAGCCCGGCTTGATCAATGGTGATCTGCAACGTGCACTCGCACCGCTCGGATTCTTCTGGCCACCCGACCCGACCAGCGCGGCCTATTCGACTATTGGCGGCAATTTGGCCTGCAATGCTGGCGGCCCACGTACCGTCAAATACGGCGCCTGTCGCGACAACGTCTTAGGTTTGAGAGTGGTCAGCGGATCCGGAGAGATCATTACCAGTGGCAGTTTCACCACCAAGGGTTCGGTTGGGTACGATTTGACGCGGCTGCTGATCGGCTCTGAAGGCACCCTCGGTCTGATCACCGCGGCAACGCTAAAACTCTGCCCCCTGCCGCAGTCGCGGGTGGCCTTGCGTGCGCTGTACGCCTCGATCGACGCGGCGGCGCAAGCGGTCGCACGGCTGATGTCGCAAGCGCACACACCAAGCGCTCTTGAGTTCATGGATGCGACCGCGATCAGACTGGTGCGCCAGCACGCTGGCATCGATCTTCCAGACTCCGCGCGCGCCATGTTGTTGATTGAGGCGGACGGCAGCTCAGAAGCGCTCGACAGCAGCGTCTTGGCGATCATGGCTGCTGCCAATGGGGACGGTTGCGTTGAGATCCGACGCGCGTCATCCGCGACCGAAGCATTGGATCTGTGGGCTGCACGTAAAGCCTTGTCGCCGATCCTGCGCTCGCTCGCGCCGCGCAAGATCAATGAGGACGTGGTCGTCCCGGTCGAGAATTTGCCGGAATTGGTGCGCGGCATCGAGGCCGCCGCCGCAAAAAACGCGATCCTGATCGTTAACTTCGGTCACGCAGGCAACGGCAATTTGCATGTAAATCTGTTGTTTGATCCTGCCGAGCCCGGCGTAGCCACACGCGCGCGGTCCTGTTTGGATGAGGTTGTCGATTGCGTGATTCGGCTCGAAGGCACCATTTCGGGCGAGCATGGTATTGGCATCGACAAACGCGACTTCGTCTCGCGCGCCATCGATCCGCCGACATTGGCTTTGATGCGCCAGATCAAGGCTAGCTTTGACCCGGCCGGCATCCTTAATCCGGGCAAGATATTCCCGGACGAGACCCTCCAAAACCGCTAACGCCGGTGCAAAAATAGCTGCTCCGCGACCCTGTGTTATGTTGCGCCGCCGCACTCTTTAACCGGGTCCAATGTCCGTTGATCGCGCACTCGTCCGCTCCATTGCCGAGCTGGCTCGCCTGTCCATTTCGCCACAGCACGAGGAAGCCGCTGCGATTGAACTGGCTGCCGTGCTGGATTTGTTCGAGGCGCTGAGTGCTGCGCCAGTAGATGCGCTGCAACCGCTTTCACACCCAGGTGATCCTGAGCTGCGTCTGCGTGATGATGTGGCGGTCGCCGGAGATCAGCGCAATGCCTTCGAGGTGCTCGCGCCGGCAATGAGTGGTGGCTACTATTTGGTGCCAAAGGTGATCGAATGAGCGCCGAACTGTTCACTTTGAGCGCGCAACTGTCTGCACTCAGCCGTGGCGAGATCAGCAGCCGGGCACTCACCGAGATCACGCTCGAACGCGCGGCCGCGAGCCAACCGCTGCACAATGCGCTGATCACCACACTAGGCGAATCCGCACGCAGCGAGGCGGACGCGTGCGACGCGCGTCGTGCACAGGGACCCGTCGGCACACTTTCCGGTGTCCCTTATGCGCACAAGGATTTGTTCTGCACTGCGGGTGTGTTGACCACCTGCGGCTCGAAGATGCTGTCCAATTTTGTGCCGCCGTATAGCGCCGCCGTGCACGAAAGCCTGCAGGAAGCGGGCGGTGTGTTAATCGGCAAGGCCAATATGGATGAGTTCGCGATGGGCTCCTCTAACGAGCACTCGCATTTTGGTCCGGTCAAAAATCCGTGGGATCTCACGCGCGTACCGGGTGGATCCTCTGGCGGTTCGGCCGCGCTGGTCGCAGCCCGCGTGGTGGCATTTGCCACCGGCTCCGACACCGGCGGCTCAGTACGCCAACCGGCCGCCTTTTGCGGCGTGACCGGCTTCAAGCCGACCTATGGCCGAGTTTCACGTCACGGCATGATCGCCTACGCATCCAGCCTTGATCAGGCAGGCGTGATCGCCACCACCGTCGAAGATTGCGCGCGCATCTTGAGTGTGGTCTCAGGTTTTGATCCGCGCGACTCGACGTCGAGCAATGTCGCCGCGATCGCGATCGAGCCGGCCTTGACTCGATCCTTGAAGGGTTTGCGCATTGGCCGACCGCGACAATGGTTCGGCGCCGGCATCGAAGACGGCGTCGGCACCGCGGTCGAGGACGCGCTCGCCGAATACGTGCGCCAGGGCGCCACGATTGTGGATATCGATCTGCCCGCGAGTGCTTGGTCAATTCCAGCCTATTACGTCATTGCGCCGGCAGAGGCTTCCAGCAATCTCGCGCGCTTTGACGGCGTGCGCTATGGCCATCGCTGCGAGAACCCGCGGGATTTGAATGATCTCTACAGGCGATCCCGCGCTGAAGGCTTTGGCCATGAAGTGCAGCGCCGAATCTTGATTGGCACTTATGCATTATCTGCAGGCTATTACGACGCCTACTACCGCCGCGCGCAGCAAGTGCGACGATTGATTGCTGAGGATTTCGCACGCGCTTTTACCAAGGTAGATGTGCTCGCTGGCCCAACCAGCCCGACCGTGGCCTTTAAACTGGGTGAGAAACTGGCTGATCCACTGGCACTTTATCTGGCCGATGTGAATACGGTGGGCGTTAATCTGGCCGGTCTGCCGGGCGTCTCGGTGCCGTGTGGTTTCTCCAACGGCTTGCCGGTCGGGCTGCAATTGGTCGCGGCCACGTGGCGTGAGGACCTTTTGATCACCGCCGGGCATGGATATCAACAAGTGACGGAGTGGCATCGCGCGACGCCGCCGGAGCGCGATCATGTCTGATTGGGAAGCCGTGATCGGCCTCGAAGTGCATGTGCAATTACTGACGCACAGCAAGATTTTCTCAAGCTCAGCCACCGCCTACGGTGCCGAGCCCAACGCGCAAGCCAATGCGTTGGATCTGGCCATGCCGGGTACGCTGCCGGTGATGAATGCGCACGCGGTGGCCTTGGCCGTTCGCTTTGGCCTCGCGGTCGACGCTGAGATCGCGCAGCGCAGCGTGTTTGCGCGCAAGAACTATTTTTATCCGGATTTGCCCAAGGGTTATCAGATCAGCCAGTACGAACTCCCCATTGTGATCGGCGGCGGCTTGCATATCGTTACCGAGGATGGTCACGCGCGCTACGTGCCGCTGACGCGCGCGCATCTGGAGGAGGACGCCGGCAAAAGTGTGCATGATGTGTTTCACGCAGAGACCGGTGTGGATCTCAATCGAGCAGGTACGCCTCTGCTCGAGATCGTGACCGATCCGGCCTTGTCGAATGCCTCCGAAGCCGTGGCCTTCTTAAAGGCTCTGCACACGCTGGTGCGTTGGCTCGGTGTGAGCGACGGCAATATGCAAGAGGGATCCTTTCGCTGCGATGCCAATGTCTCGGTGCGCCAGCGTGGCGCGGCCTTAGGCACGCGTGCCGAGGTCAAAAACGTCAATTCCTTCCGTTTCGTCGAGAAGGCCATTGACTACGAGATTGAACGCCAAATTCGTATCATTGAAGCGGGCGGGAGCGTTGTCCAGGAGACTCGGCTGTTCGATGCGCATCGTGGTGAGACACGCAGCATGCGTGGCAAGGAATCGGCGCATGACTATCGCTACTTCCCCGACCCGGATTTGCCGCCGCTGCGTATTGGCGCCGATTTGATCGAGGCTGAGCGCGCGCGCATGCCAGAGTTGCCGCAAGGGCGCGCTCGTCGCTACATCGAGTCGCTCGGTTTAAGCACCTACGATGCGGCGAACCTGACGACGGATCGCGCCGTGAGCGAGTATTTCGAGGCCCTCTGTGCCGCAATTCCGGGCCATGCCAAGCTCTGTGCCAATTGGGTAAGTGGTGAATGGCTGGGCGCTCTCAATGCGGCGGATCTAGGCCCGGAGCGCTCGCCTTTGTCAGCGGCACGCTTGGCTGGCTTGCTTAAACGCATCGTCGACGGCAGCCTATCTAGCAAGATGGCGAAGCAGGTCTTCGACGCGTTATGGCGCGGCGACGAGAGTGCGGATGAAATCAGCGAGCGGCTTGGACTGAAGAAAGTCTCCGATAGTGGCGCGCTATCGGCACTGGTCGATGAAGTGATCGCGGCATATCCCGCACAAGTCGCGCAGTTTCGTCACGGCAACGAGAAAGTCTTGCAGTTCTTTGTCGGTCAAGTGATGAAGTCCTCCAAGGGCCAGGCGGATCCTGTCCAGCTCAATGCGTTGCTGCGCGCGAAGCTCGCTTGATCGTGGCAATTCGCGCAGTTGACGTTATCGGCGCGCTACGGCAGCGTGTCCTGCGCCTAAGTTCAAAAATGGGATTCTGAT
>Ga0209181_10012102_pt1 | contig 10958 bp, 12 predicted proteins | sample MAT05_FD_187208 | JGI IMG/M metagenome (GOLD analysis project Ga0209181, IMG submission 187208) | Freshwater microbial communities from Lake Fryxell liftoff mats and glacier meltwater in Antarctica - MAT-05 (SPAdes) (version 2) | ecosystem: Environmental > Aquatic > Freshwater > Ice > Liftoff...
GGATGGATAACCTGTACTGGTGGAATACGACCAAAAGGTAAATCAGAGCGCTATCGGATTGAGCCGTTCACGTGCAGCCTGTCCCGTTATTCGGGAGTTCTGTAAGGAGCAGTGATTGAAATTCCTCTTGCTTACCCGACTGAGCAAAGTATTTATAATTTTCGCTTTTGGGGATCTTGCCGATTAGAAAAAAATGAAAGTATTTCTATTTGATCACCTTGTATTCGGTAATACAAAGTGTTAAATTTTAAAATTGTCACTTTGTAAAGTCCTTGTTTATTTGATTTAGAGAATAAGCCAGGATTTTGAGAAATTAAATAAACAATGCTTTCGATCTTTTGAGATAATTTTTCAAGTTCTTTATTTGAAAAATTGGTTTCAAGATATTCAATTGTTTTTTTAAGTTCATTTAATGCATTGTCAGTCCACAAGATGTTATAACCACTTTTCATAGAGTTTTCTTGCAGATGAATGAGGTGCTAATTTCTTTTTATTTGCATCTTCAATTCCTGTCATAACAGAAGCTCTTTCTTGTTCTGAAGTAGTTTCCCACCAATCTTTTGTTTCTGCATTTCTAAATTGAAGTAATTTTTCAATAATAACATTATCCTCTAATGAGGACAGCCATTGTATAAGCTCGATTTTTTTGTCAAGCATTTGAGTATCTATTTTCATAACTATAAATTATCTAATACAAATTTAAAAAATAAAGTTCATTAAAGTAACGCTCCCCAAAAATTGCGTCCAACGGCAGGGTAGGGTCATTCATCTTACTACCGAATGGATACCTTTGTTAAAGCCGAAAATTGATCACAGCTATGTAGAAGCGAAACCGTAAAAATAGGAACTGTATGCGGGAAGGCCGTTCGTTCGGGTATATGGGAAAGGCAATGAACCGTTCTGCCTGGAAAATTACCCTTTACTGAAACGACTAGCGGATGTTACTATCTTTCCACCATGAGAAGTTGTCCGAAATAATGATTTCGTTCTTTTCAAAGTGAAGCGTTGTCTTCATTGGTATTGTCCTAAATTGTAAATTGTATTTGTTCGCAAGCTGCCGTATTTCTGGTGTGTCGTCATAGGTCAACATGAATTTCCCTTTCAGTTGTGCAGTTAGTTTAAATAGGTTTTCATGGTCAACGTCAAAATGTGTATAAAGTCGTTTGCCCGCAATTGTGTAGGGTGGGTCAATAAAAAAGTATGCGTTTTTATCATTCAGGTTTTGTTCTAAAACTTTAAAAGCGTCACCTGATATAAAACTTATTTTGTCTTTTATATAGTTGATTGCAAGTATTCTATCCCGCAAAGTTTTCGGATACCAACGTGATGCAATTCCTTTCCCATTTTCTCCATTTTTAATCATCCCAGAACCTTTGGCAAGAATGCCGCCATGAAAAACCCTATTCTTTAAAATTGTACAAAAGGCAATGTCTTGTAGTTCTTTGTTTGGATTTTCCAATTCAGTTTTTACATTTGCATGTGTTAGGTCGTATGAATATATTTTATCTGCAAGCCATTTGTTTTTGCCTTTTAAAATTACTTCCCAAACAGCCGCAATTTCTTCATCCATTTCAACCATCGTAATATGTTCAGCCATTTTCTCAAATGCTGCTGTTAGACTTACAATACCGCCGCCTGCAAAAGGTTCAACCAATTCTTTTACGATTTTGTTATCTTGTTTTAACCATTTTCGAACTGTTGGAATAAGCCATGTTTTGCCACCTGGATAACGGAAAGGACTGCGTTGAGGAACAGATGCAACATTGATAATAGATTGTCCAATATTTTGTTCTCCAATGTCGAACATATTCATTTGATTTTTCATTCTACAACAATGTTTTCAAGGCTATCAATATCAGAAGAACCTGCTCTTTTAGCATCAAGTTTCTTCTGTAAAATTTCTGTGAACAGAGTTATTGAACCTGCTTCAAATTTAGCAATCTGCTCTAAAGCACTTGCAAATTTTGTATAGACAATCCTCTGAAGTTTAAGGCATAAAACTTTTGTTTTCTTGTCAGGGACAAGGTCGTAGAGAAAAAAAGCAAAGTCGGATTCAGCTTTTTCAAATTCTGGAAGTACTGGCAATGTACTGTAGAAACTTGTTTGCATTGCTACAACTTGCTTTTTGTTCCATTGCTTTAAGATAGAACCCTTTGCTATAATTTGGGGAATAAGTCTTTTTCTTGATGAAGATAAATAGTCGGGCTTAGGGTATTTGAAAGCTTGTGAAAAATTAAAATCTGGGGTTGGGTTTTCTAAGTATGCCGTAAACGGCCCCGTTAAGTTTCCAGAAATATAAACTGCTTGCACTTCAAGTGAACCAAAATCTACAACTCTGCCTTTTTTGTCATAGGAAACTAAAACATAGTCAATATTACCTGCTGATTTACCGTGTTTGTCTTTTAGTCTTACTTCACCAACGTGTGTCCATGTAGTTTTACCTTCAAAAATAAAGTTAGCAGCATCGCTTATAATTATCCAATCTTCTCTAAATCTTATCGGACAAATGATTACTTGTTTGCCTTTGTGGTTTAGGCTACAAACACCTAACGGAAACTCAATACTATTTTTTGTGCAGTTGGAAACAATGTTATTATAGGGACATAGTTTGTTATTCCGATAACGGTTCGCTCTATCGCTTTCGTTTCCAATAGGAAAGCCAAAAACTTCTCCTAGTGGCTGTAAATCTTTATTGTCCAAACTCATTTCTCAAAAATAGTAAATATTGCCCGTCTTTGAATCTGTCATGGAAGGAATGTTGATAGTCAGTAGGGTGGTTGTGCAATTTCTGCCAGCGTTTTGCATTGCTTTCAGTTGGGAGATTTGAAAATCGTCCGCCTGGAACTGCTGCTGACCCGATAGCTTTCGGATGAAAAATAACTGTACAAGATAACCTGCAAATGCCCACCGATGTTTGTCCTTGCCCGAGCAACTGGTGCCATGTTGCTGAACATGAAGATAACAACGTGGCCCAATATTGCCAAACCCCATGTGTGTCCAGTTAAGCTGTTTATGTGATGAGAGTGGGCCTCTCGATGAGAGAAGTGAGCAACCTTCATCATCAAACCGGTTGCATGCTGCGTGGCTCTAAGGGGTCGGGTGGTGAACGATGCAACAGGTGCGTCTGTAAGAGTCGAACGTATAGACAAAGCGGCTATGAGGTCTCGATAATTGTAACCGATGTAAAAAGAAACGATGCACATGATTGTTTCGACCGAGCTAACATTCGTTAAAACGTTGCCAGAAGTGTTAGTTGCATCCGGGATAAAGCCGACGGGACTTACAGACAGGCGCATAAAAGAACTGGTTTCGCATGAGCGTAATTGGTTGGTCGGCACCCGATAGCTATCGGGTGGAGAACCTGTACTGGTTGAATGTGCCCAATAGGTAAACCCGTCTGAAGCTTTGCCAGGACGTGCGACCGGCATAGAGGCAGAACCCACAAGCGGCGCACCCGCAAGTGGCAATAAGCCTTCATAAATCTTTGCAGGGGCGGACTTACCCGTAGTAGCGATGATAACCGGGAAAGCCGGGAGTAGCAAAGGGGTGAGCAAGATGACAAAAATTGGTAAAACATTAAACAACCGTAAGGAATGATGGAATTGTTTCCCAAACAAGGATTAAGCGTACCCATTACCACGATGATGGTATGGGAAGCGTACAAACATGTAAAGCAGGGCGGCGAAGCAGTCGGTACCGATGGTATGACGTGGGAGTATCTTCATACTCACCGCAGCAAACTATTGTACGGGCTGTGGGTTCGCCTTGCATCAGGAAGTTATTTTCCAAAGACCATCCGGTCGGCCAGCATCCTTAAAAAGGATGGCAGCAAAAGAATGTTGGGCCTTCCCACCTTATTGGACAGGATCGCCCAGCAAGTAGTACGGGTCCATTTAGAAAAGTGTTTAGAACCCCATTTTCATCAAAACTCGTATGGGTACCGCCCCGGTAAAAGTATGCACGATGCCCTTAGCAGGGCAAAGTTCAACTGCCGCCAGTATCCGTATGTAATTACGCTGGACATCAAAAGTTATTTTGATACCATACCACATGACAAATTACTGCAGGCCCTACAATTTTATTGTAAAGATAAATGGGTAAGCCTGTACGTTAGTCGCTGGTTAAAAGCGGGTATAGTAAATGAAGATGGCAGCCTTACACAGCCGCAGAGCGGCACCCCACAAGGCGGAGTAATCAGTCCGTTATTATCCAATCTCTATTTGCATGTGGTGTTTGATGGATGGATGAAGCAGCACTATACCGGCATCCGGTTTGAGCGTTATGCAGACGACATCATCATTCATGCGGGCAGAGAGCAGATAGCGCAAAGCATCCTTCAAAAACTGGAGGTGCGTTTCACGCAATGCGGTCTTTCCATTCACCCCACCAAAATCCGGATTGTATGTTTAACCCGAAATGCCAACACCCATAACATAGCAACTGTTCACAGTTTTGAGATGGGCGGCTTTTCGTTTACACCACAATGGGTAAAAGAGGCAGGGGACCCGATAGCTATCGGGTGGAAACTGTTGATACTTCCATCGCCATCGCCCTCGTCAAAGAAATCGATCATGGATAAAATCCGCAGCCTTCGTTTGCACACCCGAACGGGTAGTATTTACGTGGTTGCAAATCTCTTAAATCCGTTGATCCGGGGCTGGCAAAACTACTACTGCCATTTTATAAAAAGAAACCTGAACGACATCTGGCGCTTTGTGAACAAGCGACTTGAAAAATGGTGCAAATGGAATAAACGATTGTCTTTACGAAAGAGCCGTCAATGGCTCCATAAATTGTACAAGATGCAACCGAGCCTGTTTGCCCATTGGAGTGTATGCCCGGCTTATTAATTGACAACGTTGTCTTGAAGAGCCGTATGAATCGAGAGGTTCACGTACGGTTCTGTGAGGAGCAGGGGGTGCAATCCCCCTTGCTTACTCGACTGCCTGCAGTGCTTCATTACTGCTCATCTTCGAATGGCAAATCTTCAACTTTTGCGTCAATCCTTGTATTAGGAAGTGACTTACGAAGTGCCTCAATACTTGTCTGGTCAAATTTTATTGCTACGATATTAAGGTATTTTAGCCACGTCATTTTACTTAATATTCCCAACTCGGAAGCTATGTTCAACCGTTCGTTAAACGAAATGTCTAGCGTGTCGAGTTGTTTAAGTTGGAGTAATTCCGTTGGTAAAGATCTCAAGTCTATAAAAGACAAAGCTAAAGTTCTCAAGTTATGTAATTGCCCGATGGCTTTAGGAATTACGGTTATTTTATTCATGCCGATACCCGGTACTGACTCGGAATAGTCACCTATCTCTGATAGTGGTGGATAAATTGTAAAATTGTTTCCTAATTTAAGGTTTTCTAGCTTTGATAATGAAAAGACACTGTCTGGGATTGCTGACAACTTTTGATTAGAAAGGTCCAAGGAAGTAACCGTGGAGCGAGTTCGGTATGTACAACCTAAAACGAAAAAAAGTATAACTAAAATTAGAAATCTCATAGCATTGCCGATAACGTTTGTATTGTCGCAAGTTCCAAAACCAAACCTGCTACAATGGAGCTAAAGTAAGGGATATTGGCGAAAGTTTTAATTCCTAAAAAATATAAAGCGAAACCGATGCAAAATAACATAACGCAATAAAAGTCAAATTGAAAAACCACCGCACAATGGATTCGCTGAAACAATCGGGATTTTCAAACGGATAAGAGTAGAGGGACCCGAACGGTTGGTCCTCCGGTCAGTGCTGAAGGTCAGAACGGGGGGTATTTTATAAAAAGAAACCTGAACAATCTTTGACGCTTTGTGAATAAACGATTGTCTTTACGCAAGAGCCGTCAATGGCTCCATAAATTGTACAAGATGCAACCGAGCCTGTTTGCCCATTGGAGTCTATGCCCGGCTTATTAATTGACAACGTTGTCTTGAAGAGCCCCGAATAGCGGGATAAACCTTATGATACGATAGCTATCGGATCGAGAGGTTCACGTACGGTTCTGTGAGGAGCAGGGGTTGCAATCCCCCTTGCTTACTCGACTAGTGGCTGGCGTTTTCTGTCCTGCTTGAAGTGCTACTTTTTCATATCGTTTACCAATGTTTCTATTAGTATTTTAGCGTCACGATGTTTTAATAACGATGCAGATTGTCCTGCCCAATATGATTTAAAGTCGGGGTTAGAATTTGCAGTTGCAGGGTATGCTTTTAGTAAACCCATAAATTTACTTTGCAAGGGATATGGTGCAAATAAATTTTCACTGTTTTTCAATTCTTCTGTAAGTCTATTTCTAATTCCCCTTGATAGTCTGCCTGTAAATACTTTTGTAAGCGTTGTATATTTTGCTTCTGCTGTAAAAAGTTTGTCCTTATGGTCTTGCGAAGCGTTGGATTGTGCCGTTGCTAAAAATGCTGTTCCCATTTGAACAGCGTCTGCACCCAAAGCCAATGCAGCTTTTATTCCCCTTACATCAGCTATGCCACCAGCCGCAATTATGGGGATTTTTACACTGTCTGCAACTTGTGGAATAAGTGAAAATGTGCCTGTCAAAAAATCTTCTGCTGACCTTAAAAATGAAACTCTATGTCCACCAGCTTCAAATCCAGTTGCTACAATTGCATCTACTCCTGCATTTTCTAATGCAATGGCTTCATCAACTGTTGTAGAAGCACCAACGGTTAGAATTCCTAACGATTTGCATTTTTCCAAAATTTCGGTAGTTGGAATGCCATAAACAAAACTAAAAACCTTTGGTTTTGCTTCAAATATTGCTTCAATTTGGTCTTCAAATTTTGCACCAAGGTTAGTTGGTCTTTCAGGAATTGGCAAACCCAATTCGTTGAAATAGGGTTTAAAAAGTTCAACCAGTTTTTTATATTCCTCATCGCCAAAAGTTGCCAAACGAGCATCTCTGTCGTTAACCCATAAGTTGATGTTGAAAGGTTTGTTGGTTGCTTTTCTTATGGCTTTACAAGTTTCAATAATTTCATTTGCAGAAAAGGGTTGTCCACCAAATGAGCCTAATCCGCCTGCATTTGAAACTGTACTTGTGAGATTTACTGATGATAAACCGCCACCAAAAGGACCTTGAACTATTGGAAAATCAATTCCCAATAGTTTTGTGAATTTTGTTTTATTCCACATTCTCTTTTTATTTATTTCTGTTATGTGATTTGCAAATGATGAAAGCGATGTGCTTGAAACACTTGCTAACACAATTGCTTTTACTGCATTTCGTCTTTTCATTTTTTAAAAAATTAGATTTGTCCAATGAGTTTAAACTGTAAAACAAAATCATCGTGAATAAGCGTGTCGCCCAAGTTGTGAAGAAATTTACCAGAGCCATAGCGGATATTGTACATCGTTCTGTCAATTACAATTTCGCCAAGTGAATGTAGGAAATCCGTAAATAATTCAACCGAAGCAATAAAACTTACTGGATGTGAAATATCTTTTATTGTCAGTATTCCATCAACTTTCAATTTATTGTTCTCTGTTTTTTCTGAACCAGAAATAACAAGTTTTGCAATTTTGAATTTGTCAACTGCAAAAAAATCATCATCTTTTAAATGTGCTAAAAAATAATCATGCGTTTTTTTGTCTTCAATATCTGTGATAACGATGGAAGCCATATCAATTTGGATTTCGCCACTTTTGATAAGGTTGTCTGTGATTTCAATAAAGCCGTCTGCAATATTGATACTTCCCGTATGTAAGCCTAATACTTTTTTGCCAGTCCAGTTTACTGTACTGCTTGATTTTTGAATTTTAAAGTTTGCCATTTTAATTTTGTTTAAATTATTAATGGCACAAAGGTCTATGGAATGTAAAGAAATGAAAAGGACATACCGCACAACTTTGATGTGCGGTACATCACATTATTTTGCGGAAGAGTTGAAACGGCTCAAAGTTTCTCTTGTTACTCCAAGATAAGAAGCGATTAATTGCTTTGGCACTTTTTGAAAAAGTTGTGGATATTGTTCTAAAAGTTTGTCGTAGCGTTCTTTTGCGTTACTACTCAATAATGATAGGATTCTGTTTTGCAAGGCTACATTTCTTTTGTTTGTTTTTTTGCGAAAGAAATGTTCAATTTTGTGCATTTCGGCACACAGTTTTTCTCTGTTTTGAAATGATAGGCATAGCAATTCCGTTTCTTCGATGCAGTCAATATTTACTGTTGCAGTAGTTTGGCTGTAATAGGCTTGATAATCTGTAATCCACCAGTCTTGCATTCCAAATTGTATAATATGGTCTTTGCCGTTGGCATCTGTACTATATGATTTGAGGCAACCGCTTAAAATAAAAAAATCATTTTCTACTAATTGTCCTTCTTGTATTACAAACTGATGCTTTTTGAATTTCTTGTTTATAAAGTGCGACAAAACATAGTCAAATTCAGTGTCTGTGATTTGAATTATTTTTTCTATTTGTTGTCGTAAAATTTGGCTCATTTTATTTGTCAGTTGATGTCTGCTGGGTTGGTTCGCTGTGCTTGCCACTAACGTTTCGCGGCTTCATGTCAGTTGCGAGCTTCGTAACCGAGTATTGTCTGACGAAGATAATAAATCTCGCGAAAGATTTACGTCCGGCTACCACAAATTTCGCAATTGCATGAAGCCGCTGTTAGCGGTTCGGCTTTATTTTTACCGTCCTTTTTTGTCTAATATTTTTGTTCATTTATTGATTTAGTGATTTTTGATTTAACATTTCCTGTGTGTTCGGTAGTTTTTGTTTCAATTAACATAATTAAGCATTCTTCTTTTGATGAAACTCTATGATTAATTCCCTTTTTTACCACATACAAATCGCCTTTTTGCAAAATGAAATTTTCCTGATTTTCAATTTCCATTAACAAAGAACCTTCAACGATATAAAACAATTCATCTTCGTTTTCGTGATTATGCCAAGGAACTTCTTGGCCTTTTATTTTTGCAACTTTAATATACTGGTCATTTACTTCACCAATTATTCTTGGAGAAAAGTATTTATCTACACTTAATAATTCTTTTTCTAAATTCATGATTTCAAGTTTTTTCGTTTAATTATTTTTCCTTCTTTATAGGCTTTGTAATAGAGAAATATGCCAATTGATAATAATAAAGAAACCGTTATAATTGAACCTTCAATACCTACAGCACCACCAGTAAATAATATTGGACCTTCAAATTTCGATTTAATAATAGTTACCAAATCATTTAACCCATTGAGATTTGAACCATTTATTTGGGTTTTGTGGTCATGTTTTATTTTGGTTCCTATATTTTCAATCTATATTTTAAAAATCTTTTACTATTCAATTGTTTTTAAATTATCATCTGGAATTTTATCTATCAAATAATTATTAGGATCAATTCCTGCTTCATAGGGTTTTTCTTTGGTTTTAAAAATAAAAGTATTGTCTTTTTTGGTTATTTTAAGTCGTTTATAAACCAATACTTTTCCTAAAACGCCAGATTTGTTAGATTTGGCAAAAACACCAATATCTATAAAATCATTTAGCGGAGTTGTTGTTTCTTTTCCTTGAGAATTAGCATAGAATTTCTCTGAAATTGTTTTGATTGTTACCTCGTATTCTGAACCAACTTTTTTATAAGAAACTTCTTTTGTTCTATTTGAAAACAAAGTAATTTTCTCGAATAAATCTGTAATTAAATATTGTTTATCAGCAGGGGTTACGGCTCTAAATTCTGCTAAAACATCTGCGGAAGTGGCATAAGGAGGCTCTTTATAAGCAAACTTTTTAATTAAATTATTCAAAGCCAAATTCACCTTATCTTCACCAATCATTTCTTTGAAATAATACATCACGACACTCGCTTTTGCATAATGAATGTAATTTTGATTTTCGCATTTTGCTAATGGCATTTCGCCTTCGTACTCGCGACCACGACCTGACAAATAATTGTTCATTTCGTAAGTAAGAAATTGTTTCATTTTGTCTTTGCCATATTCTTTTTCCATAACCATTAAGGAGGAATACTCTGCAAAACCTTCACTAAACATTTCGCTACCTTGCATATTAGCACCAATAACTTGGTGAACCCAGTATTGGTGTGCCATTTCGTGTGCTACTACCTTAAACGGAAGATCAATTGCATCTTTATTTACATCTCGCAAGTCAGTAATAAAACCAATTTCTTCACTATATGGCATAGTTCCTGGAAATGCTTGAGCAAAAGTTTCATAACGTGGAAATTCTATAATACGACATTGTTTATGATAATATGGGCCAAAATTTTTGGTATAATAATCCAACGATTTTTCCATACTTTTTAACATATTTGGCACGTTGACAGCATGATCTTTATGATAATAAACTTCAAGATCAATCCCATTATATTTTTTGCGAGCTACTTCATATTTTGCAGAAATAAACGAGAAAAACGCAAGCGATTTATGGTCTAACTTGTAAGTAAAATAGTTTCTTTTTGCGTCTTTCCATGACTTAATTAACGAACCCGGAGCAACTGCAATCTGGTCAAAACTTGTACTGATATTTGTAGTTACGTGTACCCAATCGAAATCATTGTGAAAATAGTTATTGCTTCGAGCAACCAAATTATTAGGCTCTAATTTTGCCATTCGCGAACGTTTTGGTAATTTAAATTCAATACGTTTGTTTTTGTCAGCAATTTCTATATTAGCATCATATCCAATAGTTGGCGTAATATCACCATTATTAAAAAATGTTCCATTTTGGGTTAATGATTTAAAACTGACTTCGTTTTCAAAACCTTTTGTTATTTTTTCAAGTTCATAATTAATTTTGATAGAATCGTTAGGCATTAATGGTTTTGACAAACTATAAATTCTATACCTTAAACCTTTATTATCTAATTTTAGTTTTGCATTTGGAATAATCACATTTATACTATCAGATAAACTTGGCATTGTAAAATGAATTTCGGTTATAGGTTGTGTCGTTTTATTTTTTGCCCAAGATTCGATTTTTACCTTCAAG
>Ga0209181_10012106_pt1 | contig 10956 bp, 13 predicted proteins | sample MAT05_FD_187208 | JGI IMG/M metagenome (GOLD analysis project Ga0209181, IMG submission 187208) | Freshwater microbial communities from Lake Fryxell liftoff mats and glacier meltwater in Antarctica - MAT-05 (SPAdes) (version 2) | ecosystem: Environmental > Aquatic > Freshwater > Ice > Liftoff...
TTCTATCCATGATAACCCGACTTCCAAAATCCCTAGTTTCACTGCCGGGATAACTTTGGTTGTGAAATGAACCCGGACAAAGTTGTGAACTAACCATTGCAGATCGAGAGTCCTTAACCGACTACTGCGCTCCATTAGCACAATGCTCCAACCTTCTGACTCACTTGCAGCGGTATTGTGGTGGACTTTGGTGTACAACTCATCCCCTTCAATCACCAGACTGAGGAACTGATGACATAACCCGTACAGGGTTAAAGCGGGCTTCAACTTGGACAAGCGCCACTCCCAATCAATCATGCTCTTTTTAGAGACCCCAAAGATTCGCGCTGTCGCATTCAATCCTTGTCCTTCTGTTCTCGCTTTAAGCACCTCAATGATCCGACTCAATGGCGTTCTTAAGCCAGCCATCGGAGTGGCGAAGGTCTCACTAAAGTAAATATCGCAACTCCGACAATGATAGATCGGGTGGGTGCCATTATGTTGAGTCACATAGCGGGTACGAACATCGACTTTGGCGCTGTCACAGCAAGGACAGTTCTGAGAAAATAAATCCATCATGAGATCCAATTAAAGTCCAGGGTTGGTAGACTACTGAATGCCTGTAATATAGCAATATCAGGACTCTATCCTCCCTCACTCAGCGGAACCAGTGCCCTCTCATAGCAATACAGCGAATCAAACAGCGATCGCTATTTCAGCATCCGCTTCATCAGGCGATACATGCTATTGCACAGGCGATCGCCACCACTCTCCAGCCCCACGACCCGAAAATCACAGGCAGCACCGAGGCGATCGCTGCTTTAAACTGGAGGAGCAATACGTGCGATCGCATAGGCTAATGCCAACTCTCAAGCGGAGACAAGTATGGAATCGGCAGTTTATCAAGTCAGTGCCTTCTGGGATGAAGCAGTGGCAGTCTGGGTAGCAACCAGTGAGGATGTTCCAGGCTTGGCAACCGAAGCTGACACCATTGAGGCTCTGAGCCAGAAATTGCGGGATCTGGTGCCTGACCTACTGTTGAGCAATCATGTCATCTCTGCCGATTACACGGGAGCGATCGCGGTTCAGTTGACTAGCCATCGCCAAGAGTTGATCGAGGTCGCATCCTAGATGGCTACATCCCTAACTCCTGCGCTCAAGAAACTGCTTTTGGAGGCAGATTGTGTTCTTGAAAGGCAAGGCAAAGGAGATCATGAAATCTGGTATAGCCCCATAACGGATCGGCGATTTGTTGTAGACGGTTCAATCAAATCTCGTCATACCGCAAACGCAGTTCTCAAGCAGGCAGGATTACCAAAAGCCTTTTAGCCATTGCTCAATGCCCTTCCTCGTTGACACCCCTCCATCTGTAAATGTTCAGATAATTACGTCTGGATTGGAAGCTATAGCTGACGTGTATAGGTCGTTCCTGAAGTGTCTCGGAATGAGAATCGCTCCCGTAGTAGTACAGCGAATCAAACGGCGATCGCTGTTCTAAAATCCACTTCACTATGCGATCGCTTCCCACTTCAACAACCCGAAAATCACAGGCAGCACCGAGGCGATTCCTTCGGAGAGCTTCGCTAACGCAGTAGTACCTGCTGCTCCGGTTTATCTCATGCGCCATGTGCTGATTCCGACTCGGATCAACCCGCCCATTGTTAAGCCCTTTTCCTAATCATGCACCGTGCCATCCGGCAAAATCGCCTCTCTTAAACACGCTCCAGTCAAATTAGCGCTGGTGATCTTCGCTCCTTTTAAATTAGCGCGGTGCAAGTTTGCCTCTGCTAAATTGGCTAAGCTTAAATTCGCGCCCTGTAAATTAACACCTCGGAGGTTTGCTCGGCTGAGGTTTGCCGAATGGAGATTTGCGTCCGTTAAATCTGCCAAACTCAACGTGGCTTCTCGCAGATCCGCTTTACGAAGATTTGCCTCCACCAAACTCGCTTTGTAGAGGTTCGCTCCAATCAGGGTAGCGCTCACCAACGTTGCTCGATGCAAACTTGCCCCCAAAAGATTTGCCATGCAGAGGTTTGCCAAATTCAGGTTTGCCCCGCGCAAATTGGCAGCATAGAGGGCGGCTCCTACCAAGTTTGCCATGCAAAGATTTGCCATGCTCAGGTTGGTCAGACTAAGATTTGCCTCACGCAAATTTGCCATGCTAAAGTCTGCTTCACGCAGATCAGCTTTGTAAAGACTGGCTTCCCATAAATTCGCTTTGTGCAAAATTGCGGTATACAGAGTCGCCCCTTCTAGTAAAGCTGTACATAGATTTGCCTCACGCAGATTTGCCATAGTGAGATCAACTTGGCTGAGGTCAGCTTCTCTAAGATCGGCTTTGTAGAGATTTGCCTCTCGTAGGTTGGCTTTGTATAAAACGGCTGTATAAAGGGTTGCTCTTTCCAATACCGCAATTCCCAGATTGGCTCCCTCTAGGTTTGCCATGCTGAGATCGCCTTGACTAAAGCTAACCTCGCGCAACTCAGCCTTGTAGAGGTTGATCTCTCTCAAATTTGTTTCTTTGAGATTGGCTCCCTCAAGATTGGGAGTGATTTTTGGATTATCGTGTGACCATTCGTTCCACGCTTCCACTCCTTGCTTCACCATTGCAAGGTGCCCCTGGTTTGCCATCTGGTTCACCCCTAATTGCAGTGTGGAACAGTCATAGTTCTTGCCGAAGCTGCTTCATTCAGTGTTCCCAGTGGTTATAAAATTTAAACCAGCCGTTTTGCATATCTGTTGAGTGCCTGATGTAGATGAAGATATTGCAATGATTCAGGATACTGCGTGATTCCGGTTGAAGAAAGAACTGTGACTACGATCGCACTGTTGCATCTTTGCGCTGGGTAGCATAGAACCACATTGTTTTCATGAGAATGACTATGAAAGGATCAACTCAGATTTCGGCACTGATTGGGCTGGCGATCGCGGCGCAAGCTGCGATCATCGGCGCAGTGGTGTATGCCAAATCCACGAGTCGCACAGCAACAGCTAGCCAAACGACAACCCAGACCGGGTTTGTGAAAGCAGCGATGCCCGATGGCGCGATCTCCAACGAAGTATTGATTGTCGGTCCTGAATGCGATCGTCCCGAAGGAATTCGGGCGCGAACATTAGCTAGCAGTTTGGCAAAGCTCAACATTCCCTACCGACGAACCGAGTCTATTTCAATGAACTCTGATTCCACAGAAAACATTTTTGAAGCCATGGAGCAAATGGATCATTTGATGAAGGGAGATTCCCCGGTTGTATTTATCAACGCTAAAGGCAAAGCGAACCCAACCATCGATCAAGTAATTGCAGAATATCGTTTAGCAGTTCCTCAGTGAGGCTTAACTTAGACGATCTCTAGAACAGGTACGCCGCTGGTTTCGACTGCTCTCAACCCGCCGCGATCGCGCCCTGAGCATCGCCAGGATATCACCTCGAAGAAGCCCCAAATCTGGCGCAAACCTTCAACCTTTTGGAACTTCTCGGTTCCTCTAAATAGTGAAATGGTATGCTTTAAGCCATCAACGCTAGGGGTGCCTGAGTTTTCAGGCTGAGAATACACCCTGAGAACCTGAGACCGGATCATACCGGCGGAGGGAAGCTGTTATTTAGAGGAACTAAGCTATGCGGACAGAATGGATCGCTAAACGACGCGGACAGAGCAATGTGTCTCAAATGCACTATGCGCGTCAGGGTGTGATTACGGAAGAAATGAACTACGTTGCCCAGCGGGAAAAGCTCCCTGCTGAACTGATTCGGGCGGAAGTGGCGCGGGGGCGGATGATTATTCCCGCTAACATCAATCATCCCAATTTGGAACCGATGGCGATCGGGATTGCGTCCAAATGCAAGGTGAATGCCAACTTGGGTGCATCCCCTAATTCTTCCAATATGGATGAAGAAGTGGCAAAACTGCATCTCGCCATCAAGTATGGTGCCGATACGGTGATGGATTTGTCCACGGGCGGCGGCAACCTGGATGAAATCCGCACGACGATTATCAATGCCTCTTCTGTGCCCATTGGCACGGTGCCGATTTACCAGGCATTGGAAAGCGTTCACGGCAACATTGAAACCCTAACTGCGGATGATTTTCTGCATATCATCGAAAAACATGCTCAGCAAGGGGTTGACTACCAAACCATTCACGCAGGTATTTTGATTGAGCATTTGCCCTTAGTCCGCAACCGGGTTACAGGGATTGTCTCTCGTGGGGGTGGAATTTTGGCGCGTTGGATGCTGCATCACCACAAGCAAAACCCGCTGTATACCTGCTTTAATGACATTATCGAAATTTTCAAAAAGTACGATGTGTCGTTTAGCTTAGGTGATTCCCTGCGTCCCGGCTGTCAGCATGATGCTTCGGATGAAGCGCAGTTAGCGGAACTAAAAACCTTGGGGCAATTAACTCGCAAAGCCTGGGAACACGATGTCCAGGTGATGGTTGAAGGTCCGGGACATGTGCCGATGGATCAAATTGAGTTTAATGTGCGGAAGCAGATGGAAGAGTGTTCGGAAGCACCGTTTTATGTGCTGGGTCCGTTGGTGACAGATATTGCGCCGGGATATGACCACATTACCAGCGCGATCGGGGCGGCGATGGCGGGTTGGTATGGGACGGCGATGCTGTGCTATGTCACACCCAAGGAGCATTTAGGATTGCCGAATGCGGAAGACGTGCGAAATGGGCTGATTGCTTACAAAATTGCGGCTCATGCGGCGGATATTGCCCGTCACCGTCCGGGGGCGCGCGATCGCGACGATGAACTGTCTGCGGCTCGCTATAACTTCGACTGGAACCGCCAATTTGAACTATCCCTTGACCCAGAACGGGCGAAGGAATATCACGATGAAACGCTGCCAGCCGATATTTACAAGACTGCGGAGTTTTGCTCGATGTGTGGTCCGAAATTCTGCCCCATGCAGACCAAGGTCGATGCGGATGCGTTGACGGAGTTGGAGAAGTTCTTGGCAAAAGAGCCTGTAGCGCAGGTTTAACTGGCAACCAAGGGCGATCGCTTTTTTGATGGGAGCGATCGCCCTTGGTTAATAAACACCTTGCCAAGCCTCTCCTATCTTGTTATCCAGCAGAGGTATTTAAAGCCAGCAACTTTAAAGCCAGCAATGGTTAATCAGGAAGTCGAGTATGTTAGTACAATGCAAATTGAGAGTATCTTTTATCAGTTAGCCGACTGGATAAAAAATAATCTGCCCGAAATAAGCAATAGTTCGCTGCTCACGGTTCTGCTCTACCGTCCAATCCTCAATTTTACCCGTGCGGGTGAGTGCGTTGGAGAGGGGTTGTAGTGCAAACTCGATAACGAGGGTAAATTAGAGCCGAAGGACAGCAACGTTATGATGTTAGCTGACGAAATGACACTCGCTGAAGAATTTTTAGAGACATGGCGATCGCGATTGGAGACAGAGTTACCAGAACAAAACTCTATCAATCGGGACAGCATTGTCCATTGGCTGATTGGAGAAAACCCCGCTCGCTTAAATGACTTCACTCCAACCCAACGGCACATTGCAGAACAAGCAATGGACTATCGCTATCGCATTTTGCGGCAGCGGTATCTCGATGCTTCACCGGTAAAAGCCTACAAAGGACTGATTCAACGCCTCAGCAACCTATTCCTGATTCGCAACAAAATTCGCACCTGGATTGCCCTATCCCGCGATCGCCAGCGCAGTGTGGTAGACGTGCTAGAAGAAGTGATCCAAGAACTATTGCAAGGCGATCGCTATATGCAACAGCAAGCAACTTGGATTGCTCAATGCACTAAAGATACGCGCCTGAGAAATGCCTTACTGTTGGCAAGCGTAGAGGAATACTGTCTGCGCCCGATTCGCAACCAACCGCTGCTTTGCTATCGCTTTGTCAACTATCTGCGGCGCACCCAAAAAGGCGGCATGACTCAAGTTCCGGCCAATGATTTTATTCGGCTCGTGTCTCATGAGATTGCACCCGATGAAGCAGAAGGCTCGGTGAGTCTGCTCGATTCTCGTGCCGTTGCCGAATATCAAGCAGCCCAAGCCCTGCAAGAGCAACAAGAAACCCGCAATGCGGTTCAGTGCCGATTTGAAGATTATTTAGTAGAAAAGCAGATAGACCCCAACGCGACCGCGTGGCTCAGGCTTTATTTGCAGGGACAATCTCAAGAGGCGATCGCCAAAGCCTTGGGCTTAAATGTGAAACAGATCTATCGCCTCCGAGAAAAAATTAGCTATCACGCCACTAAAGTGTTTGCTGTAAAAACTCAATCCGATTTGGTGTCCTCTTGGCTGGGTAACACAGAGCTTTCCTAAACCTATTTGCCGCTAGCCCAACAAAAACCGAGGCGGAGCTAGCCAAAATAGAGTACTACGCCCAATCGGAGAGCCGGTTTCAGGTAAGGTCAAACCAATGATTCCGGCTTTTTTCAGTTCAACTGCGCCTTTCACTTCCCCCCAAGTTAACTGTTCTGCCCAAGTGCTGAGGCTCGGTTCATGCCCAACCAGTGCTAAGCATTCATGGTTGCCGGGTGTCCACGTAGAGAGCCAAGCCAACCACGCTGTAATGTTTCCGTTAGAAGCCAGGTAATTGGCTTCTTGTAGTTGGGTACTTAAACCAACGTCCACCAAGATATCGGCGGTTTGTTTGGCGCGTACCAAAGGGCTAGTGAGGATCAAATCAAACTTCAACCCCAAATCGATTAGTCGTTTGGCAACTAATCGAGTCTTTTTTTTGCCGTCTTCCGTGAGCGGACGTTCATCGTCGTTGGTATAGGTGCCAGATTCGCCAGCTAACCCATGCCGAATTAAATACAGTTCAATCACGATTAGGATGGTTATTAAAATCTGGGGACTTTATTTGAGTTAAATTTTGAGGTTGGGTCGAATTTGTTGAATTTGAGGATCTTCGACCCATCAAAATTTCTTGAATGAAACTCTAGCTCATGCCATTGCGATAGTGTTGATCGGGATTAATCAGCCGCAACAATTTTTGTTTCACTTGAGTGTCGTATACAGTCCACTTCATTTTCGCGTAGTCAACACTTTCGGCAAAGCCGGAGAGAAAGCCGAGGGGAATTTCAAAGCCGCCTGCCTGCGATCGCCCGCCGCCAAAGAAGCGCCCCTGAGAATCATGACCAAAGGCTTCTTTCAAAAATTCATCGGGATCAAGGGTGATTTTATTCGTCCGCAGGGAGCCGATCACCAGTTCCAGGTCTTCATCTTCATCATGCACAATGCCATATACAACCGCTGTATGCACGTTTTCTTCGGTGACTAAGAAGTCTGCGGCTTGGGGAATGGCATCGCGATCGTCGTACCGCAAATAGCCCACTCCGGCAATGGAAAAGTTATTTTGAACGACGCGATTTTTCAGCGATCGCTCAATCACATCCATGACTTGCTTCGAGCGGGAAGATTGCAACACTGCATTTAGCAATTGAGCGTCATAAAATCGACTGAGATAAGCCGCCGCCAAAAAGTCTTCCTCTTGAGCTTGTCTGAGCGCGTTGGTATCCGATCTCAACCCATGCATCAACGCCGTAGCACATTTCACATGTTCACTGGAATTGTTATCTAGCTTCAGCAGCCCCGCCTGCAAATATTGAGTCACAATCGTGGCAGTGGCGCGAGTATAAGGGCGAATATCAATAAACTCTGCCTTGATCTCACCCTGAGCGCTGTGATGATCAATCACAACGACGGCTGGAATACCTGCTGCTTCCAAAGACGGGGTTAATTGGCTAGTAGTGCCCTGATTATCGATTAAGACATAGCCTTGATAGGCTGCCAGATTGCGATTTTTTAAAGTATTTAACGCCCAGCGCTGCACGGGTAAGCTGGTTAATTTGACTAGGGCGATATTTTCTTGATGGCTCAAGGTTCCGGCATAGACCATGTCGCACTGAATGTCATACTTTTGGGCGATCAGCTTATAAGTCCAAGCAGAAGACAACGCATCGGGATCAGGGAAATCTTGCAGCACAATTAACTGGCGTTCCCCCTGATGACTTTCCAGCGATCGTTGCAACACTTCTACTTTCTGAAGTTGCTCCCGCGATCGCACAGTATCGTAGGAAGACGATTGGGTTCGATAAGTGGGAGACTCTTGTAGCGATTTAAGCAGTGGCTCTACCGGATTAGAAATAGCAGGAATCAGTTCAGAAACCGTTGATTGGGTATCGTCTGAGGGAGTCAACACACTATTGGATGTAATTTTGCGAATTGTCACAGAATTAGGGTTTTTTGAAGTAAAGGGTAGGTAGGTAAACAATGGCAGTAGAAATGCCTAAGCGATCGTTGCAGTCACTCATCAACCAAAAATACAAGGCTTCATCGGATACTTTAGATCTTCGCAAAAAAAGCGTGAAACTACATGAATCTTTAGTGCAATCTTTTAGAGCAAGGTTGGGTGATCATGACTTCTCAGTAAACCTGTGAAACGGATGATGGCTGCGATCGCTCGAAAAGCTGAATACCTTAAAATCTTCTCCCATAAATTACATCCCGATAACATACTTACGCCACTCCTGATTTAAGCCATTTTTTACATGCTTGGTCACTTCAAAATAAAGCCCACTGTAAGGTTTTTGAGGCGTAGCATGGAGCGGCATACTCGCTTCTTTGGGTGTGCGGCTGCCTTTTTTGACATTGCAGCGCACACAAGCCGTTACGATATTTTCCCAAGTATCCTTACCACCGCGCGATCGCGGAATCACATGATCCAACGTGAGGCTATCTCCGGTATAGCTGCAATATTGGCAGGAATATCCGTCTCGATGCAGTAAATTCTTGCGAGTCAATGGAATTTCTTTGTAGGGCACACGCACGTAATGGCGCAGCCGAATCACCGTAGGCAGTGGAAAGCCGGAATAAATATACTTACCATTATGTTCAACTTGCTCCGCCTTGCCCTTGAGCAATAGCACGACCGCCCTGCGCCAAGTAGTAATATTCAGCGGTTCGTAGGAAGCATTAAGCACCAGAACCTTACTCATCGGGATTCAGTGGCTAGAGAGATTTTCATGGATCTTAACACAGCTAAGATTTATGGGTGGGAAATTACGAGGGGGTAAACTGCCTAATTGACCTATTTTCAAAGGGCATCTATCCTGACTTTCAGCAGATTGAACGCGGCAGATTGATTGGATGTGAATGAATGTGGTGTGAATTAGGAGAAAAATATGCTGAGTTGGGAGCAAAGTTCAAATTTGGCGCAAATGCAGCGAGAACGAGCCTGGGTGGAGATTGATTTGGCAGCGATCGCTCACAATGTCACGCAAATCAAGCGACTGCTTCAGCCTCAGACTGCATTGATGGCGGTGGTCAAAGCGGATGCCTATGGACACGGCTCCAGTGCGATCGCTCAAGCAGCCCTGCAAGCGGGGGCAACCTGGTTAGGCGTGGCAACCATCCCTGAAGGGATTGAACTGCGAGAGTCGGGCATTCAGGCACCCATTTTGATTTTGGGTGCAACCTATACACCAGAGCAAATTCGCGCGATCGCCCGGTGGAATTTACACCCCACCCTTTGTACGCCGAAACAAGCGCTGGTGTTTGCGGAAACGATTGCGACCTTGCCCCATGGGTCACCGTTACCCGTTCACCTCAAACTCGATACGGGCATGTCTCGCTTGGGCACGGATTGGCAAGCCGCGACGGAGTTTGCCCAACTGGTGCATCGCTTACCAAACTTGGCGATCGCCAGCATCTATTCCCATTTGGCAACCGCAGAAAGCCTGGATCGAACGGTGGTCAATCAGCAGCAACAGCGATTTGAAACTGCGATCGCCCAGATTAAAGCGGTAGGCATCACCCCGCCCAAACTCCACCTGGCAAACTCCGCTGGCACCTTAACCGATGCTACCTTGCATTACGACATGGTGCGGGTCGGGCTTGCCCTATACGGACTGTATCCTGCGGCTCACTTAAAATCGGTCTTGGCTCTTAAACCCGTGCTGCAAGTGAAGGCACGCATTACCCAGCTAAAAACCATTCAGGCGGGAACCGGGGTCAGCTATGGACATCGGTTTATTGCCGATCGCGAAATGGCGATTGCGGTCATTGGCATTGGCTATGCAGACGGTATCCCGCGCAATTTATCGAACCAAATGAGTGCGATCGTTCAGGGTCAACTCGTGCCCCAAATCGGAGCCGTGACCATGGATCAACTCATGCTAGACGTGAGCCAGGTTGCCAATCTACAAGAAGGCGATGTCGTTACCCTTTTGGGGCAGGACGGCAAGGAATCTATTTCAGCCGATGATTGGGCAAAAACGCTAGGCACCATTTCCTGGGAAATTCTTTGCAGCTTTAAACATCGATTACCAAGAGTTGCGGTCAGTCAGGCTTTACCAGGGCTTGCTTTAGATGCCAAACGCACATGAGTTGGAAGTGCGGCGCTTGGAGTGGGGAGTACAAAGGAAATTAACCAGCCACCCGTAGGTTTTGCTAGACCATGACTTTAGAGAGAGGTTGCAGTCAAATGAACTGCATATCGTAATGAGAAATAGTAGAAGGAGGCTGCAATGACGGACGAACTGAAGAAAGGCGATCGCGTGGAGTGGAAAAGCTCTCAGGGTAAAATTGAAGGGACAGTCAAGAAAAAGTTGACTGAACCCATTGACATCAAAGGACATCACGTCGCGGCAAGCGAGGATAACCCGGAATATTTAGTGGAAAGTGCCAAAACTGGCAAGGAAGCCGCCCACAAGCCGGAATCGCTGAAGAAAATCGAAAAGTAATAGTACCTGATGTGCAATTAAAGTCAGCTCTCATCCCCAAGCCCCTGCTTCGCACGCCCTACGGTCTACTCCTAAGGCAGAAGAAGGGGAGCAAGAGTTTCTCAAAGTCCCTCTCCCGTCCTGGGAGAGGGGTTTAGGGTGAGGGAAATTAGGAAAGCTGCACATCGCGTAATAGGGGCATGTCAAAACATCTAACTTTTAAGGGGATGGTTGCGGCACGATCGCTCGCTTCGGGTAAGCAATTCGTTGA
>Ga0209181_10012109_pt1 | contig 10954 bp, 7 predicted proteins | sample MAT05_FD_187208 | JGI IMG/M metagenome (GOLD analysis project Ga0209181, IMG submission 187208) | Freshwater microbial communities from Lake Fryxell liftoff mats and glacier meltwater in Antarctica - MAT-05 (SPAdes) (version 2) | ecosystem: Environmental > Aquatic > Freshwater > Ice > Liftoff...
ATAACGACTTTGGAGATGGTTCGTTTGGACGATGGCCTCTTGACCCATTCGGTGTGTACACCATCGACTGGAAAAGAGCTCTCCGGTCGCGTTTACTCCCGGCATTAGGCCCGGCGGTGCGTCGCGCAGCCATGGTTCCGAAACGCTTTCCATCCAGCGGCCAGCCTGCTGCAACATCTGCTGCAAATTGCTTGACTGAAACGGTTCTTTGAGCCCAATCTTTTGCGCCGCTTCCTTGATGGCGTTGATAAGGGTCGGTTGCGAAACCAATTGCGATAGTTGTTTGACCGCTTCGATGGGCAAAAGATCTTTGAACGGAATGGGAATTCGCATGGTTTGAGCCTAACATTCGAGAATCGGATCGACGATGGACGATTGTCCAATCGTAACGCAAAAGACTGAAAAATCCGAGTCTCCATGTTTTCTTGGTTGCTCGAATCCGAATACCCGTTGGCACGGTTAGAGAATTCGGTCGTTCGAGTTAGAGGCAGCGATGTCTTGGTAGGGGGTCATATCCAAGCCATCGATGAAACTGGTCAGCGACTTGCTGCGTTGTGGATGTTGCAACTTCTTTACTGCTTTGCTCTCGATTTGACGGACGCGTTCACGCGTTACTTGGAAAATCTTGCCGACTTCTTCGAGGGTGTAAGCGTATCCGTCAGCCAAGCCGTAACGCAGTTTGAGGATCTCGCGTTCGCGGTAGTTCAAGGTCAACATGGCGTCGTTGATCTGTTGCTTGAGAGTCGCCTGGTTGGTTTCGTACAATGGATCATCGTCGCGATAGTCTTCGAGGAATTCGCCGAAAAAGCTATCTTCGTGATCGCCAACCGGTTGATCCAGCGAAAGCGGTTGACGAGCCATCTTGAGAACCACGCGTGCATCGTCGAGTGACAGCCCAGCTCGTTCGGCAGTTTCCTCAACGGATGGTTCACGTCCTAGTTCTTGGGTGAGATCGCGGGTGACTTGTCGAACTTTGCTCATCGTGTCGATCATGTGCACTGGAACGCGGATCGTTCGGCTTTGGTCTGCGATCGCACGGGTGATCGCTTGTCGAATCCACCATGTTGCGTAGGTCGAAAACTTGAAGCCTCGTTCGTACTCGAACTTATCGACAGCTCGCATGAGGCCGGTGTTTCCTTCTTGGATCAAGTCTAAGAAGCTCAGGCCGCGATTGCGGTACTTCTTAGCTATTGAAACAACCAATCTCAAGTTGCCAGCCGATAGATCGCGTTTTGCTGCATCGTATTGAACGCGGTGCACACCGACACGTTCGCAGCGACGGGCTAAAGTTTTAGGAGTTTCGAAAGTGATTCGCATCAAGTAGTAGAGTTCTGCTCTGAGTTTGGCAATCGGTGCCCCATCGGAAAACCCGGTTGGTTGAGCGGCTTCGATGCGAGCTCGCAGGGTTACCATTTGGCTATTGATGGTCTGCAGTTTCTTAAAAATCGGTTCCAAACGATTGGTTCGCAGATTCATCTCTTCGATCAAACGAACGGCTTTGTTGCGACGGCAAACCAGTCGTTTCCAAGCCAACCGTCGTTCGGTCATCGCAATCGACTTGTTGATCGAAGTAAAGTAGTCACCATGATTTCGCAAGAGCAGGTGACGAAGCGTCTTGATGTTTGGGCCAATGCGTCGCATGATCGCAATTTTTTCGCTGGCGTTGGTGACGCTGACTTCGATCGTGCGATCCAAACGCAGTTTGCTATCGCGGACCTGCTCGAGCAACTTGGTGGCTCCCTGGAGCATGAAATCGCTGGCCAACATCCACTGGCGGTAATTGGTGCGAGTCAGTTCAATTCGGCGGGCGGCAGTGACTTCTTCCTGGCGAGTCAGCAAAGGAATTTCACCCATTTGCATCAGATACATGCGAACAGGATCTTCGGTTGCATCGACCGATTCGTTTTCGCTTTCACCTGGGAAATAGTCTTCGAGGTCCTCGTCGATCACGACATCGTGGTCGTTTGCATGGCCAGACTCCGTATCCTCTTCTTCCTCTTCTTCTTCCTCTTCCTCGAATCCCAAAGCTTCCAACTCGACACCCATGCAGTCTTGATCTTCGGTAACATACGAGGATCCGAGGTTGCGGCTGGAACGCTTGTTAGATCTTGGTGCGGATCGTTTGGTCATAGTTGGAGTAACGTCTCGTTGGGGGTGTGTGGGGTAAGATGCGGTGGTTTCGCATCCAGTTCCGTTTGATAAAAGAAAGTAGTTGCATTCGGTGTACCGTCTGATTACTCAAACGGGCGAAACCTCGTGTGACCCAACGATTTCGTTGACGAGGCGAACGATCCAATCGAATTCCGGTTTAGTACATGTTGCAAAAAAACCACTTCTTTTCGTTTCGCAAACTCCCCCGATGTTGTCAGAAATCAACCGTTTTCCGCTGATACCCAGTTGGTTGGGAAACCGCGCTGTCCGACTTTGGGCAAGAAACCCGATGGTGGCGGTTTTGGCGATGGCATTGATTGCCGTCGTGGCCCAAGAGTGCTTCGGAGACCGCTGGTGCAAGCTGTTGTTCGTTGGATTTACAACGGCGGCCCTTGGGGCATTATTACATTCGCGACTTCGCCCTGGAGCTTTCTCGCTTTGGCCGGCCGCCAGTATTACCTTGGGGATGGCACTTTTCTTCAGTTTCTTTCATTCGTTGGCACAGAGCGATGCTCGCCGCCGACTAGACAGTTGGGAGCAAAGCATTCGAGAACTCTCACGAGACGACCAGCTAAAAGCGGCTTCGTGGAATCCAGTGGCTTTTCGCGGCACCATCGATTCTGCTCTGCGATATCGAAAAGCTACTTTTCCGAACCGAAACCAAGACCCCAACGGCGTCGGTTGGCAAACGATTACGACCGTTCGCGTGGATGCGATTCGTTCCTCAGGAGCTTGGGAATCCAAATCGCTGGTTATGCCGTTGAGTGTGGATGGCCGCATCGAGGGTCTTTATCCAGGCGATCAAGTTGAGGTGTATGGGCAATGGCGGTTGCCCGGCAAACCCGCCAATCCGGGCCAATTCGACCAGTCAAGACGCTACGCCGAACTCGGCTACGGGGCGCAATCTCGAGCCGAATCAGAACGGCAAGTCCAGAGACGTGAACCCGCCGAACGGACGCGGCTGGATCGCTACCTGGCTATGGTCTCCGCCACGGCCCTCCGCGCGATCGAACGCTACGTCGTTTTGGGCCAGGCTGAACTCACCGCAGCCTTGGTTCTAGGTCAACGTGAGCAAGCCGAATGGTCTTTGCAAGAAGAGCTTTTGGCAACCGGTACAATCCATATGCTTTCGATCTCGGGCATGCATATCGAGATGGTTGCGTTGTCGTTGCTTTATGCCGGCATGCTGCTTCAGATTCCCAGAAGACCACTCTTGGTTGGCATCTGCTTGGTCGTGATCGGCTACGGACTGCTCTGTGGCGCCAACCCTCCGGTCGCGCGGGCCACCATTATGCTGACGGGTCTGTGCGTTGCGCGATGGATGGGCTGGACCTTTTCGAGCCTGAACTTCTTGGCCTTTGCAGGGGTGCTGTTGATACTCTATCGAACCACTGTCGTCTTTGAAACTGGGACACAGCTGTCGTTCATGGCCGTGACTGTGCTGATCCTTTCGACCGATTCGCAGGGCCGAAGATTGACTCCTCTCGAAAAATTGATCGAGGCACGATCTAGTGCATGGGAACGGGGATTGCGACGCGTCTTGAGATGGTCTGCGGACATGCTTCGGACTAGTTTCTGGGTCTGGTTCATCACCGCTCCGTTGGTCTGGACCGCGTTCCACGTCATTAGCCCTATCGCGATCCTCTTGAATCTAGCCCTTTGGCTGCCCATGCTAGTCGCTTTAGTGAGCGGGCTAGGGTTGATTGTTGTGGGATGGTTGCCGGTCGTCGCTTGGCCACTCGGGCTAATGTGCGGTGGTTCGCTCTGGCTGGTGGAAGGGATCGTTGGCTACGGGGAATCAATTCCGTTAGGGCATTTTTGGTTGAGATCCCCTCCGGTCTGGTGGCTCTACGGCTTTTATGCATTGGGAATCACAATGGCGATTGGGATTGGTGTAAAACGTCCGGGGAGTCGTAAGCGCCTGATGCTGACTTTGGGCGTCTGGTTCGCGTTTGGACTTCTGATTCGACCAGCGTCAGATTGGTATCAGCAGATCGCGACTGGCGATCAAGGCAAATTTTGCATGACCTTTATCGATGTAGGGCATGGAACCAGTATCTACATGGAGACACCGGACCACGAGCGCTGGCTTTACGATGCGGGCCGGATGGGTGACCATCAGCGTAGTTACCAAGTCATGGTGGAGGCACTCTGGGCCATGAACTGCTCCAGAATCGACGGTTTACTGCTTTCGCATGCGGACTCCGATCATTACAACGGAATCGATGGAATCACCAAGCGTTTCAAAGTGTCGCAACTCATTTCGACTTCTCAGGTATTCGTTCATAGTAGTCCGCTCCTGCAGCAGACCTTGAAATCGACGCGTGCACGTGGCGTTCGCCATGTCGTTTGGCGAAAGGGAGACTTTCACGAGGGGCGAGGTTGGAGCATGCTAGCCTTGCATCCGCCGGAGCATGGGGTGAATGGCTCTGACAATTCGAACAGTCTCTGCATCTTGTTGGAAGTGGCGGGACGCCGGATTCTATTGCCCGGTGATTTGGAACCCCCTGGCATGCAGATGTTGGTGGCCCAGCCGACTACCAAGGTAGATGTCCTGATGGCTCCCCATCACGGCTCCATGAACTCCAAATCCGAGGAGCTTCTGCAATGGTGCTACCCAACCACGGTGGTCATCAGCGGCTCAACGCGAGCGGTCTCCAAAAAAGTGCTGGACTCGTTTGCCGCAGCGGATCGCGAAGTCCTGGTGACCGCCCGCGATCATGCGATTCGAATCGAGATCGCATGCGATGGAACCATGACAAAGTTGCACTGGGTGATCGACCATTGGGAACGCTGGAACCATCCCTGAAAGCGGCTTCTACAGTATCCACAAAGCATAACAGTGAATCCCGCACGCCTTGTGCTGCGGATCGTTCAGGCTTTGCGGCTAAACTATGGGCGACGTTCCGCATCGCAGGAATCACGACGCGGAGCGTCGTGCAACTAAGTGCGAGCCGATGCTTTAATTGTCCTCCAGTTGCTTCTGCCAGAACATCGCTTTTCCCATGGCGGGATCTAGTTGATAGGCCTGAAATCCAATCGATCGGTATAGATCAACTGCACCATGATTTCCCTCAAGTACCTCGAGCGTCAGTTTGCAGCAACCTCGCTCGCGTGAGATAGTTTCAATGCGTTGAAACAACTGTTTTGCAATTCCACGACGACGGAAGTCTGGCGAAACAATCACATCATGAATATTCATGAGCGGCTTGCATGCGAAGGTAGAGAACCCCTCGAAACAAACGGCTAGACCTGCAGGTAGCCGTTCGACTCCTCGGGTTGCATCTGAGTATGACCACGCCAAAAGCACCAAGCAATTTTTCCGTTTTGCAAGCTCGCTCGGTAGCCTCTTCTTAACATCTTCGCTCAGTACTTGACCACCCCCAGCGAGGTCCGATGCATAACTATCCATCAATCGAACTACGGCTTCTGCTTGACTCGGATGATCGAGATCTGCAAGTTGGATTTCAATCGCTGCTGAGATTTCTTTTGTCATTGTTCAATCGCTTTGAATGTTTCTTGTCAGGTGGCGTCGAGACTCTTTCGAAAGGCATTGATCTCGTCGACTTCGCCTTGACTGAGCCTAAACGTCATCGCTCCTTGTACGCCCGACACCTGCTCTTTGGTTCGGATTCCCACAATCGCGGCAGTGATGGAAGGATGATGCAACACCCATGCCAAGGCAGCTTCTCCGGGAGTTCGCCGGTGCCTGCGGGCAATCTCCGCTAGCTTTTCCGCTAACTTCAAGTTCTTGGTTAGCAGGGGTTCTTGGAAATGTGTGTTGCGAATCCTCCAGTCGTCGGCCGGTAATTCCGCTACGCGTTGGTGCGTCATGGCACCCGTCAACAAACCGGATCCCATGGGAGAATAGGCCAGCACCCCAATTTGGTTTGCGACTGCGTACGGCAACGTTTCGATTTCGATCTCAGGCCGAAGTAGAGAGTACGGAGGTTGAAGCGAAGTAATGCTCGCAATCTTGCGAACTCTTTCCATCTGCGTTGCGCTGAAATTCGAAACGCCGATCCAGCGTACTTTTCCCTCGCGTTGTAGGGATGCCATGGTCTCCCAGGCTTCTTCAATGTGTTCGTCTGGCTCAGGCCAATGGATCTGGTATAGATCGATCGTCTCGACTTGCAATCGACGCAAACTGCTCTCGCATTCCAAACGCAAAGAGCTTGGCCGAAGGTCCTTTTGGATTTGTCGTTCGGCGTTCCAATTCCGACCGCATTTAGTGAAAACGTAGGGAGGCTCGCCGGCGTATTCTTTCAGCGCTCGGGACACAATGATTTCAGAATGTCCGAGCCCATAAACCGCGGCGGTATCGATCCAGTTCATGCCTGAGTCCAGCGCGGCATGGATCGCGCGGATCGAGTCTTGATCGTCTTGGTTGCTCCACGAAAATGCCCAACCCGCTCCGCCAATTGCCCAAGCACCAATACCCAAAGGTGAAACAAGCAAATCGGAATTACCTAGTTTTCTTTTTTCCATAGCGTACCTGTATGTAGGGAGGAACAAAGCTTGGGAAAGAATGTTGCGTTCGTGATTTCGTTTCGCACCGTTAGTCTAATTATGGTTGAGCGGGCCAGCTATGCAGAATAGTCCAGCGTATTAGCTCCGATTAAAACACAATTTTAACGATTGACTGAAACAAATATGCATATACCATAATCCCAGACGGTTCAGATCCTTCTGAAATTGTACCCGAAGGTTTCCGTACTCGAACGGTTCCGCACTCAGTGTTAACTGGGATTGTGCCGAGATGCCACGAACAAAAAAGCTGCATAAGAAGAACTTGCGGATTGGTAAAAGAAACGCATTCGTTTAATATTTCAAGAAGCCTCCTTTAAGCCGCGGGCGTTGATAGCCCTACGCTTTGGTTTTTCGATAATGACGTACAAGAACTGACCTATAGGAATCAATCCATGGTGGATATTGAGCGTGTTGTAACGTTAGATGAGTTGATGGAAAGAGTACCCGAAGACTTAGTTCGGGATGCGGAAAGCCGTCGAATGGAAGATGCAGAAATAGAAAGTAAGTCAAGAGAGAGTAGCATGAGTAAAGAGCCGAGTAAAGCGAAACGGATTCGTGAGTTTTTAGATTTGCACCCCGAATCACGAAACAGAGATGCTGTCGAATCGTTGGGGCAATACGGAGTTACTGCAGCAGATGTTGCGAACGTCAAGAGTCATATTAAACGCACTGAGGGATCAGCCCGATCCTCTCGATCCTCTCGAGCGTCCAGTACGGCTACCAAGAGCCGTCCAGAAACGAACAATTCCACGTCCATGACCAGCAGCGGCCCGACGATTAACTGGAAAGAATTGGACGCAGGAGTAGCATTTGTGAAGGCGGCTGGTTCTGTTCAGCGTGCGCAGCATTTGCTCATTATCATCGCAGAAATAAAGGGCTGCTAACCCAACGGCCAGACTGAAATCTTCCGGAGTATCACAGCCGGAATGTCACAGTCGGAGTGTCGCAGCCGGAGTGTCACAGCCGGAGTGTCACAGTCATTTGCCCCCCATGGTATTGGCAGTCGATTCGGCTACGATAGAGTAAGCAAAGGCCTCTACTCTTATGCAGACAGATCTTTATGGCTCATCAATATGTATCTCGCGTCGAAAACCTGCTTGATCCGTCAGGCAACGTGTTGTTGAACATGAGCTACGAGGAAGCGGTTGAGCGTGTTGTTTCTGGTGACCCGAAACGCGTCAACGAAATTGATGGCCAATTCGCCATCATGGCTTGCGAGGGGAAAACGGTCCGTATGGCCCGATCCATAGGGCGGCCGTTGCGTTACTTTTTGGCTAAGCTAATAGACGGGCCATGCCTCGTCGTTGCCGAACGGATGGATTCTATCTTTCAACGCCTTGTCGAAATGGGGATAGCTGATCAATTTCATCCGTCTTACACGCGCATGGTCCCGGCGCATTACCTGATGCAGATCGAGCTTGTCGGCTGCCCGGATCCAAATCCAAACTACCAACGTTTTTTCACTCCCCAGCGGAATTCCTTGCCGGCAGATGTCCAATCAATAGGCCAGAACTACATCGCCCAACTGTCGCAGGAATGCGATCGTTGGCTCGATACTATTCCCTCTCATGCTCCGATAGGTATCTTGTTTTCTGGTGGGGTGGATTCTGGTGCGGTCCTGGTAACCATTTATGACCGACTGTTAAAGCGAGGTGAGTCCCCAGCACGCTTGAAGGCCTTTACCCTGCGAGTTGATGGAGCTTTAGGAGATGCGACTCAGGCCCAAGAGTTCGTTCGCAAATGCAATATGGAAGAACTGTTGGAGATTATTGATTGCACCAGCGACGATTTAGATTGGCGTTCCACCGTCCGCATTCTGGAGGACTACAAACCGCTCGACGTTCAAAGCGGAACGATGGCTGTAGCTCTTTGCCGAGAGATCCGCCATCGCTATCCCGATTGGAAGTACCTGGTGGATGGTGACGGCGGCGACGAAAATCTAAAGGACTATCCGATCGAGGACAATCCGGAACTAACGATTCGAAGCGTTCTCAACAATCTGATGCTCTACCAAGAGGGTTGGGGCGTCCATGCCATCAAGCACTCTCTTACTTACAGCGGTGGCCAAAGCCGTGGCCATATCCGGACCAGTGCACCTGCTTCGCACTTCGGCTTTTGTGGCTTCAGCCCTTTCGCCCTGCCGAGTGTGATCGAAGTAGCCGAGTCGATCCCCTTCATTGAACTTACAGACTGGAGCCATCAAAAGCTCTACGCGTTGAAAGGGGAGATTGTCCGACTCGGAATCCGAGCTGTTTGCGGGCTCGATATGCCGATTTTTGAGAAACGCCGCTTCCAACACGGAGCGATCGCTAAAGAGCAGTTTGCGAAGCTTTTCCCCACCGGGGAAACGGACTACCGAAATGCGTTCCATGCCCAATATCAAAAAGAGCGATAGTCGCTGTTATGCATTCGACTAGGAAACGAATCGAATCTTTAAGACCCTCTCGATCTCCAGTCTCGCCATGGGCGATCCCTAAGTTCTTGGTCGCCGAGGAGCCAGATGGATTGGGTGCGATGGTGGAAACCACAACCCTCTTTCTGATCGGCGCGGAGTGCCCATTCCGTTGCTCCATGTGCGATCTGTGGCAACACACAACCGTAGAGCCTACCCCTCCGGGCGCTATCCCACACCAAATGGACTTGGCATTGGAAAGTATTGCTCGGACGGCCAGACCTGAGTCGCGGCGGTGGCTCAAACTGTACAATGCAAGCAATTTTTTTGATGATCGTTCTATCCCGATCCAAGACTGGGAGAGGATCGCGCAGCGTTGCCGGGGTTTCGAAAGAATTGTGGTGGAGAACCACCCAAATCTATGTGACCGCAGTATCCAGGAGTTCGCCAACATGCTCGATGGCCGACTCGAAGTGGCCATGGGGTTGGAGAGCATTCATCCGGAGGCGATTGCTCGGATGAACAAAAGCATGTCACTTTCAGACTTCGATCGAGCAGTTGATTTGTGCAGAGCTTTTGATGTCGATGTCCGCGTATTTATTCTGCTGCATCCGCCGGGAATCGACCGTCAGGAATCCGTCGACTGGACTTGGAAAACGGTCCGGTACGCGTTGGATCGTCTGGTGCGTCATGCTAGCGTGATTCCGGTGCGTCCCGGAAATGGGTGGATCGACCAACAGATAGCGGATGGCAGTTACGAGTTACCTAGTTTCTCTATGGTGCTTGACTTTTTCGATTGCCTAACGGCGCTTCCATCCAGAACCGTTTTGGAGTTTGATCTGTGGGACTGGGGAAAAATCGGGGGTGCATGTAACGCATGTCGAGAAGGCATGCGGTCCCGAATCGCATGCTTCAACGAGACCCAAAGGATTGCGCCATGGGCGGGAAATGCGAGGGGATGTGAGTGCTGTTTATGACGCGATCATTGTCGGCTCTGGGTTTTCCGGAAGTACACTTGGATTGATTTTGGCCAAGTCGGGGTTGAGAGTCGCGATCATCGATCGAGCGAAACATCCTCGATTTGCGATCGGAGAGTCTTCGACCCCGACGGCTGACTTCCTGCTAGCTTACATGGCTGATCGATGGGACCTGCCGGCTCTGAGGCCGCTGGCAGCCTGGGGTACTTGGCTAGAATCCTACCCTGCTCTGGATTGCGGCAAGAAAAGGGGGTTTACCTACCACTCCCACGTGGCCCACCTGGATTTCCAAGACGACAATCAGTATTCCAGCTCCATGATGGTGGCTGCTTCGCAGACAGATCATTGGAGCGATACGCATTGGATGCGAAGCGATATCGACTCATTTCTCGCACGAGAGGCGTCGCTCCGAGGGTGCGAACTTTTCGAGGAGACGACCGTCGAATCTATCTCGCGCGATGAAAAGGTTTGGGCCCTTAATGCGATCCGTGGCCGAGACGCAAAGGTCCCTCTTCGGTTGCGTTCTCGATGGTTGATCGACGCGGGAGGGGGTGGGGATTTCTCTTCTCGTTGGTTGGACAACCATTCGGACGACGATTGGATGAAGACCAAAACAGGATCCGTCTTCGGCCATTTTAACCGAGTTGGAAGTTTTCAGTTGCACACGCATCCTGCGACAGCGGTCGAGCCATCGGTTGATTTCCATGTGGATGACTCGGCTCAACACCACGTGACCGAAGAGGGATGGTTATGGATGCTGCGATTTAGGAGCGGCGTCACAAGCGTAGGGATCGTGCGACCGACAACGCATTTCCCGCCGGTCTCATCGAGCGAGCAGGCCAGAGGTGTTTGGGAATCTTGGATGCGCAAGTATCCATCGATAGGAGAGCTGCTCCAGGATTCG
>Ga0209181_10012111_pt1 | contig 10951 bp, 7 predicted proteins | sample MAT05_FD_187208 | JGI IMG/M metagenome (GOLD analysis project Ga0209181, IMG submission 187208) | Freshwater microbial communities from Lake Fryxell liftoff mats and glacier meltwater in Antarctica - MAT-05 (SPAdes) (version 2) | ecosystem: Environmental > Aquatic > Freshwater > Ice > Liftoff...
GATCTGTGGCGGCACCTGTTTTCGCCTGAGCCAACGCGGCGCCACGGCCGCAGGCCGAGCGCTGATAGCACCTCTGGGCCGTTGCTGACGCGCTCCACGGCGCAGGCACCCCGGCGGCCCGTGCATGGATCACACCGCTATTGGCCAAACTTGATCGCGGCGAAGCTCCACCCGTTATCACCGATCTGCGCGAAGCGCTCTCCGCCCTCGACCCCGCGCGCCAAGCCATCGTGCAACGCGAAATCAACTGCCTCGACACCCACCGCCAACGCAATGGACTACGCCCTGGGCAAACAACGTGGCGAACCCATCGGCAGCGGTGCCATCGAATCAACCTGCCGCCAGTACCAATGTCGCTTCAAACGCCCGGGCCAATTTTGGTCTAAAACCGGCGACGAAGCCCTCATTTGCCTCGAAACCTTCTGCCGCAACGGATGCTGGAATCATCTCTTCCCCCATGCACAGGACTTTGCCCCCTCCCAAAACTGAGATGCGCCCCTTCCGTCATTCAGCGTGCTTCCCCCATTGACAGCACCCCGCCCCCTCCTAGCGTCAACGCTTTATTCCCCATGATTTCCTGGATTCAGAAATACTTCCAACATCACTTCCGCACGATTTTTGCCATTCTGCTCGTCGGCATCATCATCGCCTTCGTCTTCACGATCGGCGCCGCCCCAGGCATCGGGCAAGCCGATCGTAAGGCTGCCGCCCGCCCCTTCTTCGGCCACAATCTCGCCTCGGAAAACGAGATGTCGACGATCAGCCGCGAGACCCAGCTCAGTAGCATCCTCCACCAGGAAAACTCCAACCCCCTCTTCCGCCTCACCGCGCTCCACCTCGTCGAACAGCTGCACCAGCCAGGCCCCACCGAGAGCGAGCTCAAAGACTTCGTCACAACCCTACCCGCCTTCGCCGACGAAAAAGGCCAGTTTGACGCCACCGCCTACAACCGCTTCCAAACCGAAATCCGCAAAAATAGCCAATTCCCCGAAGCGCTCGTGCGCCGCGTGATCGAAGACGATTTCCGTATCAACCGCATTACCTCCCTCCTCGGCGGCCCCGGCTACGTCCAACCGAACGAAATCAAAACCCAGCTCGAACGGTTCGAATCCACTTGGACCCTCGGTATCGCCAACGTCGACTACAAATCCTTCACCCCAGCCCTCGCCCCGACCGACGCCGACCTCACCAAATTCTTCGAGCAAAACGCTTCCCGTTACGAAATACAGCCGCAGGTCAGCGTTCGCTACGCCGAGTTCTCGGCCGAAAACTACATCGACAAAGTCACCGTCACCGAGGCAGAAATCAAAGCCTTCTACGACGCTAACCCCGCCCGCTTCTCCACACCGCAAGACAAAGTCACCGCTACCCCGGCCAAACCAGCTGACTTCGCCAGCGTGAGCCTGCAAGTCGAGCACGCCTTCCGCCTCGACCGAGCCGTCCGCCTCGCCACCAAAGCCGCCTCGGATTTCACCTTCGAACTCTACGAAAAGAAAATCAATCCCGGCACCCCCGCCTTCGACGCCCTGCTCGCCGACCGCAAACTCGTGCTAAAAAACCTCGCTCCCTTCAGCCAGGACGAGCCACCCACCGAATTTGGCCAGAGCCCCGAAGCCGCCACCGAAGCCTTCAAGCTCAGCAAAGAACACCCCTACTCCAGCGCCATCGGCCTGAAGACTGGCAGCGCTGTTCTCTTCTGGAAAGACAGCTTCCCCACCCGTCAGCCCGCCTTCGTCGAAGTTAAAACCAAGGTCAGCACCGACTACGTTGAAGAAGAACGCCGCAAGCGCTTCGTCGACCTCGGCAAAACCCTCCGCAGCCAGATCGCCGCCCGCCTCAAAGCAGGCGATACCTTCGATGCCGCCGTCACCTCCGTCAGCGCCACCTCGCCTGCCAAGATCGAGGGCAAGACTCTCGCTCCCTTCACTGTTCGCCAGCGCCCGCAGGATCTCGATTACCTCGTCTTCAGCGCCATGGAATCGCTCAAAAAAGGTGACGTCTCCGAAATGGTCGTCGGCCAAGACAAGGGCCTGATCGTTTACGCCGCGGACAAGAAAACGCCCGAACTCACCGAAACCAATCCCCAGTACAAAACCTACCAGACGCAGATCGCGCGCAGCACCGCCGCCCGCACCAGCGCACAGTACCTCCGGGAAGTCGCCGAGACCGAACTCTCTAAAAACGCTCCCGCGACCGCTAAGTAAATTCCAGCGCCGTCCGGCGCAAGCGCGATAGCCTTCATCGCTCCCATTTACTCAAAGCGTGACCCAGCCCTCAAACCGGCGGTCACGCTTTTTTTATTGGCACATCCCGCCACTCCGCCCCTTGCCCGCCGAAAACATTGCAACCTTTCGACGCTGCGGACGTCATGAGCAGCGGTTCGAGGCCCGGAAGCGCACTCACCGCCGCGAGACCGGGTCCTGAGCTGTAACCTTTCGACAGCGGTCGTGTTTCCCGTTTTACTCGTCCACAGTCATTCATCCTTTTTCCATGACGTCCTACCAGCGCTTCGCTTTCGCCGCCTTCGCCCTCGCCCTACTCCAATCCGCCGGTTTAGCTCAAACACCGGCCCCCGCCGCCCCGCCGCCGCTCACGCTCGAAGAATGCGTCGCCCGCGCGCTCGAAAAGAATTTCGACGTCTCGATCCAGCGCCTCACCACGACGAGCGCCACCGGTGACGTCGAAATCGCCAAAGCTGGCTACGACCCCAATCTCAGCCTGAGCTCCTCACGGTTCTTCAATAAAACTCCCCCCAACACAACCAGCTCCCTCAGCCAAAGCACCCAGGCAAACCGCCTCTCCGTTTCCCAGAAGATCGTCACCGGTGCCACCGTCACCGCCACCGGGCTCCTCGACCGCAACTACAGCCGGCCCGCCGTGACTGCCGGTCTCAACCCCGCCTACACCGGCGACGTCGGCCTTCTCGTGCGCCAGCCCCTGCTCAAAGGCGCCGGCACCGGCATCAACCGCGCCGCCATCGAACGCGCCAAACTCGGCGTTAGCCGCGCCAACACCGACCTCAAGGGCACCGTGCTCACCGTCGTGCGCAACGTCGAGGCTGCCTACTACAACCTCGTCTTCGCACGCGAACAACGCGAAGTCCGCCGCTTCAGCCTCGAAGTCGCTAACAAACTCCTCGATGAAAACAAGGCCCGCCGCTCCAGCGGTGTCGCCACCGACCTCGACGTGCTCCAGTCCGAAGTCGGCGTCGCCAACACCCAGCGCGACCTCGTCCTGTCGAACCAAACTGTACGCAACAACGAGGACGCGTTGCTCCAACTCATCGGCCAGTTCGAGTTCGACCGCCCCCTCGGCGCCGTGCGCTTCACTGACGAACCCGTACCCGCCTTCTCCTTTGCAAATTCCTACCAGCTCGCGCGCGAAAACCAGCCCGACTACCTCTCCTCCGCCCTTGCGCTGGAACAATACAAACTCGATCTAAAAACCACCAAGGACAACCGCCGCCCGCAACTCGACCTCGGCGGCAGCCTCGGCCAGGCCAGCAAAGAAAACTCCTACGGCAACGCCTCCAGCGAAGTCTGGAATGGTAAGGGCTACAACTGGGGCGTCGATCTCTCGCTGACCCTCCCGTGGGGCTTCCGCGCCGAAAACGCCCGCTACCGCCAAGCCCAGCTCGCCCACAACCGCGGACAGGCCCGCCGCCAGCAGATCGAGCAGGACATCGTCGTGCAGGTCCGCGGTGCCATCCGCGCCGTCGAGACCAACCAGGAAAACGTGCGCATCTCCGCCCTCGCCCAAGAGCTCAGCCAAAGACAATTCGAACAGGAAAAAGCCCGCTACGAAGCCGGCCTCTCCACCTTCCGCTTCGTGCAGCAGTCACAGGCCGACCTCGACACCGCCCGCGTCAACTTGCTCCAGGCCAAGGTCAGCCTGCGCATCTCCCTCGTCGACCTCGCCCGCCTCGAAGCCAGCTCGCTCGCCCGCTACAAAATCAACTTGGCGAAGTAGACCCATCACGCGCGTAACCGTTTTGCGGTTACAGCGCGAAAAGCTCCGCCGGCAGGGAGCCGCCCGCCGCCACCACCTTGTGCTCCGGCAGCTGCGTGCGAAACCACGTGCGCTGCTTTTTCACCAGCCCGCGGGTATTTTGCGTGATCACCCCGGCCAGCTCAGTCCGCGGCAGCCGTCCTTCGATAAAATCAATCGTCTCGCGGTAACCGATCGCCAGCGCCGCACTCGGGTTCTGCTTCAAGCCCGCCGCCAGCAACCGCTCCACTTCCTCGATCAGCCCGGCGCGCAACATCGCCTCCACCCGCGCCTCGATGCGCCGCGCCAGCTCTGCCGGCTCGCATTCGAGCCGAACCAGCGCCACGTCCCAATCCGCGAAAGGCCCGGGCGTCCGCGCAAACTCCGCCGCCAGCTCCGCCAACGTTTTCCCCGAGGCCCGGCACCGCTCCAACACCCGCACCACACGCCGAGGATTCGCCGTGTCGAGTGCGCCGAGTCCGGCGGGATTTAGCCGCGCCAACTCAGCGACGAGCGCGGGCAAACCGTGCTCCCGATATTGAGCGTCGATCTCCGCGCGCAGCTCGGGCGACACCGCGACATTGTCCGCCACCGGCGCAAAAAATGCCTTCAGATAAAATCCGCTGCCGCCCGTCACCAACACGCGCCGTCCGCGCGCCGTGATATCCGCCACCGCCCGCTGCGCCTGCGCCACGTAATCCGTGATATCCATGCGCTCTGTCACCGCGCACAGATCAATCAGGTGATGCGGCACGCGCGCCAATTCAGCCCGCGTCGGTTTAGCCGTGCCGATATCCATGCAGCGATAAAACAACAGCGAGTCACACGAGATAATTTCCGCCTGGTTGGCCTCCGCCCAGCGCAACGCCCACTCCGTCTTACCGGTAGCAGTGCAGCCTGTGAGGACATGGAGACAGCCTTTGTTATTCATCGCGTGAGCCCCCAATCCAGCGCGTGCCGCCCCACGGCTGCAAGGGGGATTCAACCCGAACAACTTAAATTACCTAAACAAGCTGCGGATATCCGAGCGCCCGACGGTTGAGGAAGAGGACAGGCAAGCCCGTGTCGCCTCGTTTAGAGCGCCGGGATTTCTGACAGGTGCCGATCACTTTGCCATCGGCCAGTCAAAGCGCGGCGAAAAGCGTAGTGGTGCCGTGCCGTTTGTAGTCATGGGCTGGGTTGCGATTCCGCCCTAGCGCAACGGCAGGCCGGGATGGTTGCGATCCAGCGCCTGAATCTGGCTGTTTCGTCACAACTTCAGCACCAAAACATGATCGAGCGCATTCAGATAGAGCCCGACAATGTCCTCCAGTTTTTCCACGAAGCGTTTGTCGTGGGAGAGCTTGAAGCCTCGCACCAGATGCGGCGTCAGGCCGTGCGCCTGCCTGATCATCCGCACGGTGGTTACGCTCAAGCCCGCCTCCTTGGCCAAGCGTCGGGTGCTCCAATAGATTGTCCATCCACCGTGACATTCATCGCGCACCCGCCGGCAAAACCACCATCTCACTTGCCGTGCCTCCGCACGAACGCGATTGAAGGTCATGATTTCGGGATAGAATCCACTACCCGTTTCCCAACTGCAATGTAGTCGAAAACCGCCGCTCCTTTCCCTCCTGATTTGAACTCCCAGACACGCCCTAACCCCACCTATATTCGACACACAAGATCGCAAGATGAACTTATTCGGCTCATTAGACTTAAGCCTTGGTTACGCTAATGGTTTCCCCTACAATGCGCTCATCTGGAGCCTGACTAGAAGATGAGATAGAGCTCTATAGAGAAGTTTGAATGGTTATGTTATCTTTTTGCGTAGACAGCTTTAACGCTTCAGAAAAACAAATCATAACACACCATGAAACAGGTAATCGCTCTTGTCGCCCTAGCCGCCCTCACCGGCAGTGCCTATGCTCAGGTTAGTCCGCTCCCTCCGTCGTCCAGCTTGAACGGCGTAACTATCACCAACACCGGACCCCAGACCAACTGGGCCACGTCCAGTCTCGCCTCCTATAAATTCCAATCCGATCTCGACCTCAATTCACCGAAGCCCGGCGTGCCCGACAATGTCTTGGGGCTTAATTGGGGCTCCACCACCCCCACCGGGGCGACGAACTTGAAGAATGCGGTCAACGCAGAAGGCGGTTTCATCCGCTCCATTTTCCTCGGTGAATCCGCTCGCTGGCTCAATGACATCGGTTACACCTATGACGGTAAACCGACTCCTACCAGCAACACCAGCACCTCGAATTCGTTCACGGTATTATCTAACATTCAGTCCCTTGCAGGCACACCCGCTCCCGTCAATGTCGCCTTCGGCGATTATTTTGATGTCAAACTTGGTGCAGGCCTAGCCTCTAAGTTCGATTTCTGGCTGAACGGCGTGGGTGCTTTTGGCGCAACCACACCCTCGAGCACCACCTACGGTGGCGTTTACACCGTCTTCGATCAGTCCAACAGCAATCCAGTCAATGCCCCCGGCAACGTCAAGTGGACGGCCTCCGCCCTCAGCGTAAGTACTTGGGTAGCGGGTTACATCGATGCATTTGGTAATGCCAAGGGCAATGAATTCAAAAACATCGACACCTATCTCGTGGGCATTGAAGACTGGAATCTCAATACTGCTGATAAGGACTACAACGACTACATGTTTGCCGTTCAGTTCTTAGATGCCAATGGTGATCGCATCTCTGATCCGGTTCCGGAGCCTTCCACTTACGGCCTGATCGGTGCGGTTGCACTGCTCGGCTTGGTTGCGGCCCGTCGTTTCAAGTCCAAGAAATAACTTTATAGCAGGGCACTCCAGACAAGCCCGGCCCCCTCAGTTATTCTGAAAGCTCAAAGCCCACCGGTAAACCCGGTGGGCTTTTGATTTTATAGAACTCCAACCAAGCGAGCCTACTCAGGGGCCGATGATGACAATATCATCAATCAACGCCGTGGCATCGACGCTAACGGTACCTTGAAAACTCAATACGTGATCACCCGCCGTGGTCGCGAACGACAAGGAGAACGACTGGTAGCTCGTTGCTCGTCGGGGAAAAGGAGCCGATGACCGTGCCGTCGAGCAAAACCTCAACCACCTGATCCCCCTTATTCCAGGGACCACCACGACTAGCGGCCGAAAGCACCAGCGAAAAATGACCTGAAGAGGCAAACGCCAGCGACTGCGAAACCACGCCATTCTCACCTTGAATAAAAGCAGCCTGTGTCCCTTCAGGAGCATGGGAGGCATACTCGGTAAAGCCTGAATTGTTGCCGGCAATACCTGAATTACCCTCAAAGCTCCAAGGAGAACCGGTCAGGCGATAGGAAAAGGCGTAGAAATTATCCGTCCCGAGATTCGGCGCTTCAAATCCCGCACCAGCAATCGTCACATATTGCGCCACAGGAGCCGTGGGCGTGCCCGCCAAAACAGTCGAAGCAATCGAGACACCATCAATGAAAAGCGAGGCGTCTTGCGTAGCCAATCCGACGAATTTGACGGTGTGTGCTCCCTGGGTCACAGTGAAGACACCGGTTGAAACTGCGCTGTAGGCCGTACCGCCCGGCGAAAATGAGCCCACTTTCTGGCTATCTACATAGACTTCCACCGTCTGTGCCTGCAACTGCCAGATGCCGCGCTGCGCCGCCTTAGCTTTGATCACGTAAGTGCCAGCAGTGAACTGCACGGATTGTTCAATCGAGCCCTGCAGCTGTACAAAAGCCACCTGGGCGTCCACCGGGGCGACCGGATTATGATCGGTAAAGCCAGAGTTGTTGCCCGTCACACCCGCAGTGTCTGTGAAAGACCACGCCGTACCTGTTGGGCAATAGACAAAGGCATAGAAATTATTGGCTCCAGCTGAGGGATTTTCGAAGCTTGCATCGGTAAATACGTTTAGGCTTGCACCGCTGCTGGTCACACCCGAGCTGCTGCTGCTGGAGCTTGAACTACTGCTGGAAGAACTGCTCGACGAAGAGCTTGAGCTGCTCGAACTCGAGGAACTGCTCGACGAGCTTGAGCTCGAGGAACTACTCGAGGAACTACTGGAAGAGCTGCTGGAAGAGGAACTACTGGAAGAAGTGGACGCGTCATCGGAGAGAGCACCGCGCCAGGCGAGGCCGTAGTTTTCGTTATTCACGGGCGAGACCACATCCAAGGCGTACTGTCCGGCGACCAGATCTTTTTCGTACACGTGCTCGGAATTATCGATCATGCTCGTGCTCTCAAAGACCTTGCTCACCAGATTGGACGAGCCATCCGTCTTCCATAAAACGAGATCGAGGTTATTCAACGTCGAGACCATATACTGCCAAAGGTATTGCGACTTGTAGGTCGAATTGGGAGGACCGTTTGGTACAAGTACGCCGACAGCCATAGAATCGGCATGATTAAACCAAGTCAGCACCGCCGACAGCGTGAGTTTTTTGCCAGCGGGCACGTTCAAATAATACAAGCGCCGGGTGGAGGTGTTGTTCACGTCCCAGCCGCTCAGGCTCAGCGCAGCATTGGCCTGCGGCTGCTGGCGGCCCGCAAGCAGCATTTTGTAGCTGTTGTAAGCATTCACCTCGCCCGCACCGTAAATGGTGTCGAGCGGCTTAGCCGAGGTGTGCTGCCAGTTCGGAAATTCTTCCTTGGTCGCGCCGGCCATCAAGAGTGCTTTGATCGCCATCGGGCTGCGGGCCACCGACAGCTCGGGCGAGCGGTTGATTTCCGCCACCAGCAGCGTCGCACAGGAAGCCACAATCGGCGTCGCATAACTGGTCCATGTCGCCGTGCCCACGAGGTCGGGCTTTTGCCGACCGCGCACCAGCATATTGGAGCCATTATGCGGGTGTCCACCCGTTGAGGAGCCCACCGCGATCACGTTATAGGCGTTGGCCATCATCGCCGAGAGCACGGCATGGTTATCCATTCCCACCACCGAAATCACCTGGTCACGCTCAACACGGTAATCCATGCGCAGCAGGATGGCCGCCGAATCCAGACTATCGTTGCCCACCCAGCTATGGTTTTCAATATCCCACGACGCCGCATCCGGCGGTAGCGTGCGCCCTCCCCATAAACTGCCGGATCCGCAATAATACGTCGCCTCAAAATTGGTGAGGTTATCCACGCCCGGCGTGATGCTCTGACTCAGACCCGCAAGATAACCGGCCACCTGCGTCGCATGACTAGAATAACCGGAGATGAAAGTCGGATCAATCCATTGGCTATAAAGGCAGTTGAACGTTTTCCCGGCCAAATCTCCCTCAGCCAATGGCCTCCATTGGCGATTCTCGGTATACTCGACCTGCGCCAACCTCACGCCGTTCCCGGTCGGCAGATTGGCATATTCGTTCTTCAACTTCGTGTAGTCGATGTCGTCTTTGAAATCAGCTCGCACGCACGCCACCAACATCAACCCGACAAGACCAAATTTTATAAGCGTGCGCACAGGTTTAACGGTGGGATGGAGTAAGAATTTTACGCACATAAAAAATCGAGTTGATAAACTGGACGTGCGTTGAAAGCCCCCTGCCGTATCTCGGTCAAACCTCTAAACCTTTATTAGAAGCTATTTATCCGGTTTTTACAGCGAATTAATGCAATTTAATGGCACGTCATAATATTTTAACATTTTTCGTAATAAATTTATTAAATTCGAGTCCTTGGATTTGAAAATCCCGAAAGGCACATGAGGGAAACTACCCTGAGAACATAGCCCGATTAATTGGCTCACCATCAGCCTGCGGATTACGAAGAAAAAACATCAATCGCGCGCCGAATAGGAACGTCGGCGAACCCAGCGCAAGGCGTCTTGATTCACCAGACACGCCTAAATCGCACCCGGTAAATAGTGTCTGCCCGGAAACTGCCTGTTTTGAAAGTCGCGGGTGATTTTGGCATTTTCCCGCGGGCGCTTTTGTCAAGTCGGCGGGTTTTCGCGGCGCGCTGAGCCGGATTTCCTGAAAATCCTCGACGCTCAAACACACCGCTCCCTTGGGTTTCGCTTTCCTGATCCTGTCCTTTCGTTTTTTAGGCGGCCGCGGGTTCGGTCGCGGCTCGGCGCCGGGCGCGATCCTGGAGTTCGCGGCCGATCACATGGAGGTTGTAGGCGAGGATGCCGTATCCGGCGTAGCGTTGATAACCGGCGAGTCCGACATCGAGACAGCGGCTCAAGCCGTGGTGTTCGAGGCTGTTGATGTCGCTTTCCACCGCGCTGTGTTGGTGGCGGAGGGCGACAAAAGTTTTTTCTTTTTCCTGCGCGGTCTCGGTGGCGTTTTTTTTGCCGCGCTTGGGCATCACGACGGTGGGCACGTAGAGGTGGAGGAGTTCGCGGTCGGCGGTGCGAGTGAAGCCTTTGTCGAAGCTGAGACTGGCGAGACTGTCTGCGCCGTAACGGTGGAGCAACCGGTCGGCAACGGGAATACTTTGATCAACTTCGGCCTCGCCGAGCAACACGGTGTAATCTTGCACGAGTTCATGTTGGTCGGTGGCGACGAGGAAGCGGTGGCCGAGTTCTACGTTCGGGCGCGCTTTGCCTTTTTGGATCCATTCGGTGTGGGGCTCGAAGAGGGAGTAAACTTTTTCGGCGGCGGGAATCGTCTCGTGTTGGAGGAGGCGGCGCTCGACCAGATCGAGATGCTTGCGGAGCATGGCGTGAAAATACTGGAGCGCTTCCCACTGGGGCAGGATCACGGGCTGGTCACAAAGGCCTAGCAGGCTCGCGCTGACTTTGGCGGCGAGCTCGTGGCCCGCGTCGAGATACTCGCGGACGGCGACGCGGACGCGGGCGGCTTTGGTGGCGGCGGGGCCGCCGCTGCGGTGGACGATTTGGCTCGTGCTGCGTTGCAGGGATTTTAGCTGGCGGCGCCAGTCCTTGGCTATGCGCCAGCCGGGGAGCGTCAGGCCGGGTTGGGCGTGGAGTTTTTCGATCCAGTCCACGCAAGTCGGGTCTTGGGATTGGTCGCGCTTAATGAATTCTCGGCGATCACGCGATTCGCT
>Ga0209181_10012114_pt1 | contig 10950 bp, 8 predicted proteins | sample MAT05_FD_187208 | JGI IMG/M metagenome (GOLD analysis project Ga0209181, IMG submission 187208) | Freshwater microbial communities from Lake Fryxell liftoff mats and glacier meltwater in Antarctica - MAT-05 (SPAdes) (version 2) | ecosystem: Environmental > Aquatic > Freshwater > Ice > Liftoff...
TTTGTATAATGCGTTTTCCATTCGCCTTCCTTTTTTCCATTTATCGTTAGTCCAACTGCTGGTTTTGTTTCCAGTCCGTCCATACTTGGAGAGTAGCAACTATGCAAGATTAATGCGCCAAACAATACGATGTTATGTACTTTCATAGAGGGTCTTTTAAATTCTGACTAACGTTTTGCATTGCCGAAGGTTAGGGAATTCATTGCTTGTCCTGCCCGGAACCAAAGCCAAATTGAAAAACTAAAGTTCAAGTTACAGACAAAAGCTAAATTGGAACCGTCCAGCCCAAAACCAAAGCTGACATTGATTTGCAGCCGATGTTCCAATGTCCCGCCCTGACTTTTGGCAATGCATTGTTGCCTGCTGGCATTTGTCAGAATGCTTTTTGGTTATTGTATGTAAGTTTCATATTGTCAATGTTGTTCGGAGTGAAAATAATTTTGTGCGCCAACGGCATGTCCAATTTCAATGTAATTCCTTCTAAATACACACATTTTTTATAATCACCGTTCAAATACTCTGAAAGTAGAGATTTGCCTTGTTGTCCGTCCTACTCGCACATATCATGGTAAATACTCTGTCCAACTTTTTTTCGGAAGTTACAGGCATGGCAAAACTTATCACAACGTGTTTAACAATGTCACCATCCCCTTATTTCTTCGCTGTCAACCTCATTTTTGCTAAAGGAGATTTTAATAAACTTTAAAGGTGTAGACATGTGTTTGCTCATATCCTGAAGGGGTATAACCGGGCCTGCTTTGTTCGTATAAATACAAATGCTGGTCTGTATCTTTAAAGGTTAAATTAAATCCTGCTTTATCACATTTGTTGCTACGCGTGTAAACATTGGCTGCATTGCCCGGCCCTATGGCAAAAAGCCCTTTTCTTTTGGGTACAATGCCAAGTTTAAAAAAATACATTGGGCCTTCTTCCTTAAAAAGAAATGCACGTATTTGATCTTGTTTGTCAGTCTGTGATGCTGAACCTTTATTCAAAATATTTTCAAAACTATTAGCGGCCGGGATTGATCCCGGATCGCTAAAACTACCACCAATTAATTCAAGGTAGCTTATTGCTGTTCCCAGGTTCACGGCGCCTACATAACTTACTTCTTGGTTTGTTATTAAATTTTTCAATTGTGTAGGAATGTTAGCTTCAAGCCAGATAGTATCATTAATTCTTAAACTATCCATGTCAGGATAAGCCTTATAGTATCCTTCAAAAGAATAAATTGTTTCCTTACAATTAAATCTTTTTTTACAACTTGCAAATATGCTTAAACAGCAAATTACGGAACAGTAAAAAAGTGGTTTCATAAGTAATGATATTGATTAAACAAAGCAATCACTTGCGCAGATTGATTATTTCCATTTTCTTGCAATAGTCTTGAGCGGTATTGAGTCATAGAAGTTACATCCGCATCTAAGGCATTAAACATTTGTAGGTTAGTATAACCATTAACACCATCAACTATAGGAAAGTTATCTGCTCTGACATCAAACAAATCATAATAAATACCTTCCGGTATCCAACGAAAAGGGTCATCAGCAACTGGGCGGTTGCGATCAAAAGCTTCCAATGCATTTAAATGACTGGATAAGGTAGGGTCTGGTGCACCACCATTAAAGTATGTAAATCCCTGCTTAGTTACAGGTCTGCTATCTACCCCATACTGCAGGTCGCACATTATCCTTGCTAAATGCTCTGCCCAGCTTTCCGCTACCGAAATGTATTCGGACGCTATGCCATCCGTACCATCACCATACGGATCATTTGTCTCTCCCCATTTTACCACTGTTAGTGTTTCTGAAAATACGAGGTTGCCCCACCATACCTGGCCTACCTTTTGCGAATGGGCGGCATGGCTCATTTCATGGTACATCAATGCTTTTAACTGGTCGCTCGTTCTGCTATTGGTTACATTATAACCTAGGGTCATGTCCATCTGACTAAGAAAATACCCTTGTACCAGGTAATTAATAAGGTTGGCTGCCTGAGAACTTAAAGGGCTAACCAAGAAATATTCCGTCCATTGCCTCGGTGCGGTGGCGTTATTACTCCGGTGATTGTTCATGGGAGTTGACCCTGCCCCTCCTGCACCACCCCAATTAGTAAGTAGTACGGTTAAGTTATTAGGTAGTGTACCCGTACCTAAAGCGGTTGCCATAGTATTATATTCCAAATAAGCATTTAATAATTGGGCAGCCCACCAGTTACGGTAGGTACGATTTTTATGATCTGGATCTTCAACAAATATGTATTCCAAATTATTAAGATTGCCACTGAATTTTCCGATGCCGTGTTTAATTGGGAAAAACATTTGATAAAATCTAACTCCACGCAATCCCCGGATTTTTATATTATCATTTTTAAACTTTACTATTATGTTTACCTTATTATGAAAATGTTTATTACTACTAAAATTTCCATTATCATTTGTATAAACCCGGTCAATTTTCAAAAATCTTTTTAATACTATCCCTGCCTGGCGTACAGGCACATTTGTACCTGTGCCACCCCTGATGTTATCAAATACCAAAATTTGCCCGGATGGCTGCTTTGATGCCGGTGGAGGCGGGGGAGGAGGTGGAATATAGTCGACACACTGCGAACCATCCCATACATACCCGGATGGGCAATCGTTGGGTACACACTCCCTCAAGCCATAATCCCAATGAGAGTCTTCACCGCAATCCGGCACATCGGGAGTTATTATTTTTGCTGCGGAAGATGTATCACAATCAAGCGATGCTACAGGGTTACCTGTAATCAGGAAGGCTTCATTCTCTAAAAAAATGTCATCATCCGGTACATAAAGGTCAGCCAGTAGTTCATATTGAATGCCCGGGGGGGGGGTGAAGGAAGGATCTACAACCGTGTAAAACCATGGTATTTCATTTTCGGGTAAACCCTGGTCATAAAAGTCGCCTTCCTGGATTACCTCATAATCCAACGGGTAATCATAAAGTTCTATATCCAAATTGACCAATTGAGTTAACTGGATTTCGTCGGCAGGTTTAAAACGAACATATTTTTTGTTGATGCTGATGCCATTTGAATTTCCGTAGAGATTCTGTGATGCCTGTTGCATAACGGCCACCGAATATGGGTTGTTTAATAAATGAGCACCCAAAATAGTGGGGGTTTGTGCAGAGTCATCAAACCAATCTGGTTGCAGGGTTTCGTAGCAGGAACCGGAAGATAAAAGTATATCTCTGCTGGCCGCAACCCTGTTATTAATGTAATCAGCTTCTTTTGATTGTATTTCTTTTTTACAGGATTGAAATACGAAAGCATTTAATAGCAATAAAAAAAATAATTGAACGAGGGGAGTCTTTTTCATAGTGGGGATTTCGAATGCAAGTTTACAGCAATTTATTGAATAACAAATAATTAATTCTATTTTGTCATGTTTATAAACACATCGTTTTCTCTACCATACGGATACATCCTTAGCACTAACATGTTTATAATTTTAAAAAGGAACAGTCCATTCCTATTTTCCGGCTACATGACATTTTTAAAATGATTAAGTCTCAACCTACTCAAATGTCAAGTCACTAATAAATTCTGTCGAAGGTATATATGATGATATGCTGTCCTTATGCTTGCAGCTAACCGTTCGAGTATTGCTGCAGTTGGGGAATTGGCCAACTGTCTGCCCGGAACTGAAGTTAAATTTATAAATAAAAGTGGATGTTAAGAACTAATGACCAACAAAATTCCGTCCGCCGGATATAAAGCTTGGATTTGCACTGCCGATGATTCTACTTCCGTCAAGCCCCAATTGCAGCAATACTTTTGTTGCCTGCTGTGCTATGTCAGAGTGCTTGACTTTTGTGTCAAAATAACGATGGTTGTACAATTTTCTTTGGATGAAAAGTTCCAATGATTACAAACGGATTTGGGGCAATTAAATGAAATTCTCTGGTTGTTCCTAAAAATAAGTACAAGTCTTTTGTCTTGGCGAAGTCGTCAAAATATTTCATCTTAACATCTTGGCAAGCTTTTGTCTCATTGCCTTCATGTCTTTTTAAACAGTTCCAATACAACTGACCAATTTCCCAATCTTCAATCATCATTGTTCTTTCTATACCATCGTCACTTGTAAACTTGTAAGAAAATTTATAAGGAAGTTTTTGCACTACCTCAAAAGGATTGTCAGAGTTTTGGAAAAGATTTAGTTGTTGAGCCTTGGCTTTTAGAGTGTCAAGTTTCTTTTTGTCCCAATCCCTATCAACTTTCTCAATTTTGAAATCTAAAATTTCTTTCGGCTTAAAAACAGCAAGAGAAATATACTTCGTAGTGTCTTTTGCTTGACCAATAAGTTCAGTCATGTTGGTATGAACATTTTTAAGGACAATTTCCTTCCTAAGTCTCCAACTGTCTTCCGTCCCTAAATGGTCAAAGATATTGAACGCTGTTTCAATTGATTTTGGTTTATGGCTTTCTAAACGAAAGTTCGAAGTGTTCTTTTCAAGGTCTACCTCAATCCAATCGTATTTGCTGTATTGCTTATCGTATTCAAGTTTCCGAAATGGAATTGGGTAAACTCTTATCCAACTTCCATCTTCAAGAAAACCTGCGGTACATACAAGTTCGTCATACTTGCTTGAAAGAGTTGGGTATGTTTTAACAGCAATTAGAACTTTGGTCAAAGCCATAAATTAAATATGTTTTAATTCATAATTCCATTCAGGTAGTGTTATAATTGCTTCCGCTAAATGTTTTCTATGGCATTGGCAAATATTCGCTTCAAAACAAGTTAAAGCAATTCTTTTTCTTTCTTTTAGTAAATTCAAGATTTGGTGTTGCTGGCTTACAGTTTTCTTTAAATTCTGCTTTTTGTAAATATCAAAAAGATTGTCGTAATCCGTCTGCGTTTTTAATTCTTGCCTTTGGTCAGATTGAATACCAACTTCTGGTATATGTAAATATTCAATGTTTAAGCTGGCACAAAAAGTTTTCAATTGTGTTTTTGAAAAACCAAACTTCATGCTTAGGGCATTATTTCTAACATCCACTAAAACCTTCACATCATTTTTAATCAACCGATTTAAATACTCTTCAAGAGAAATTCCTTCGTAGCCAATGGTATAAAGAATAGTATTGTTATTGATTGGTTTAGCATTTAAAACCTTAGCATATTGTTCATTATTTAAAATTTCTTTTGCCTTAACGCTGTTAATTCCATAATAATGATAGTTCAAGTAAGTCAATTTCATCAAAGAATTTGTTGTCAACTTACCATAAGTGGTTTTAATGTCAATCAATATTTTTTTGTCTTTTTCGGTAAGCGTTTTTACATAGTCAACGGAACCGATTTTTGTAAAACTCGATTGGTCTTCCGATAATTGTCCATGTCCAACCATTGCTGTAAGGTCGGCATTGGCTGAAAATGAGTAGCAGCCGTACTTATAAGGAACAAAGTCATAATCAGGCTTGGCTTGTCTGTTTGCAAACAAAAAAAGCAGTTTCTGCAAGGATATTTTAGGTAAATGCCCGTCAAATGCTTGCATCAGGGCTAATATAATTTTTCGTCTGTAAAACATGTTGTAAAGGTACGAAAATACACTCTAAGGTTTCCACGAAAAGTGAACTTTGTGAGTTAAAGGATTGTCTATCCTGCCGTATTTTATAGGGTGTCACCGCATAGCAGGCAACGTTTTGCATTGCCGAAGGGCAGGGAACCGATGTTGGTCCTGCCCGGTGATGATGCCTAATTGAAAATATAAAGTTGAAGTTAACAACTAAAAGCCAAATTTATAAATGTCAGCCCGAACTACAGATGCCATGTTGCTGATGTTGATGTTACATTGTCCAGCCCTGCTTTTGCAAATACTTTTGTTGTGCGTTGTTTTATTAATGCTGCTGTTTGATAATCCTAAAAGTACTAAGGTCATTGCTTCCTGGAACACCTGTTATTGTTCCATATGTTCTCGTTGACTTGCTCAAAGAAATAATATACTCCAAAAAATTAGCTGCTTCAATTGGTGTTTCAAAATTAATAATTTCATTATCCCAATTTAAATATTGAGCTCCTGCTCCGGTTCCAGTGCCAATTCTATACGTAGTCGGTTTGAAGTCTTCTGGTTTTATTAATTCTACTGGTATGGCTCTGATATAACCAACGTCAGCGGTGTCGCCGTATCCTACTTCACCATAATAATTGTACACCCGTTGTCTTGCTTCAGGTATATGTTTTTTACTCCATTTTCTTACATATCGATACAGGTATTTGTATTGTATATTCCCAGTAATTGCTGAATCGATGTTTGGAAATACCCACATTATTTTATTCTTTGTGATTGTTGCTGCAGGTATTGCAGCTCCACTTGCATAGTATAGAGAAACTTTGAATATGGAAATTGGAGTAGCGTACTCCCCATTGAAAGTATATTCCACAGAAATAGAAGTATTGCCACTTAAGTCCACGCCAAAAGCTCCTTCTTGCCTTAGTGTCATTTTTTCTTTAGAAAGTGTGCCTGACAGTTTCATTCTAGAAAGCAATAGATTTAAACTTGTTTCATATTTATCAGTGATATTAAGACTAGCACTTGGTCCTAATGAGGCAGTAGTTTCATTTCCTTTAATGCTTTCACTTCCTGTAACATCAGTACCCGAATTTTCTGTTTGTGAAATGTCTGCTTTACCGGTTTTAGTTCCCAAAGTTTGGCTTGATGTAGATTTATTACTTCCGGTAAGTTTTTCACTTAGTGAGGCATTTACATTTGCTGTTGCAGACCATTGTTGGGATGATGCAACTTTTCCTAAGTCGACCGTTACCCAGTCCGTTACAAATTTGTCCCACGAATTAAACTGAACTGAACTCGAAGCTGGTAGATTTACGGACATTTCTAAATTTGAAAGTCTATCAGAAATGCGATTGATAATTCTTCTGTCTGGCTGGTAACCTTCTGAAACCCATCGCCTATCAACTGAAAAAACTATCGACTTATTTATTGTCATAGGAAAGACTTTCACTTTAACAGTTGAGGAGTTTTCAGTCGAAAGTTTCTTAGTTAAACCTGCAATAAGTTTATCTACACTGTCTGTCTTTTTAGAAATTGACTTGATTAGCTCTGCTTGTCCTTCAGGTGTGAGAGAAAATAAATCCTTTGATGCTTGCGGGGGTTTAGAAGTTTCTGAAATGTTATACGTTTCTGCCGCAACCTTCACATACTTATCTACATCGTCCTTTCCTACCCAATAATTTTGATGACTTTTAAACCTCTTCGCAAGGTTAACACAAGACGTCAAAAGAAGTAGAGTTGTTAATGCAAAAATGATTTGCAGTGTTTTGGTGGAGTATCTCATTTGTTTCGATTTTCGGGTTGTTCAACAAATAACGCACAACGGACACGGATTGGCGATGTGGCGGTATTTTAAAATCGTCAGCCCGTAACCGCTGCCGAATCAAGATACAAAAGTTGATGTTAAGAACTACTGCTCGGCTTTATTCTTCTGCCGGAACTGAAGCCGATTAGCGCACAAAAAGCTGAGAATATATTCGTCACCCCGCCATATTGCCAAACCGCTTGTTGTAAGCATACCCTTCCCGTTTTAAAAAGAAAGAGGCTCCCCGTTTTTGAGAGCCTCTTAATAGTTATTTCACTATTATCTGTTCAGATTGTTGGTATTTGTTTTTTTGTACTGTCAGAATATAACGTCCCTTCTTAATGTTGCTGATGTTTAAATTGAATTTGGACTGGTTATTTTTAAATTTCCAGACTTTAATGGCAATGGTACTATTTAAGTCATATAAAGTCATAGTGACTGTTTCATTTTCACTTAATGCTTTTATATCTGGTGATTTGTCGATTATTGAAATTTTTAAATTGTCCGTAGCCGGATTTGGAGATGCAATAAAGCTAAAACTTCCCCCTTGAACAACAATGGGCCAAGTAAATGTTGTAGTCGTAACGCCGCAACCTGTATTGGCAGTAAAATCAAATATACCATTGCGTTGTGAATAAGCAGTAGTGCCGGACGTTCCCGAGAAGGTAAGATAGGATCCTGTTGAGCCCCAACTAAAAGGGTAGCTACTGCTGGATCTTAGCCATGCAGGCGATTGAATGCCGCAAGTGGTTACATAAACGTCCACGCCAAAAATTTTATTTGCCGGGAGCCAGATAGGTGAGTTATTACTATATAGGGGGTTGAAAATACCATAATTGTGATAATCGGATGCTATTCTGTAATATCCTGTTACCTGAAATGAACCAATTGATAAAGGAAAACTTAAATTGACAGTGCCGGTATTGCAGGGATTAGTTGAGGTTACTGCTGCGGTCAGTGTTACTTGACCGTTAATTAATTTAGTAACTGTAGCGGTGTTGTTTCCATTATCTGTAACCTGCACTATTCCAGTGGGTGTTGCATTCCAGTTTGAAACCGTAACTCCACAATTTGGCAAATTAGCTATTGAATAAACATAACTGCCACTGCATAGTGGATTGTTACCAGTAATGGATAATGTTGGTTGTGTAACAGATATTACAGCCGCATTGGTATTATAATTACTTGCCCCTACTGCTACAGTGGCACTAACATTACTCTGTGTACTGCCACAAACAGGTGTAAGAGTCAAAGTTTTTGTCGCTCCTGTTGAAATTGTTGAAGGTGCTGCACTGCCATTATATTTCATCCATTGTTTGCTCCTAAGTTCCAGTTGTAAGAAACAGTAGCACCATTTGGAATATTACTTCCTGTTGCAGTAAAAGTTAAAGGTATAGTACTACCGCACGAAATTGTTGCAGATGAAGGTGTCAACGTAAATGATGGTGGCGGTACGGTTTCCGCTATCACAATTTTACGAATGCGTATGGAGTTACTACTACCTGCACTTTGGGCAGGTATTGATGTTACTTCTAATGTTGTAAATGCAGAAGCTAACGGCGTGGAAAATGCAAATTGTACATCCTGAAATGATAAACCGCCGTATTGAAAGGCGGGAGGATTGCCCGAAAGATTTGGATTAACTGATTGTGCACCTGCACATGAAGTACCGCCACTACTGCCGTTGTTTGATAGATCAAGCCGCAAAAAAGGACTATTTGAACTAAATAAAGCTGCAGAAGTAACTGTAATAATATATCTATATCCCACTTTAAAATCATAAGCAATACGATATTTTGTGCCACGAATATCGCTCGCGCTTACATAGTTATTATCTAATTGTACAGACTGGTCAGTTGTACTATACTTGGCATCACCAATTAGAGTTACATGTTGAATAGTGCCATTGGTTCCATTTATTGTGGCCGGCACGTTTGTAGCTGTGTTAAACACATCACATGGAGGAGAGGGCGGATTCCATGTTTGATAATTGATGGTTACGTTTTGTGAAAATGCTATACCTGTTGCTAGCAGAGTAACACCAAGCATAAATACTTTGAATAATTTATTTTTCATTTTCAAATAATTTGTTTGTGATTAAATGATTATTTATTTCTTTCTAAATGAACCTGTAACCCAAGTCCTACCTGAACTGTATTGTTGCTACCTGAAAAACCTACATTTTTATAGGTAGCGTAGCCAATTAAAAATTCTAAACCAACACTGGTATTAAAATAAATTACAGGACCGGCTGCAAATGCAAAGGTGTTTTTAGTCGTAAGTCTTCTGACGTTATCTGCTGTAAAGCCATACTGGTATGAACCCTCAGTTATAATATTAAATTGCTTATCTGATGATAGTAAATAATACCTGACAAATGGGCCTACGTTTAAATCAGTATAGGTACTTGAAACTGAAGTTCCTTGTGCTTTAAATCCGCTTTTACCAATGCCTGCTTTAATCCCGGTCGCAAATTTATCTGCTAAAAAATAGCCAATATTCGGAGTAAGCTTAAAATCAAATCCTATAGATTTTGAACCAGCATCATTTTATAATTGGTTGACGCAAAACTTACACTTCCTCCTACAAGCCAGTTGCCTTTTGTAATTTGGCTATTGACACTCTTAATAGTGAAGCAGAAAATAATAAAGAATAAAATTGTCTTTGGCATGCTTGTTAATTTTTTTTATAAAAATATGAAAATTTGGAGGGCTCAAATCATTTATAAATTGTTGAATTTTTATTTTCATGTCCGTTGTTTTTCGATTGTTTTGTCACCCAAACTAGTAGGGTGTGTCAAACAGGGTTGCTTACAACGTTGAGTATTTGCGAAGGTTAGGGAATTCATAGCTGGTCTTGCCCGGTACTGCTGCTAAATTGAAAAACTAAAGTACAAGTTAACAACAAAGGCTAAATTGAACCCGTCCCGCCCGAACCACCGCTGACAGCGATTTGCAGCTGATGTTCCGACGTCCAGCCCTAACTTTTGGCAATGCATTGTTGTGCGTTCGCCTTTTGAATTTCCATATAATCCATAATTATTCTAACGATAAAATTTCACTTATATGTAATTCCCCAAACTTTACTTTAAAGTCTAAATGGGTAAATGGTCCAAGTAGCTTTTCCTTTTTAGTGTCAATGATAAAGAACTTTTTGTCCTTGGTGTTTATTGGTGTTGATTGTTCGCATTTTATTTCGTCAATTTGAGCCACGGTAATATAATTGTCATCATATTTAAATTCTAAAACGCAACTTTCAATATTTGGTCCGTCTTTAATATTTACTAAGATGTATTTATAGCAATGACCTTCATTCACATAGGTGTGTCCACCAGGCAATCTTTTTGTATCATCTGAAAGATTACAACCTAATGAAAATACGAAGCATATTATTGCAATGCAAAATTGCACAATTGTCCTTCTTATTGGTCTCATGACAAATTATTAAGAGCTGCTCTAAATTTACGTTCTAAGGTGACGCCCAACGGACGGGTATTTATGAAGGACTGGAATTTGAAATACAAAAGTTCAGCCTATGCACTCGGTTCAATAGTATTTCAAACGTTTAATAACTTCTGTCTGCCAGTCTTTCATAAATACCATGTTGTGCGTT
>Ga0209181_10012115_pt1 | contig 10949 bp, 7 predicted proteins | sample MAT05_FD_187208 | JGI IMG/M metagenome (GOLD analysis project Ga0209181, IMG submission 187208) | Freshwater microbial communities from Lake Fryxell liftoff mats and glacier meltwater in Antarctica - MAT-05 (SPAdes) (version 2) | ecosystem: Environmental > Aquatic > Freshwater > Ice > Liftoff...
CCGAGATCGATCAGATTTGAAATGCAGTTGTTATACTAAACAAGGGGTAAATTAGTCATAAATTTTTTTTATGAACCAGCCGGAAGTTTTTCATCCGATAGCTATCGTATTAAGCTTCATTGGCAAATATGATTTTATTATTAATCCTTTTTGGTAAAAAGGATTAATAATCATCCCGATTCCTTTCGGGATACATTTTATCAATAATGAGCTAAAGAACAACTCACTAATCTATCCCTTGCTTAGTATAGTTTTTATCAACTTCTTTTTTCCCACTGAGTAATTTGGGCAGATCGAATACAAGGGCGAAAGAAAAATTAAAAGCACGGTGGTTGATGGGTCGGTTATTTAGTAATATGGAAGTTCCGAACTGGTATTCGAAGAGTATGCCCGGTAATTTTTTAAACCCAAAAGAATTGGTAAAAGCAGGTTCCCAAAAATTACGGGTGCCATCCGTAAGACTGTCTAATTGATAATTGGATAATTCTGTAGGCGTATAATTGGTCTTAATATTACCAAACTTTAAAAAACTAAACCGGCTGGAAAATGAAGCGGCAAAATTACCTTTGCTTTGCAACATCAGGGCAGGCTGAAAATAAAATTTAGTGACCTGCGCCTGGTGGTTTCTGCTATAGTCAAAATTACTGCGGTCTTTTCCAACATCAGTAAAACTAAACTGGCCTTTACCAATGCCACCAAATAACTGGAACATAAATAATTTACTCTCCGCCAAAGGAGTGAAATAGCCAACAGCCAGTTCTGTCAGTTGCCTTTTATAACGGAGGTTCGCACTATCCAGCCTAAAGCTTGATTTACTTCCGTTATTGCTTTCGTTCCGGCGGTAATAATTGGCTGCTATCGCAAAATGATTGGTAATGGCATAGGCGCCCTGCAAGTCGAAGCCACGATTTTTAGTTTCGTTCAACCTGTTATTGGCTGTGTATTCTTTTGAAAAGTTGGTAGCAATTGCGCCGGATAATTTACTATCGCCCTTATTAACCAATAAAGGAATGTTTTGTGCAGCAGGACTGTACATATACCTTGGCGTATAACAAGATATAAATAGTAACGAACTGATTACCAATGAAAAGCATACACGCATTTTGACTATTTTAAATCATTCTAAAAGTTAGTGCTGCAAAATCATCAACACTGAGCACTTCTGCACGTTTATTAAAAAGCTCATCCTTTAATACTTCCGGAGTAAATAAACTTTTTACGGCATTGCGCAGGGTTTTGCGGCGCTGGTTAAAAGCAGTTTTAACCAATACTTTAAATGCCCGTTCGCTCTTAACGGATAACTCAGTTGTTCTTCTTTTCAACCTGATTACACCACTTTGTACTTTAGGTGGCGGGTTAAAACTTTGATTGCTTACATCAAATAAATATTCCACATCGTAAAAAGCCTGTATTAAAACACTCAGTACGCCATATACTTTACTGCCTTCTTTTGAGGCGGCCCGTTCTGCCACTTCTTTTTGAAACATGCCAATTACCACCGGCACCTGGTCTTTCCAATCCAATACTTTAAATAAAATCTGGGTAGAAATATTATAGGGAAAATTACCAATTACGGTAAATGGCGAATCAAATGGAGGATCAATATCCAAAAAACTCTCACTGATGATATTGTCTTTTAAAGATGGATAGGTTTTCGACAGGTAGGCTGTTTTTTCATCATCCAGTTCTACTGCTTTAAAATGAATATCGGGTATTTGTATCAGGTGTTTTGTAAGTGCTCCTCCACCCGGACCAACTTCCAACAAATTGGCAAATGAATCTTCCTTTAATGCATCCACAATTTTTTGAATAACTACATCGTCTTTTAAAAAATGCTGGCCTAATGACTTTTTTATTCTAAACATGGTCACAAAAGTAAGTAGAACATTTGAGCCAGCTACTTTTTGAGTGAGCATTGCATAAAACAATCAACCGCTTTTGAGGATATTTTATTCGATATTTTGCCGCTAATAGACAAAATTGAGTATCAGTTACAACAGCTATGATAGAGCACCTAGACAAATTTCTTAAAAAAATATAGAATTAAGCAGCTCTCATAAGATCACCTACGGCCTCATAAAAAAGGCCCTGTCTGCTTGACGCAGTCAGGCAGGGTTAAGAAAATTTGAATGACTGGCGTTAAAAAAAGAATCCGATAGCTATCAGATTGATGTTACTGATTTTCGGCTTTGCTATTGGCTCGTAAGTCGCACCAAAGCACGGCAATGTTCTGGTGTTGTGATTTATTTCATCCGATATCGGATTTAGCCAGACAATCAAATTTTTAGCCTGATAAGACCTTTTCCTTTTCCTGTGGGAGAAGGTGCCCAAAGGGCGGATGAGGTGCAGCCCTGATTTTTTTGTTACATCCTGAGCGAAGCCAAAAGATTGAATCAACCTGTCCCGAATTAATCGCATCGGCGTCAAGTTAATTTTTTAATTTATTAGCTATAACATATATGTGGAAAAGGTTTCAAGAAGTTTTACTATTGGTATTTTTACACCAGCGGCGTAATCTGTTTGTAGAAACTTTTAACATAAACCGCATTTGCCCCAGAAGGGCAATCTTGCGTTTTTCTGCATTACCCAAATTATCAGACTGCGCCGCTGGCGCAGGGTTTGCATTGATGAATTGGCGAAGCTACAAACAGGTTACGCCGCTGGCGTAAATATTGTTGCACTAATTTTCAATATTAATATGATGTGGAAAAAACGAGGGGTAATATCCTTAGCTTGACGCATATGCGAATAAATCGGGAGGCAAAAAAGTAAACAGAGTGTAGTATAGCCCAATAACCAAACGCCATTGCAAACTACCGTCTTAAATCAAAAAAAAATTTTAACCATCTACAAATTATATCTCCGGAACATTACATATTTGTTAAAACTCACCGAATGTTAATAAAAAATTTATACTATTTATAGGTGGCATAACGTTTGAATTGTAATCCAAAAAAATCCCAGGTATGAAATTGGCCCACTTTTATCCCGTATTCGCATTGTCCACCCTTTTTGCCCTAATGGCTTTTGTGCCCTTTGGTAATAAAAAAAAGCGAATTGCTATGAATCCTACCGCAAACAGACCCTTAAAAAAAATAACTCCTTCTGAAGAAAACCCCTATTATATCATCATCGACAAAAGTGATTACGAATTAAAAGTATATGACGAAGAAGGTTGGTATGCCACGTACCCAATTGTGTTTGGCAGCAAGGATTTAGGCGACAAATGGCGGGAGGGCGACAAGAAAACGCCAGATGGCCATTTTAAAGTCATTCAAAAAAAGATTCATCCAAAATGGTCTTATGAGTTATTGTTAGATTACCCTACACTGGAAAGTGTGCAACGTTTTAATGCACGTAAGCAAAAAGGTCTCTTACCAAAAAGTGCAAGAATTGGCAACGGCATCGCCATACACGCCACCAGGCCAGAAGAAGAATGGACGGTAGATAATTTTTACAATTGGACGGATGGCTGTGTTTCAGTAAAATATACGGAGATGAAAGATCTATTTAGTTTTATACCTGTGGGAACACCGGTTACGATACAGCCTTAAATGAAGTCCGTACTCAAAATAGCACTACCCATGCTACCAGCTTCCTCATTTTATTTTTCTACTGAGAAATCGTTTTGATTGAGGAATAATAAACTTCCATCTCCATAGCTAAGAAAACGAAAATCATTCTCCATTGCATAGGCATATACTTTTCGCCAATCATCGCCAATGGCTGCGGCTACCAATAGTAATAAAGTAGATTGTGGCTGGTGAAAATTGGTAACAATTGCTTTTACAACACGGTACTGATAACCGGGCGCTATTAAAATTTGTGTAGCGCTGAGCAGCCGTTCGCTGTTATGTTTAGCCATCCACTTTAATAATCCTTCCATAACGACGGTTGCAGAAAAATTGGTTTCACTCAATGGCGTTTCATACACATCCCATTGATAAATCATGAGCTCCTCTATTGTGGCGTTGGGGTTCAATACACATTTCAAACCCATCCAGTATAAGCTTTCGAGCGTTCGCAAAGAAGTAGTACCAACGGCTATGATGTTGCCCGCATTTTTAATTAATTCTTTTATTGTCTCTACAGTTACGTCCATCCATTCGGCATGCATTTCATGGCCTTCCAGCGCCGCTGCTTTTACCGGTTTGAATGTACCGGCACCCACATGAAGGGTTACATATTCAGCCCCGATATTTTTTGTTGCAAGCGAAGCAAAAATACCCGGTGTAAAATGCAGTCCGGCGGTAGGTGCCGCAACTGATCCTTCATGTTTTGCATAAATCGTCTGGTATCTTTCCTTATCGGAGGCCGCTGCTTTTCTTTTAATATAGGGTGGCAGTGGTGTATCGCCTGCCTGGTCAATCACTTCTGCAAAAGTAAAATCAGTTGGCTGCCAGGAGAGTTCTACTACATACGCATCTGGTAATTTTTCAACCAACCGGGCCACTAATTCCACTTCTGTGCCTTGAACGATTACCTTCTTTGTAAGCGGACCTTCCTTCCATTTGCCGGCCCCACCAATCATACATTTCCAGCGCAGCTTTTCTTTTCTACTCATGATGCTACTATATTCATTCAGCGCTTCATAAGGTTCCAGGCAAAAAATTTCTATCACGCCTCCGGTAGCTTTTTGAAATAATATCCTGGCCTGTATTACTCTGGTGTTGTTAAACACCAGCAGACTCCTGGCGGGCAAATAGCGAGCGATATTTTTATACTGGTCTTCCTGCAAAATACCTTCCTGATAAACTAATAGTTTGGAATCATCTCTTTCATTTAAAGGAAAAGCAGCGATGCGGTCATCGGGAAGCGTGTAAGTAAAATCGAGTATTGAAATTTCTTTGGGATGCATCATCAACAAAATTAATTGGTCAAAAAATTATTTACTGTCATTACCCACTTTGAATTTTCTTTTTTACAAAGTGATTCGTGGCCGCAGCTTTCATACACCACTAATTTTTTTGCAGCCGGTAAATGCTGATAAATCAAATCCGTTTCACTTTTGGAAACACGGGGATCATTTTTACCCCATTGCAATAAAGTGGGGATCGTAATTTTTGTTGCGTATGCAGAGGGCTTCATATTAAATGCCCAAAAGCCATGCTCCGCTCCACCCCAAAAGGTAATCAGGGTTGCCAATGGTTGTGGCGGTAATCCCATCATTTTTATTCTTCCTTCAGCGGCTTCCAGTATCGATCCAAAAGGCATTTCTAAAATTATTTTAGAAGGTTGTAATGGATAATCATTCATCGCCTTGCTAATAGCAGCAGCACCCATGGATATACCCCAAAGCACCATATTTTTTTCTCCTTTTCCTTTGATAAAATTATATGCCAGTTGCACCTCTTCGGCCTCATCGTAACCAATGGTGCAGGTATTACCGCCGCTATTGCCGTGGGCCCTGAAGTCAATCAAAAAGGTATGATAGCCCATTTTTCTAAATTCGGCGGCTTCATTCACTACACCTGATTTGGTGCCCCCGTGTCCATGAAACATTACCACCGTACCTTTTACCGCATTACCTGTTTTAAAATACCAGCCTTCAATATTTGTTTTGTCTTCCGCAACCAGTTGGATGGTTTCAAATGAAGTATCGGCTTGAATGCTATTGGGCCGCTTTACAGCATTGATGCCAAATAGTATTTCTTTGGTGATGTCCCATTTGCCTTTATTCGCATTTTTCTTTGGTGCAACTTCGTTGGCATCGTAAAAGTGGGTGAACTTGTAGGCATGAAAGGCGGTGACCATATTCAGCAATACAAACAAAACGAGGATGGTGCTTAATAGGTATTTCAGTAATTTTTTCATTGATCAACTTTGGATAAAAAGTAGGCTGCAATATCCGGCTTTTTAAAACAGTGTCGTCATTTTTAAAATGGTTTCGGTGATTTATTTTTGGAGTTGATTAATTGACTGGAACCATCCCGGTAAACAGAACAATTATATTTACGAATTCAGTCATTTAAATTGGTTATTGCATGCTTCCTAGTTGCGTAAACAAATCAAAAAAATCTCTGCTATTATTTTTAAATTTTTGGAAGTAGGCAGATCTTTCGCTAATGAAAAATAACTCACGATATCTAATGTTTCCCCTCAGTCAGACCGGAACGGTCAGACTTGCTTCTCATGTTCTACCATAAATAAGCTGTTACTCGTCCTGAAATAACTTTACACTTTTGCTTACTAATCCAGCTATGATGTACACTGAGAATGTATTCATAAAATGAGTTTACATTTCTGTTCAAAAAAAATGAAATCAGACTCTGCTTAGGGGGAAACCGTCAGGGGCAATCCAGCCGCAGAAGTATATCCGGCAATATGCGTACATTGTTTCCTGCGGTTTAATTTTAAATTTTATTCGTTACTGCCAATGACTACTTTTTGCTGGACCTAAGGATATGATGCTTGCTTCTGCAGAAGCAGAGTTTGCAAAGCACTAGACAACATGTATTAATAAACGCAACCCACTTTTCTGGTTAGCTCTTCGGCTGTTGGTCAGAGACGCAACAGCGGCGTACCGGGATTGGTGATATTTTTAAAGGCGTAACAACACGAGCAAGAGAAATCGACTTCGGGATGATTTTTAAAACATAAGCAGAGCAAACAGCGAAAGGCAAGAAGTTCTGAGAATAAAACTATTTCCTATACCGAACGCCCCTGTTGTGTGTTTTCACCAACAGGCGAAGCGTTGTAATCGAAATAAGTAGCTGTTTCATTTTACAGTGAAAGGCAGACTAGGTTACGCTTCGGATGTTAATAAAAACGCCAACAATGGTTGTTGGAATTGCTTGTTGCTTTAAATCACATTCGAATAAAGGCCGAGCTGAGTTTGCAAATCACTATGCAAATTGAATTAGTAAACGCAATCTTTTTTTATGGTTAGTACTTCGGCCGTTGGTCTGAGACGCAACAGTGGCGAGCCGGGATAGGTGATACTTTTGAGGGCGTAAACACAATGACAAAAATCACTTTGCAACACGTATTAGTAAATGCAATCTACTTTTTGGATTAGCACTTCGGCCGTTGGTCGGAGACGCAACGGCGGCGTGCCCTGATAGCCGACATTTTTAAGGACATACCAGCAACGGCTAGGTTATGGCAGCAGTAATAAAAAACTAAAATGATACTAAAGAAAAAGGAGATAGTATGACTACCGTATATACACGTTACCATATTTCTTCCAGCCAAAATAACCAGCCCATCAGGCCAGCGTTTTTAAAACTTCATTTTTTCGACGGCGGCTAATTTTTAACTGGTGACCATTTAGAAGCGTAAGGATATTGTTATCCGCCGAAATGGTGGAAATAAACTGCCGGTTTACGATATGTGCTTTATGAATGCGGCAGAAAAAATCATCTTCCAGGTTGTCTTCAAACCAATGCAATACTTTAGCCACTGTAAGCCAATGCCCGTTGTCTAAATATATTTTACTGTAGTTACTGCTGGCTTCGATCCTGATAATGTTATTTCCCATCACTGGCTGAATGTGGTTATACCCCGGAATTTTTATTGCTTTCATTTTAGTTGTTTTTATCAGTCTATTTATTTCGGTTGCGCTGAATTTTTTTTAATCAGTGCGTAAAAACAATCATTATCCATCCTAAAGAAACCTTGTATTTGAATCCGTCTATCGGATCAGCATTACATTTCCCTTCATCTCAATTGTTTTACCATTCCGGTCTTTTCCTTTTAATATCCAGATATAATTTCCTAGAGGCTGTGCTCTGCCTTTCCATAGGCCATCCCAGCCTTTCATCCACTGGCTTGTTTCAAAAACCAGTTCTCCATAGCGGTTAAAAATTCTGAATAATTCCGTAGATGCGATGCCCACAGGGATTGGCCGGAATACATCATTTAGACCATCACCGTTTGGCGAGAATGCATTGGGAACATAGTACTTAATTCCGTTAAAAGCTTTTATCCAGATTGTATCATATCCAATGCAACCGGCCATATCTTTTACAATGACCGTTAGCATGGTACTGTCTCTAAATAGTGTTGCGGTTGGGTTTGCTATAAGCCGGTTGTTAAGTACACTGCCCGGCGACCAGGTATAACTGATACCACCGCTTGCCTGCAACTGGTGTGGTGTGTTCACAATTACATTGGTGTCATTTCCTGCAAAGGCGGGTACGGGTGGTTGCATGGTTACCCAAACAGTATCTCGTACTATAAAATTACAACCGTACGAATCTCTAATCGCAACAATATAACGCTGCGTGCCAGATGGTTTTACGTTGGTGGTTGCAGCCGTTGGGTTTTTAATTCCACCTGCAATGGCCGGCTCCCACAGGTAGGAAACAGGAGCGGTATTATTTGTTACGGTAGCAGTCAACATGGTGGAGTCTTTATCGCAGATGACCACATCCGGACCTGCGTTAACAAATGGCATTGCATAATAAGTAATCACAACTGGTTTTACATCAAAGCAGCCGGTGGCATTGGTACCTTTAATATAATAGCGTCCGCCAATTGCAGTAGCAGGGTTGTTGACAGGAATGGTTGCCGCAGCATCTGTAAAGTAGCTAAACAACAGATTAGATGATGATCCGTTGGTGATTGCTGCATTGGTAAGGTCAGCCGTTAGCGGTGCACAAATGGCTGCGGGGTTATTGATAACAAGCAACGGATTGGCGACAACCATCATGGAAACAAAAACAGTATCTACACAACCGGCCATTGAAGTTGTAATCAATTGGTAAGTACCAGGGTTGCTAACCGCTGCGGGGTTGCTGACTGCGATGCCGTTAAAAGACCATTTAGTGATATTGTTGCCGGTATTGTAAAGTGCTACAACGTTGAAAGAACTGCCGGTACAAATGCGAATGGTAGTGTCTTTTCCAGCATTTGGTTTTGGCAGGATAGTCACCGTAACAAAAGCAGTATCCGGGCAACTGATTAAATTACCTGTAATTAACTGATAGGTTCCCGATAAATTGATTGCCGATGGATTGGTTACCGGATTGCCAGCAAGTGACCAGTTGGAAGAAAGTCCGGTGGTATTGTACAAGCTGGTTAGATTAGTGGTGGAGCCGGGACAAATATTAATGGTGGTATCATTACCTATAGATTGTTTTGGGCTAATGGTCAACGTTAGTAAAGCCGTGTCGGCACAATTGAAATTGTTGTTTGCAATCAATTGGTAAATACCGGGTGTGTTTACTGATGCAGGATTGCTTATGATATTCCCATTTAACGTCCACAACGAACTAACACCAATTGTTGTAAATACAGTTGTAAGATTTTGATTACTGCCCTGGCATATACTGATGGTAGTGTCATTTCCTACAGTGGGTTTAGGATTTACAGACAGGGTTGCAGCAGCGGTATCACTGCATCCAAAATTATTCGTTACAATCAACCGATATGCTCCAGCCAAACTGATAGCAGTCGGGTTGTTTACCAAAGTTCCGTTCAATGTCCAGGAAGGAATGAGCCCGGATGTATTGTAAAGCAAGGTGAGGTTAGTCAAATTGTTTCCGCAAATACGAATCAAGGTGTCATTGCCAATTGCTGGTTTTGGATTCACTGTTAAGTTAACCAACACGGTATCAGTGCAACCAGCTAAAGAGGTAGCGGTCAGTTGATAGGCTCCTTTAGTCGAAACCTGCACAGGATTTGTTACGGGTGCTCCACCAAATGTCCAGGTGGTGGCTAAATTGTTTGTTGTATAAAGATTGGTAAGATTAATACCTTGGCCATTGCACCTGCTGATTGCGGTATCATTTCCTAAAAATGGTTTTGGGCTAATGCTCAACGTTAGTAGGGAAGTATCACTGCATCCAAAATTATTTGTTGCAACCAACTGGTAAGCACCGGGCGAACTGATGGCGGTCGGGTTGTTCACGATAGTACTGTTCAATGTCCAGGATGTAATAAGCCCGGATGTATTGTAAAGCGATGTGAGGTTGGTAACATTGTTTCCGCAAATTCGAATAAGGGTGTCTTTGCCAATTGCAGGTTTTGGATTGACCGTTAAGTTAACCAATGTCGTATCAGTGCAACCCCCCAAAGAAGCAGCTATCAATTGATAGACTCCTGTATTTGCAACCAATGCAGGGTTAGTTACAGTTGTTCCGCCAAAAGTCCAGGTGGTGGTTAAATTATTTGTTGTATAAAAATTTGTAAGATTGATGCTTTGGCCATTGCACCTGCTGATTGCGGTATCATTTCCTAAAATTGGTTTTGGGCTGATGCTCAACGTTAGTAGGGAAGTATCACTGCATCCAAAATTATTTGTTGCAATTAATTGGTAAGCGCCTGCAATACTCACGGCTGATGGACTGGTAACAATATTACTGCCAAATGTCCACGCAACGGACAATCCGGTTGTGCTGAAAGCAGTATTCAAATCAAAGGTGTTTCCCTGGCAAATATTTCGAACCAAATCATTTCCTACAACTGGTTTAGTGTGGTATGTAATCGTAAGTAAGGCGGTGTCGCTGCAACCTGCGGCAGCAGAGGCAACCATCCTGTAAACACCTGCGGCTGCAATTGAAGTGGGATTTGAAACGGCAACATTGTTTAAAGTCCATGCGTTATTTAGGCCGGTGCTGTTAAAAATAGTATTGAGATTTATAGTATCGCCACTGCAAATAGTAATGGTACTATCAGGTCCAAGGGCAGGCTTTGGGTTCACCGAAAGTACCAGCAGCGCTGTGTCTGCGCAGGATGAATTATTTGCCGCAATTAATTGATAGCTCCCTGCTGCAGTTACTGCTGCCGGAGAAAGGACTGGGGTCCCATTGATCGTCCAGCCTGAAGTAAGTCCTGTTGTGTTGAAGACGGCATACAAATTAGCAGCAGTTCCGCTACAAATAGCAATGGTACTATCATTACCCAAAGCAGGTTTGTTAATGACGGTAAGCTGCACAAGTGCCGTATCACTGCACCTATTCCCCGTTGTTGCTATCAGCCTGTAAGTACCGGCTACATTTACAGAG
>Ga0209181_10012119_pt1 | contig 10948 bp, 12 predicted proteins | sample MAT05_FD_187208 | JGI IMG/M metagenome (GOLD analysis project Ga0209181, IMG submission 187208) | Freshwater microbial communities from Lake Fryxell liftoff mats and glacier meltwater in Antarctica - MAT-05 (SPAdes) (version 2) | ecosystem: Environmental > Aquatic > Freshwater > Ice > Liftoff...
TTGTATGCCCCGATTGGTCACCATCTGCGGTCCGTCGGAAACGCATGCGTCCAAAAACTTACTAAACCGCGCCTTAGCGTCTGGTACTGGCCAAATTTGCATGTGAAGCCTCCGCTCTAACTAGTCAGTTATCTAGCCTAACAAAAATGCGGTTTAAGGAATAAAGCTTGATCGTGCGCAGCTTTTTGGGCATGGGCCAGTCCTTGGCTTTCCGACAGCTCAGCCACGCATCTAAAACGCCGGCAAACAACCCCTGATAAAAGCTGCCGCAGTGTGATGGTTGTCCATTCCGCTGGCGTAGCCCAAGCTGAGCACGCCGAGTAACAACACCAGCGCGCCCGCGCTGCGTTTCAATCTGGGCGCGCGCTCCAGGCGCAGCAAAATGTGGCTCAAGCCTAGCAATGCTGGCAATGTGCCCATGCCAAAACACAGCATCATCAGTCCGCCTTGCAGTGCGGAAACGCTCAGCCATGCGGCGCTTAGGGCGGCGTAAACCATGCCGCACGGCATCAAAGACCACAGCAAACCGGCGGCGATATCGCGGGTTAAACCGGCGCGTTTGGGTAGGCGGTTGCGCAGTTTGATCAGGTATGGAAGTAATTTCAGCCCGGGCCGTTCCAGGCTGGCAAAGGCTTTGCGTTCGAACAATAAGGTCGCGCCGATTAGGATCATGATTAAGCCGCTGGCAATTTGCGCAAAGGCGCGCAGTTCCAGTGCGCGGGTGGCGTGCAGTGCGCCATTGCCTAAGCCACCAACTAGCGCGCCCATCAGTGCATAGCCAGCGATGCGGCTTAAGTTTTGGGTGATTGAACCGCCGCAGCGGGTGCCACAGGCGCGCGGCTTCGTCGCGGGATTGATTTTTGCTAATGTGCTGCTGGCCAGACTTTTGCTAGCTAGACCATTGCTAGCTAGACCATTGCTAGCTAGACCATTGCTAGCGCGATTGAGTGATTCTGAAATGGCGCCACACATCAGCACGCAGTGCCCGGAGCCCAAAAAGCCGGCGAGTGCGGCGCTGACTAAAATCGGCCATTCGATCACCGATAAGTCAATGACCGATAGCTCAAGCATCTGGCCCGGCGCGTGGCCGCTCCAGCGGGTCAACCACAGCCGTGTCCAATGGCTCCAGCGAGGCGCGGTCTAATGACTCAAACTGATCCTTATCCACGGCCCAAAAGAAGGCCCAGATGCCAGCGCCGACAAACAGCAGGCTGATGGGAATCAATATCAATATTGCATTCATGGCGCACTCGAGTTGATTACAGCAGTCTTGGCGCGGCTTGAATCCGCCATCGTGTCGAAACTTGGATTGGACGCTGCCTGCCAGGGCCAAAGCCGGGCGGCGTTGCAGGTAACGATCAGCGAGCTTAAACCCATGCCAAGTGCCGCTAAACCTGGGCCAATTAGCCCCAAAGCGGCCAATGGAATAACCAGCAAATTGTAGTTTTGTGCCCAGCGTAAATTCTGCCGGGCGATGCTGTTGCTACGCCGGGCAACGCGAATAATTTCGGGCAGTACACGCAAATCGCGCGCCAATATTAAAACGTCTGCTTGCGCATGGGCGATCCCGCTTGCGCTGCCAAAGGTGACTGCAACGTGCGCGCTTGCCAGCGCAATGGCGTCGTTAATGCCGTCGCCCAACATGAGTGGAAAGTGTCCGGCCGCGTTTGCAGCCAGTACCTGCGCGCGTTTTTGGGTTGGCGTTAAGCGCGCTTGCGCATGCGCAATTTTTAAGCGGCTAGCCACGCGCTCGACGCGTTCTGCGCTGTCGCCGGATAGTATTTCCAGTGCTAGCCCGAGCGTTTGCAGTGCCGCCACGGCCTCAGCCGCACCTGGACGTAAGCTTTCATCAATCGAAAAATGTGCACGTCCGAGTGCGCCATCTAGCACGATATCGCCATTGTCGGGTAAGTCAAATAGTTGGGGCGAGCCGAGCGTCCAGGTTTGGCCACTGATGTTGCCGCGCACGCCCTGACCCGGCAAAACCTCAATCTGCGTTGCTTGCAGTGCCGGTTGTGGTGATTCTTGCGTCTGGCCTGCAGATAAAAATGCGGCGGCAATGGGGTGGCTTTGGCCCTGCTCAAGCGCGCGCGCCAAGGCTAAGGCGTGGCTGGCGTTAAAGCTTGCAGTGTTAGCTAGGGCGGCGCTTTCTTTTTCAAAAAGCGCAGTTACGCTCGGCGCAGCAGCCATTAACTCAGTCAGAGTTCCGGTTTTGTCCAACATCGCGCTATCGACGCGGTTTAACCGCTCCAAAGCATCTGGTTTGAGTAATAAAACGCCCATGCTTTGCAATCGCGCGTGTGCAACGGCGCGCGTGAGCGGCAACGCCAGCCCCAACGCACACGGGCAGGCAACGGTTAGCACGCTTAGGGTCACGGCAAGCGCGCGTTCTGGCGCAATCAGCCACCAGGCCAAGGCCGTCAAAACCGCCACTACCAACACCACTGAAGTGAAACGGGTGGCGAGCTGCGCTTCTTGTGCCGCGTTTGGGATGCGTGCGGCGCTTGCCGTGCGCGACAAACGGGCGATCTGAGCCAGCTCGGTGTGTTCGCCCAAAGCGTCTACTAGATAGACGCAGTCGCCGCTGTAGACGCTGGCACCGGCATACACACGCTCGCCACGGCGGCGGTTTTTCGGGCGCGATTCGCCGTCGAGTAGGGCTTCGTTAAATGCACTGATCTCGGATGCCAAAACGCCGTCGGCAACCAAAGTGCTACCCATTACAGCGCGCAGTCGATCCCCTATTTTCAACTGAGCCACTGCGACGCGCTCGCCTGTGTCGCGTTCGGCCAGTTCTGGCACCACCCCGTTCAAACGCGTAGCCTGCGCGCGCGCGCGCGCCATCAAACTGGATTCCAACATGCGCCCGAGCAGCAGCACGAATACAAACATGGCAATGGCGTCGAAATACACCTGTGTCGAACCCATCAATAGGCCGACGAAACTACCAATCAGCGCCAAAAAGATCGAAATGCTGATTAAGGTGTCCATAGCCGGACGAAATAAGCGTAACTCATTGCGTGCGCCCCGCAAAAAACGCGCGCCGCAATATCCCACTACGGGCAAGGTAATCAGAGCGCTCAACCAGGCAAAAAAATGTGCCGTTTCCGCAGGTAAATCGGTATTTGTCCAATACAGCGGCTCGGCAAACATCATCGCTTGCACTGCGCAAAACCCGGCAATAAACAACTCTTTTAGCGCTTTGCGCTTGGCACTGCGGTCATTAAGCTGGCTAGCAACTAAGCGCACGGGGTAACCGAGCGCACTTAATTCTGCGACGATGTGACTGAGTGGGCGCACCCTTGGATCAAAACGCAGGTGCACAAGGCGCAGCGGCACATCACAGGTTATTTGCAACTCGGGCGCGCTGCGTAGCAATGTCGTTTCAATGAGCCAAGCGCAATTTGGGCAGTGTATGGCGTCAATCGCAAAACACAGCATAAAACTACCGTCGTCAAAGCGTTCAGCAGCTTCAAGCAGCTCTACGCGATCCCAATCGCTGAAAGCGGCTACATCACTTACATTGATCGGGCATGAAAATGCCATCGCGGCGCGGCAGCCCACACAACACACGCGCACCCAGCGGCCTTCAAACTCAAATTCTAGTGGGTTTGCCTGGGAAGATTTTGACGCAGCTTGTGTTAGCGTCGTATTACTGTCACGGGTCAACTCAGCCGAAAACGGTTGCACCAAAGCGTCGCCGCAGTGCGCGCAGTGCAAATTGACAGCAAAATTGTGCGCGTCACCGTCCATAGGTTTACCTGAGTGGAACCCCTTTGAAAGTAGGCTCAGGCTTAGCTGGGGTCAGGTTTTCTGGCCCGTTGAAAGCCAGATACATCGTATAAATCCCCCCCAACACGGTCAAAGCTGGAATGCCGATGACCAACAGTAGCATCGGCTCAAAACGCGCTTTCACGCGGCTTACTTTGTCAGTCGCTTCGGGGTTTAGGTTTTTAGTGCGCATCTTTTAGCTCCGTGGGGGCAAAAAACCAACTTTCTTCAGTCCGTGCTAAATCTGGCTGATCCAGCGCAGAAACAGCAAATTTAATATGTGTCCGGCTACTAAGCCCGGGCTTAATCGCGTCAGCGCTGCGCATACGCACGGTGACTGGATAGGCTTGCGTTGAACGCGCGGGCACCTCAATGAGTTTGCCTTGGCGCTTGAGTGCGACTTCTTGAGCGGAATCCAATAGCTGCAGATAGCTTGGCGCATCAAGAGAGATTAAGAACCGGCGGGATTCTGCGGCTTTGTTGGTGATTTTTAAGGTATAGCTATTTTCGATTTCGCCATCACCCACGACGCGATACAGTGCGTTGCGATCACGTAACACATCGACCAAGAGTGGCTTGCGTGCGACTAAACCTGCGCCCAAAATAGCGAATAGTGTTAGCAACAGCATGCCGTAGATGATGATGCGCGGGCGGAGAATGCGGGTGGGCTTGGACGCCATCGCATTTTCGGTTGAATAGCGGACTAATCCCACTGGCAAGCCGATTTTTGTCATCACGGAATCACACGCGTCAATACAGGCGCCGCAGGCAATACAGTCAATTTGCAAACCATCGCGTATGTCGATGCCTGTTGGGCACACCTGCACACACAGGGTGCAGTCGATGCAATCACCAAGGTTCAATAAGCCTAGTTTTTTTGTCGATGCGGTCGATAAGTTGAAGCCTTGGCTAGTTGCAGCCACCTCGCCAGCAACCGCTACAGCTGATCGGGTAGGGTTTGGTATGGAAATCGGTGCGCCAGCTAATCGGGGTTGGCGTTTGCCCGGCCCACGTTGCTCACCGCGCGTGGTGTCGTAGGAAATAACCAAGGTGTCGTGATCAAACATTGCGCTTTGGAAACGCGCATAAGGGCACATGTATTTGCAAACTTGTTCGCGCAAATAACCCGCGTTGCCATAGGTTGCCAGGCCATAAAAGCCGATCCAAAATAACTCCCAGCCACCGGCCGCACCCGTTAATAAATTCGGCAGCAGTTCGCGAATCGGGCTAAAGAACCCAACGAAAGTCATGCCGGTCCAAACCGACAAAACAATCCAGGATAGTTGCTTCAAACCCTTGCGGCGCAGCTTGTTCCACGACCACGGGGCTTTATCGAGCTTCATTCGGTGCCCGCGGTCGCCTTCGGTCATGCGCTCCAAAGCCAAAAACACCTCGGTCCAAACGGTTTGCGGGCAGGCGTAACCGCACCAAAGCCGTCCAGCAAGCGCTGTGAAGAAGAACAGGCTAAGCGCCAGCACCACCAAGATGCCGGATAAAAAGATGAAATCCTGCGGCCAAAAGTTCAAGCCCAGCACATGGAACTGGCGCTTTGGCAAATCGAACAACAGCGCTTGCTCACCAAAAAGATTGACCCACGGCATCAGGTAAAACAGGCCCATCAACACCCACGCAGCGATGTTGCGTAAGCGTTGATAGCGCCCGGTCACTTCGCGCGGATAGATTTTGGCCTCCGATACATACATCGAATTGCTTTCAACCAGTTTGCTCGGGATTTCCTTCATTTTTTATGGCCAAGCAACAGCGCGGTCAAATAGCTCGAAGCTGCAGATATTAGCCAGAATAGAAAAAACCCTAGGCTATAACCTAACTCACGCGAAATCTCGATTCCAGGAAAGGAAATTAAATTCAGCTCGTTAGGATCAACAAAAGCAAAAAACACCATCGTTGCCACCCCAGCAAGCATAAAGCTAGGCCAAAGGATCGCACTCAGGCGAATAGCCGTAGGACTCAATCCGTCAGCTAAATCGCCACCGACATTGTCGTCAGTCGCTGGCTGTGGCTGCGCTAATGGCTTGCTTTTCATGGCGTGGCAGGGCTTGACGCTGGCGCTGGCGTTGGCGTTGGCGTTGGCGTTTTCGTTTGGCTCTGGGCGTAGACCCATGCGCTCAGGACGCGAATTTGATCTTCGTTCATATTTGCCTTTTGGCTTGGCATGACACCGCCACGGCCGTTTGAAAGCGTTTCAGTCAAGCTCGCAACGTCACCGCCATACAGCCAAATCTGATCGCTTATATTCGGCGCGCCTAGAGCTTGATTGCCTTTGCCTTCAGGGCCGTGGCATGCAATACAAAACATGTCATAGCGCGCTTTGCCGGCCGCAGCCAATGGCGCTGATACATCAGTTGCGCCGGAAAGCTGGCGCACATAGGCGACCAATTCCGTGATGCCCACCTCGCCAACGGCGGCCTTCCAAGCCGGCATGACGCCTTGCCTGCCCTCGCGTAGGGTGGTTTGAATGATTTCTGGCGTCCCGCCATAAAGCCAATCGGCGTCGGTCAAATTTGGAAAACCCTTCGCGCCGCGTGCGTCTGAACCATGGCAAGCGGCACAGGAATTGTTAAACAGGCTTTGCCCCATGCGCATTGCGGTTGGGTTGCCTACCAGCTGCTCGACGGTGGACTCGCGAAACGGCGTGAACGCAGCAAGATAGGTTTCGCGCTCAGCTTTCGCCATGACATCGTGCTCATGCGCCGACGTCCAGCGAAAATAGCCCGCGACATTGCCGAGTCCGGGGTACAAAAGCAGATAGCCGATCGCAAAGGCAATCGACAGGTAAAACATATTCAGCCACCAACGCGGCAAGGGATTGTTGTACTCAGTCAAGTCGTGATCCCACACGTGGCCGGTAGTTTCAAGCGGCGCTTGGCCTTTGTTCTCAGTGTTCGTTTTGCTGGCATTTTCGGCGCGTTTGGTAGCCGTCCAGCGCAGCAGAAAAAAACATCCAGCGATATTGAGCGCGACCACTGCAATCACTAGATAAGAGGTTAAGGTGTTCATTATTTGGCTTCCTTATCGTGCAGCTCGGGCTGTGCGGTGGTTGGCTCTGTGGCGTTGTCAGTTTCTAGCGCCTTGGCGAGCGGGTCATCATTCAACGGCAGGCGTGCAGCGGAATCAAAATCTTTCTTGCGTTTGGGGCTGAACGCCCAAAATGTGACGCCCAGAAATGCCAGAAACGCGAGAACCGTCATGATTCCCGAAAGCGTGCCGCTAGTCATTGTCCAGCTCCGCTCGTAGCATTGGCTGCCGCGTCGTTGATCGCATTAAAATCAGTGTGATTACCCAAATTTTGCAGATAAGCAACCAAGGCATCTAGCTCGGTTTTGCCCGCTAAGCTGGCACCTGCATTGGCAATTTCTTCATCTGTATAGGCTTTGTCGAGAAATTTGAGTACCCGCATGTTGGATTGGATATCAGCGACATCGGGCGAATTCTCCGCAAGCCACGGATAGCCCGGCATATTCGATTCCGGCACCAAATCGCGCGGGTTGATTAGATGCACTTTGTGCCAATCGTCCGAATAGCGCGCGCCGACGCGTGCCAAGTCCGGGCCGGTGCGCTTTGAACCCCACTGAAACGGGCGGTCATACACTGATTCGCCCGCCACCGAGTAATGCCCGTAGCGTTGGGTTTCAAAACTTAAGCTGCGAATCATTTGCGAATGGCAGTTGTAACAGCCCTCTCGCACATAGATGTTGCGGCCTGCTAGTTCCAGTGGCGGATAGGGTTTGATGCCTGGTGCTGGGTTAATGATCTGTGCGCTGTACATTAGCGGCACAATTTCCACCAAACCGCCGACGGAAATAACCAACGCGATCAAGATTGCCATCCAACCGATATTTTTTTCTATAGCTTCATGACTCATAGCGCGCTCCTTTAAGCTGCGGCGGGAACTGCATGGGGAACGTCGGCGGGTAACTCAACAGGCAATTTAACCGCCACCAGCCGCGCGCTACCTTGCGCCTTCGCTAAGCTGTAAGTACGCCACATATTCACCAACATAATCATCATGCCAGCGATCACCAACAGGCCGCCGCCTACTCGCAAGACGTAGTAAGGAAAGGTGGCTTTTAGGCTTTCAACGAAGGTGTAAGTCAACGAGCCATCGGCGTTCGTGGCACGCCACATCAGCCCCTGCATGATGCCAGCAACCCACATCGCCACGGTGTAGAGCACCACGCCAATCGTGTGCACCCAAAAATGCACGTCGATCAATTTAATCGACTGCATTTGCTTGAGTCCTAATAAACGCGGATACAACGCATATAACGAGCCCAAGGTAATCATTGCGACCCAGCCAAGTGCGCCAGAATGCACGTGGCCTATGGTCCAGTCGGTGTAGTGCGACAGCGCGTTGACGGTTTTGATTGACATCATTGGCCCTTCAAAAGTGCTCATGCCATAAAACGACAGGCTCACGATCAAGAACTTCAAAATCGGATCCGTGCGCAGTTTGTGCCATGCGCCCGAGAGCGTCATGATGCCGTTGATCATGCCGCCCCAGGAGGGCGCCAACAAAATCAAGCTAAACGCCATGCCGACCGATTGCACCCAATCTGGCAATGCGGTGTAGTGCAAATGGTGCGGCCCGGCCCACATATAAATAGAAATAAGCGCCCAGAAGTGCACGATTGACAGGCGATACGAAAACATCGGGCGCTCGGCCTGTTTGGGCACGAAGTAATACATCATGCCCAGAAAAGCGGCGGTTAAGAAAAAGCCCACCGCATTGTGCCCATACCACCATTGCACCATCGCATCGACCGCGCCCGAATAGATCGGTATGGAATGTGTCCAGCTAGTGGGAATGGAAAGCGAGTTGAAAATATGCAGCACCGCAACGGTGATGATGTAGGACGCAAAAAACCAATTGGCCACATAGATGTGTTTGACGTGGCGCTTGACGATGGTGCCGAAGAACACGACGCCGTAAGCCACCCAAACCAAGGTGATTAAGACATCAATCGGCCAAATGAGTTCGGCATATTCCTTACCTTGGGTTAAACCCATCGGTAAGGTAATTGCGGCCGCTACAATCACCGCTTGCCAGCCCCAAAACGTGAATTCCGCTAACCATTTACCAAACAGGGGCGCGTGGCAGGTGCGCTGCACGATGTAGTAGCTAGTGGCGAACAAGCCCGAACCACCGAAGGCGAAAATGACCGCATTCGTGTGCAGCGGGCGCAGGCGCGAATAGGTAAGCCAGGGAATATCAAAATTCAGCTGCGGCCACGCCAATTGCGCCGCGATCAATAAGCCTACCGTCATGCCGACAATGCCCCAAACCACGGTCATCACCGTGAATTTTAGAACGACTGAGTCATTGTAATATTGCGTGTTATCACGCGTTTCATGCGTGTTTGTCACATCCGAGTTCATCTTTCGCTCACCGCATTGGACTGATGCTTAGTGTGCGTGTGGTTGAATCGGGTCGTATTGATTTAAGTCAAATCCTGACAACTCGCGATGCTTCATACTGCATGTGCGAAAATTAAATGCCGGTCAAATGTTTTAGCGCTAAAGCGTCCGGACGCAGCACCACGAATCCACAATTCACATAAAAAAGGCACGAGAATATGCAAACCCCCACCAACCTAAACCGTCGCAGCTTCATGCAAATCGCCACTGTCAGCGTGGTTGGATTAGCACTAGTCGCCCCTGCATTTAACGCAATTGCGGCCGATTTGCCGCATTTAGAGCTCGATAACCCAACCGCAAAAGCGCTGGGTTATGTGGAAGACACAACCAAAGTAGACGCCGCAAAATACCCAAATCACAAGCCAGACCAAATCTGTTCAGGGTGCGCCCTGTGGCAAGGGGATGCCAAGAGTGCCCGCAACCCGTGTACGCTTTTCCCTGGAAAATCAGTTGCAAACAAGGGCTGGTGCGCGTCGTTTGCGAAAAAGGCGTAGTTTTTGGCGTTAAATAGTCAATACGGCGGCAATAGCCGCCGAAAACCATGTGCCAACACCACGCCCGTAAAGGCAAAGCCGCGCAACATTAGCGCCGGTGAAAATCGGGTGTCGACTGGCGCGGCGTGGTTAAGTGCCGCTGCGAGCTGGCGTAAATAACTCAGGCTGTGCGGCCAATCGGCAATCCAGGCTAACCAATTTTCCGGTATTTCGGCGTTCGGGCTGGCTCCGGCTAGAGCGCCAGCAATTGCTGCATTAGTGTCGGTGTCACCGCCCGTTAAAACGATGGCTTGCACACAGCCAAGCACGTCATTGAAATAGGTGTGCCAAACAACAACGGCAAAAGGTACAGAGTGCATTACATAGCCTTGCACGCCGTTCTTGCCGCCAAAGCGCGCGGCAGCGGCGGCTACTGGATCTGGCGTTTGGCAGCATTCGCTAATTCCGGCGAGCGCTTTGCGCCAATGCGGATCGTCACTTACTTTTTGCAAGAGCGCGTTTAGTTCCTCGACACTTGGGCGTTGCTGCCAAGTACCTGCGACTAGCTGTGCGGCAATTTCAGCAACCGCCATTGCCCCTGCAAATGCTTGTGGATCGGTGTGGGTCAGTGTCGTGGAGGTGTGTACGAAGTTGCGCCGAAGCGCAGCGTCATGCGCAAACACGGCACCGATAATCGCGCTGCGCATTGCCGGGCCATTGCCAGCAGAAAATACGCCCGGTTTGGCGAAACCCAGCCACATTCGCAAAATCGCGCGCAAGGTGCCGAAACCGATGCCTGCAGGTAAACAAAGTAACCAAAATCGCAATTTCCAGCTAAGTTTATTCCGAAATACTTCAATATCTGGCTTGTTTCGCTCAGATTGGCTGCCTGCTATCGCACCTGCTTGCAGCAAAGCCTGCGCAACGAAAATCGTGTGGTCTGTGTCGTCGCTCAACAGGCCACGACGAAACGCCAATTTTTGCGTCAAGGGCAATTTTGCGAATTTTTTGACGCGTGCTGCGGACAGCCCTTCATACGGCAATCCAATCGAATCACCTACTGCGCAACCCAGTAAGCACCCTAAAACGGCGCGCATTTGACGGCTTTCGGATCTATCGGGTAACTCTTGACGCATAAAATCTCCATTACGCGCCGCTCTTTGTTGGCGTCAACGTAAGGAGAGTGTGCGAATCCGTTGCGCGTAAGTTCCCGTCAAAAATACATGCCCAGTTTGAACTTAGCGCAACCTTGTCAATGCTATTTCTTT
>Ga0209181_10012120_pt1 | contig 10947 bp, 6 predicted proteins | sample MAT05_FD_187208 | JGI IMG/M metagenome (GOLD analysis project Ga0209181, IMG submission 187208) | Freshwater microbial communities from Lake Fryxell liftoff mats and glacier meltwater in Antarctica - MAT-05 (SPAdes) (version 2) | ecosystem: Environmental > Aquatic > Freshwater > Ice > Liftoff...
GCAACTAAGGTTTTTGGCAATTAATCTTAGCGCGGGCTGTGCAAAACTTGTCAGATCACCCAATTGATATACCCCACCAATTTGTGGAATGGGGGTTTGACCAGGCAGGAGCAGCAATTGCACATCTGCTAGATCTCCGTCTGATTCTATCGTCATCCAGGCATTCGCAGCATTTACGGAAGCATTATTGCGCAGAAAAAAGTCGAACAACACATCTGCTGTAGGCAGGTACAGGATACTGTTTTGGGCAAAAATCTCCAGTTTTGGGCTGCCGCTCTGATAGCCATTAGGATTGGCAATATAATAGGTAGATTTAACCGGATTATGGAAACACATACTGGCATATTCCAAACCAAGAACGGTACGCCCAAATTTGGTGCCGTTGTATCCACAAGTGGTATCAAAACGGGTGCTGATTTCAAAAGAATACCCCTCGTCCAGCTTGTTTACAAAGAATGGGTTGAGGTTCAAGGTGAGGGAATCTCCTCCAAAGCCGGGCGTAAGCGGGGTACTTCCAAAAAGCTGAACGTTCTCCTGCAAGCGGAGGTAATTCAGTTTCGTTTCTAACAAAGCTACCGCATCGGGCAGGCTGTATGAGTATGCGGTGACTGTGGAAAGTTGCCGAACTTCAAAGGGAAACATGTTTGGTCGTGCAATGACCATATTGTACTGGAAAGGCGAAACTTCCGTGCTTTGATCACAAGGCTTAATGATCTGGGCGGTAGGATTCACGGATTCCAAGTAGCCGGAAAATTGGCAAATTTCCTTCTCTGTGCAAAAGTCTTCCAACTCCCAGGAATAGGTTTTTTCTGTATCGCAAATGGAATTTCGGAAATTAATAAGTGGCGGTGCGTTCGAACCCATTGGGGTGAAATTATGCTCAAATTTGAAATCCGAAGTGAAAGTCAGCGAATCTCCCGCCGAAAGCACAAATCCAGCAGGTAAACAGTTCAATTGAGCAAAATCGAGGTCAAACTGGTGGAACATATTGGTCAACACATCCACAATTTGCGGAGGGCGAATATTCGGCTCTGCAACCTGGATAATGTGCTGGTCAGATTTGATTTCTGGCAAACCAATGGGACAATCGTATTGCTGCCCGCCTGCCGTTTTGATGGTCAAATGCGCCGACACGAAACTTGTAGTATCATAATTGGCGAATAATTTTTTACCCAATTCCAGTTGGTAAGCATCCCCATCAAGGGTATCAAAATCACTCAACCAGGATTCAAAAAACACCCTGAAATTTAGCGCCGCTAAAGTACCCTGAACCATAAATGCCCGGAGTTCAGTACGCAGGGTATCTCCCACCAGGAAGCGGTCACGGCGTACACCAGGGGCATTGGCAATGTCATTATTGTCGGCAGATCGGTCGTCATTGTTATCCTGAAGGCCATAATTGGTGCGGTAAGAGTCAAAATCTACCACGACCAGATTGCCGCCACCCAAACCTCCGCCTCCGCCGCCACCACCACCGCCGCCAGTGGTATCACATTGGTCATTTACGACCAGTATAAACTCATCGCAGAAGGTTATAGCACAGTTGATCGCTTCATTTTGGGTATTGGACACCAGCGAGTAGGCATTGAGCTTAAGTTCACAGCCATTACAATCAGAGGGCGGCGGATACACGGTGTAATCCAGGCCCCGAGGTGGCACATTCGGCACCGATGACTGGCAGGGGAGCCCTTGTTCACAATGGTATAGCAAACAAAAACCGCTGGAAACAGAATCTTGTGAAAAGGGCAAATCAAACACCATTCGAACAGAGCTGGATCCATCTCCATTTGGGGTAATTACGGATTCCAGTGGCGTTTGGCCATCCAGGCTGAAGGGACAGGACTGCACCCAATCAATACCTAGCGGGAGCTCAAAAAGCACTTGTAAAAACCCGGTATCTTGAAGCAAACGGCCTGATTTTATCCAATATTTGAGATTATAGGTTTCGTCGTCTTGCAAGCAATTTTCAAGTTCATAAGCTACGCTGGCGGTTATTTTTAAAAAAGCCGTGTCTGGATAAAAATTGAACACGCCGGCGACCGGTACATTGGCAGGGCAAGCTTTCTGATAATTATACCCAACACGCATTGCAGGAATCAGACCACCGCAAACGGGTTCGCAATAATAGGTGTTAAATCGTACCCGAACAGTGTCGCCTGGCAGAACCTCTGGCACGGAAACGATTACCTCTAAAGCGTAGTTTGAAATACCACAACTGGCTAAAATAGTTGGCGTGCTCAACTGCGCAGGAAGGGGCTGCCATCCGGAACCATTGTTCCATTCAAACGAACCCTGATCAAGCGCATGAAACGAAGTGTCAAGGGCGAACGGGTTCAGTAAAACATTCAAGGCAGGCAATTGCCCATTGTTGATGAGGAGAATTTCCTGCGTGGAGGGTATGGCGCCGCATTGACTATGTGGTGCATCATAAATGGGGACAAAAGAGAGGCTTGGATTTTGCGTCGTCGGCAAAATAGTGATCGAAGCATACACACTATCCTTACGGCAAGGCGGCCCGCCACAACCCCAACCAATAATGATAAGTGATTGGTTGGTGAAAGTTGGAATGCCACAATCCTCAATGGTAACCTTCTCAATCAGGGTGATTTCTTCATTGAAATCCAGCAAATTATCTCCGTTACCTATGGAAGTGAAAAAGCTACCTGGCACCTCAGCACTAAAAAAAGTCCCGAGATTTGTCTGATTAATTCCCCCTTCCAATTGGATGCTGATACCCGGGAAGTGCCCATCAGAAAAGGAAAGCGATTGGATGGGCCCCTGGCGCGTGTTTTTCATTGTAATCATGCGCATCACAACGTCCCCTTTTTGGGCCGTAATTGTTGGAGGCGTGATGGAGCCTATATTGAGCAGACCCGTTTCTATGGGGTATAAACTGGAAACAATTTGCTGGCTTCCGCCCGTGTAAGTCGCCAAAATAATATTGGAAAAAGTCTGTCCATCATTAATTGCCTGAACCACCGGGCAGTCTGCCGTAACATTCAGCGTAAAGGATACGGAAGCTCCACCTGCCAAATCAGCCAATGCAAACACGGGGGCGTTTAAGTTGGAGATGTTGCTCTCCGTTGCCCCCACTACCGTGCCCGGCAAATAGGTAATGCCTGTGGGGAAAGTAAGGAAGGTCTGTAAACTTGTCGCCGCCGGCCCAGCACCATTCTGCAAAGTCACGGTCATCTGTTCTGTACCACAAACGTAAAGCCCGATGGGGTTTAGGGTCGAGATGACGATGTTTTGAGCCAATATAGTAGTGGAAAATGCAAGGAGGAAAAAGGCCAGGGTAAAGTTTTTCATTCTGTGTATATTTGTTAATCTGGTTGAAATTATATGGAGGGGGTGATTAATTCTTGCGACCAAAGTAAGCACAGCCCTTCAAATACAAAAAGCAATTTTGTGAAATGACGCACAGGGGCAGTGAATGTGCTGCCTGAGGTAGTAAACGATTTGACAGAATGACGCAGGGACTGGACAAAAGGATGGGTTGGGGGGGCAAAAAAACTGCCTTCCCGGATTCGCCGATGCCGTATCTACACAAAAAAAGTCCAGCGGTTTTCCGCTGGACTTTTTTTAGACTTGTTGCGGTGGAAGGCTTTGAGTGGGGAAATTTGTCATTTTTTCGAATGCCTAGGCGAATTTTGCAGTCGAAATCGGGCATATTCGGCGAAAAATTTAACGAAGACATTCGGAAAAAGGACTTTTACCCGCCAAAGCCCTCCATCGCAACAAGTCTTTTGTGGAGATAGGGTAGAAATTCGCCGGAAAGGCTTTTTTTCAAGAGCCTATTACCAGCTTAAGCAAACTCAATTCACAATCACCTGCTCCGTAAAAATCTTATCCGCTTGCTGCACATGCACCACAATGGTTCCTTTAGCATAATCAGATAAATCGAATTGCTGACTGTATCGGCCATTGAAGGCATTGAGCTCTTCACGGAAAAGCTGGCGACCAGAAAGATCGAAAAACGAGACCGTGGTGGCTACAGGCTCGCAGGTAAATTCTACCGTCACCTGACCTTGTGTAGGGTTGGGGTACGCCCGGAATTCGGTAAGTTTCAGGCTACGGTTTTGCGATTCTGGTTGGCCATTTGGCACGGCATTAACCTTCGGCGCGTCGCCTTCGCCACGCCGGATGGTAATCACGCTGCGATCTCGAAGGCGACGTTGATCATCATCATTCCAATTCCAGGAGGTAAAATTGCGCACTTGTTCGCCATCACCATCCAGGATTTGCACCCGGCTGCTGTTATCACGACAAGCCTTAAGTGTAGCTTCGGTAGTCAAAGCTTTGCCTTCGCGGAAGTAGTCTACTTTTACTTTGTCGCCTACTTTGTGTTTGGCAATTTCGTTCCAAAGATCATCATGGCTTTTTACGCGTTGGCCAGCAACCGCAGTGATTACGTCTCCTATGGCCATGTTCACTTCGCGCGCTGCAGATTCGTCGGTAAAGTCATTGATGCGGGAGCCTTCGGCGTTCCCTTCTGCAAAAGCATCGGAGTAAACCCCAAGGCAAGCATCTTTTGCATTTACGTTAACGGTACAGTTGCCATTGTTCCAGCCAGCTTTGTTCCACAGTTGTTCTGGGTCAAAATTGCTTAGATCCCAGTTGCCAGCGTTTATGTTCCAAGAGTTTTTTTGTTCGGTCAGGGTAGCCTCCACGGTATTCCTTTTACCCTTGCGTTCATACGTGATATTCACTTTATCGCCAGGTTTGGTATAGGCCATAAAGTCGCTAATATCTTCAAAATCACTGATCTGGGCCTCGCCCAACTGAAAAATCACATCACCATTTTGAAGTCCGACTTTCGCTGCGCCGGATTCTTTGGTGATTTTTACCGCAACTCCAGGGGCTTCTTTTTCGTTATTTCTTTCATCGTCGTCTACGCCCAGGAAGCCTTTTGGTACATACTTCGTATCATACTTTACATCATTTTGATGGGTGAGGGTGGCCTCCGTACTGCCTGCTTTTCCGTAGCGCTCGTAGGCAACGCGCACTTTGTCGCCGACTTTGGAGGCATTCACAAATTTAGAGAGATCACTCCATTTATTGGTAGGCGTATCGTTGAGTTTAATGATTTTATCGTTGTCACGAAGACCAGCTCGATCAGCAGCAGAGCCGCGAACCACGTTAACGATAAGGCCAGGTTCGTTGGCTCTTTCATCGGAGTCCTCATCTACACCAAGGAACGCGTTATTATCAGTGCAAGTTTTGTAGCCGGACTCTTGGTAACCAGAATAGCCTTCGTATCCTGGATAGCCTTCGTATCCTGGATAGCCAGCATAGCCATTGCCTCGATCAATGCCATCTTCGTTAACCTCCTCCTCTTCGTCATCTTCATTGGTTCGGATGGTTTTGGAGCCCTTGATAACGATCGTTCGCTCCTCCTCGTCGCCAGTGACTTTCACTTCAACCTGGGCATTATCTGCCCGGTTTTCGCGGATGTATTTTTCAACATCGAAGTTTTCGGCAGCGGTGCCTTTTTTCACAATGGTTTCAGTGCTTTCATCACCATTGGCATCAATGACCCGTTTGGTTATGACAATTTTTTTTGCCCCTTCTTGCTGGGAAAAAAGTTGGGTAGCGCACCACGGAAAAAGCAAGAATGTGGCAGAAAGCAGGAGAATACGCGTTGTTTTCATAGAAAAAAAGCGGAAAATAGGTGGAAAGTGAATAAATGCTGAGGATTTGAGGATTTGGGGATTTGTTTTTTTGATCCGCTGGTGGCTTGGCGGACAAGTTTGGCAATAGTCTAAAAAGTATGAGCCAGAAACGATTGACAAATTAGGTTTGTCGAAGTTGCATGGAGTGTTATTTTTTTGGAAGAAAGATTCGACATAGAGTGAGATAGTATGGGTAAATGTAAAAAAATGCAACATTTTAACCGCATTTGCGCTGAGGCTGGCAGGAAAGTGGTTTGGAAGATTTTAACATTTTTTCTCAACAAGGAGTCTCGTACATACTTCGTTTTGAATACCTAACGTTAAAGCATTGCTCCACGGGCAAAAAGTGACTCAAATGTCAAATATTTAATCTAACGAACACTCACAGACCGACTATGGCAAGTGCTCAATACAAAATCCTGCTGGTCGAAGACGACCAAAACTTTGGCGACGTGCTCCGTTCTTATCTGGAAATGCACGACTACGACGTAACATTGGCCACCGATGGTGTGCTAGGCCTCGAAGCCTTCCGAAAAAGCAGCTACGATCTCTGCGTTTTTGATGTAATGATGCCCCGAAAGGATGGCTTCACCCTCGCCAAAGACGTGCGTGAGCGCAACAAAGACGTGCCAATTATCTTCCTCACGGCTAAAACCATGAAGGACGATGTGCTGCAAGGCTTCAAGCTTGGTGCCGATGATTACATCCCCAAACCGTTTAACTCGGAAGAACTGCTGCTTCGAATTCAGGCAGTACTCAAGCGGGTGAACAAAAATCCTGATCCACGTGATGATCAGCGCGAGTACATCATCGGGAAATACCATTTTAATTTTCCACTGCGCATACTCACTTTTCAGGATCCAAAACCTGGACAAGAGAGCCAATGGAAACTAAGCCCAAAGGAGTCCGATTTGCTCAAAATGTTTTGCAAATACATCAACGACGTGACCCCGCGTTCAGAGGCCCTCACCAAAATTTGGCATGAGGACACTTATTTCACGGCACGTTCTATGGATGTTTTTGTAACCAAACTCCGCAAGTATCTCGCGCTTGACTCAGCCATTGAAATTGTGAATATTCATGGAAATGGGTTTCAACTTTTGGTGCGTGAATCCGCTGCGGCTTAAAAGCTCTAACTATATTCCTGCCGATTTATGCCCGCATGCCGTTCTCGGCTTGCGGGCTTTTTTGTGGTCAAATGGCTGGAGGGGCTGTAAGTATTGACCAGGTGTACTTTAACTCACCGGGTGACTCTTCTCACCCGGTGAGTTAAAGCACATAGACCTGTGGTATGTACACAAATCTACTCGTCCTATTTCGAGTACTCAAGCTTTGTCATTCTGTCGGAAACCGACAGAATGACAAAGCTTGAGATTAGTGTCAGGCATTACACAGCCTTAATTGCAGTGGGTGGTTTGAGGAATTAGAGGTGTTTGACAGATGTATTCATACCAAAGGTCTCCACCCCAAAATAAAAAAAAGAGCGGGACGCAAAATGCGTCTCGCTCCAGATACTGCTGTTTATCGTTTCTATTTGAACGACGAAAATATTATTAGCTAGAACGGTTTAGTCAAGTGATTGGTTGGCAACATTAGCGGCAGCGACCATTTTCTGGTATTCTTGCGGCGTGAGCTTGTCCATGCAGAAATTGATTGGATTGATCGGGTTGCCCTTGTAATGTACTTCGTAATGCAAGTGTGGGGCAGTAGAAAGGCCAGTGTCGCCTACTTCGCCAATTTTGTGGCCCTTTTTGACCCGCTCGCCTTGGCGCACGGTGATTTTGCTCATGTGGCCGTACAAGGTTTCATAACCAAAGCCATGGCTTATTTTCACGCAATTACCATAGCCTTGGTGCCAGCCAGTTTCTAGCACGACACCATCGCCGGGGGCTTGGATATTGGTGCCGACACGAGCAGGGAAGTCAAGGCCTGCGTGAAATTTTCTAAATTTATACACTGGGTGAATTCGGTAGCCAAAGCCAGAGAGGGTACCGATACTTTTTTGCAGTTTGTCTTCACGCACAGGCTTGATGCTTGGCAAGGAGGCCAACATTTTTTCCTGATTGCGGGCGAGGTTTTGGATGGTATCGAGTGATTTGCTTTGAAGGGCGAGTTGGCGGCTAAGCACATCAATTTTCTCTAACGCTTCTCCTACAGCATTGCCACCGAATTCGAAGGCTGCAAGCTCAGGGTGAGCCTCGTGGCCACCGACCCCTGAATGCCAAATATCCTGATCAATAGGATCCATACCGAAAACGGTACGGTGTACACTGGCATCGCGTTGTTGAACATTCTCGAGCACTTTGGACATCACATCCACTTGGCCGCTCATTTGTTTGTATTTGGATTCCATCTGGCCGATTTCGCGCATCAAATCTCCTTCTCGTGGAGAAGGGAAAATGGTGTAGAAAACAGCGAGCATCGCAAGGGAAGTAATAAGTACGACGGAAAAGAATCCGAACGCTTTCCAGATGCGGGTTTTTAAAGGGATAACTACTTTCTCGTAGGTAAGGGTGTGAATGTTGTAAACAAATTTCTCTTTCCTGCCCATGTTGTTGTTGTTTACCGAGGATATCAGTCTTGATTCTGTGCCTCTCTGGTTTGCGAATCTTTTCGGCGGACGAAGGCGATGGATTAGATTGTCTTTGAGTGCGCCGCTGATATTCCCGGTTCGGTGAGTCGGTCAATCGGCTCAAGGTTTGTTGAGGAGAAGCGCACAAAAGTAGTAAAGCTGCTCTTCTTACAAAACTTTTTTGCAAATAATTTAAACTTTTCGTAGGTTATTGGGGGAAAACCCTTAGTTCTAATGCAACAAAAATTGTCATTTGCCTTGCAAAAGAATACAAACTTGGGTTTCGTTTTTTTCCAGTTCCACTTTTTTAAGATTGAAGGTGGGGACAAACAAACAACACCTGAAAGGTCATTTCCTAATGTTTAGACGATTTTAACAAACCGGAAGACGCAAGTGACTCTTTATCAAAGCCTACCGGTTACTCAGTAGAAAGATCCAGTATCATGATTTTCTGCCAAATTTTGACAGAGAGACCTTGTACAAGAAGTTCGAGGTCATTTACCGCGCTAAGCACAACAGAATCATCTGTATTTTGGGCAAAAAGCGCCGCGACTTTGGCGTTAAGTGCCAGCAGCTCCGAGCAATAGTCCAGATAACGCATCAGTTGGTGTCGCGTTAGCGTGCGTTTTGGCGACGACTCCGTATCACTGATCTTGGCTTTGGAGAGTAGATAGGCTGGGTCTTTGGTCAGTTGGTGCATATCTACCACATGGGCGATACTGCGAAGCCGGTGGAGTGCTTTTAGTGCAGAATGACGTTTGATTCGCGTTTCTAAACTGAGGAGCGAAAAAAGTGCTAAGCCCAAGAAAATCAATTCGTTGATAGCAGATTCAGTGGTCTGTAAAAGGCTAAAAATACCGCTTGCGTCAAATTTAAAATGCTGTATAAGGTGGCTTAGTGCCCAGATTACAATGCCCACCAGAAGTATAGCAGCAGCCATCGCTGCCAGGCGAACCGGCCAAATTGGGCCCTGAAGTCGTTGAGCCAAATCCTCGGATCGAATGGCTAGTTGATGAAATTCTTTGCACACGCCAAACAACCCAGATTCCGGAAAACGCTCTGAAATGCGTTGCTTCAACTTCTCGGTTGTTTTTAAAATTGCTCCGGCCCGTAGAATCGTAAATCTGCCTTCTTCAGCAGTTTCGCGGCCAAATGGGAAGATCCATTGAAGTATATTCATGGTGTGGAATTGTGGATTTTATCATGTTCAGCCTGCAAGTTTATATATTTTGACCTAATCTTGACGACTCTTTACGGGCATTCTCCCGACCTTAGCGAAAATTTTTCAACACTGTTATGCGTAGAATTACCTTCTTATTCCTGTTAAGCTTTTTGAGCCATCAACTTTTCGCCCAACATCCAACACCTGCGGCTTCTGGGTTAACCCCGGCACCAATTCCTGAAAAACACCTGAAAAACATCCGTCAACTCACTTTTGGCGGCGACAATGCTGAAGCTTACTGGAGTCCAAACAGTAAATCGCTCACTTTCCAGAGCAACAATGCCAAATGGGGCCTGGAATGCGACCAGATTTTTACGATGAAAATTAAGGATGCAGCAGGCGACAGTACTTACCGCCCTAAAACAATCAGTACACTGAAGGGCCGCACAACTTGCTCCTATTTTATGCCCGACGGAAAGCATATTCTCTACGCCAGCACACACGAAGGCAACGCTTCTTGCCCACATACGCCCGATCTCCGAGCAGGGGGCAAATACCTCTGGTCCATTTTCGATACCTATGATATTTACATTGCAGACCTCAAAGGCAATATTACACGCAAACTCACTAACTCGCCGGGATATGATGCCGAAGCCGTACTAAGCCCAAAAGGAGACAAGATTCTTTTCACCAGCGACCGCTCCGGCGACCTGGAGCTTTGGACCATGAATTTAGATGGCAGTGGTTTAAAGCAGATTACCTTTGATCTTGGTTATGATGGGGGCGCTTTTTTCAATCAGGATGGTTCCAAAATTGTGTTTCGGGCAAGTCGCCCCAAAACGGCAGAGGAAATCAAAGAATACCGCGACTATCTCGCACAGCATCTGGTTGCTCCCGTTGCCATGGAAATATTCACCTGCAATATTGATGGTACTGACCTGCACCAAGTGACGCACTTGGGTAAGGCCAATTGGGCGCCGTTTTTCCATCCCTCTGGCAAGAAAATCATTTTCAGTAGTAATCATCATTCCACACGTGGCTATGATTTTCAGCTGTATATGGTAAACCTAGACGGCTCGGGGCTGGAGCAAATTACTTCTGAAAGCATTTTCAACTCTTTTCCGATGTTCTCCCCCGATGGCAAGAAAATTTCCTGGAGCAGCAATCGAAACAACCACGGTACCCGGGATACAAATGTTTTTGTGGCGGATTGGGTAGACTAGTCCGTGGCAGAAAGGAACACTATTGTGCATTTTTTTTGCCATCGTTATTTCGTAGATTGTGACAGAAAACACTTTTGTTTTTGGAAGAAAAATTTAGCAGGAAACCCAGAGAACAAAAAATTAGACCTTGAGAAACATGCTAAACCCTTAATCAGCCTATTTCTCCTGATTTATATTTTCCTGTATTCCTGTTAAATCTTACGTTAAAAACCTGGACGACTTTCCCTAGATTTTCAGCAATTTAGAAACGCCATCTTGCCCTCGGCTCGTGTAACGCAACAGGTATAAACCCGGATTTAAATGTATGAAGTATGAACT
>Ga0209181_10012121_pt1 | contig 10947 bp, 2 predicted proteins | sample MAT05_FD_187208 | JGI IMG/M metagenome (GOLD analysis project Ga0209181, IMG submission 187208) | Freshwater microbial communities from Lake Fryxell liftoff mats and glacier meltwater in Antarctica - MAT-05 (SPAdes) (version 2) | ecosystem: Environmental > Aquatic > Freshwater > Ice > Liftoff...
ATAAGGCTATACCCCACTCCATGCTCAACAACTGTGTGTTGTTAGCTGGTGGGTCCACAAAGTTAATGTTTTGAACCGTTAAATAATCGGTACCTAATACACGGATAAAGGCGTCTCTATCTACTGTACCGCCACTGTAGGCTGTGATAGTGGGGGGCGCTAGTGGGTTGCCGCTTATGATTAATGGGTTGGCGGCTGTTGGTTCGTTTTGTGTTAAGTTAATTTCTAAAACACTTGTTAGAGTTTCTGTATAATTATCACCAATAGTAAAGGTTGCACCACCAGCACCAATGCCGCTAGTATTAATTGCATTTACCATAACGTCTATTGTTGGAAAAGTAATTGATGGACAAGTGTATGTTCCTGCGTAACCATTCACTGCTTCGGCAAGGGTAATAAATGTGGTGTTAGCTGGGAATAAAGCAGAAGCCGAAACCGTCATCAAATTTGTAGATGTGTTTACCGTTGAGGAAGGTTCTGGAGAATATGCTGCATTTTCGGAGGCAGACATGTATAGGTTAAAGTTTCCGCTTTCATTATTTGAGCCCAATTCTGAATTAAAATAATTCATACTAATGGTACTTGAAGGTACACTTACCGCAGTTACCGAATAATATCTTTTTATACCTCCAGAAGTTCCAACACTAGATAATGATTTGTGGAAACGATGCAATGTATAAGCACCGTTAGGCAATGAACCCATTGTTAAACCTAAGTTTCCTTCATTAACCATAAAACCTGACGACGTTCTAGCAAAACCTACCCAACCAGAACCTGGCACAAAGGACGAAGTGTTTACAATACTTGAAGTTTCAGATTCGCCAATTAAGCTGCCTGTTAGCCCTAAATCTATATTGAAATTTTTCAAATCTAAATTGCCTGAACCTGACATGAAGCGAACATAATTTGTTTTTATATTTGTTAGCAATGATTTTGCGCCAGCGTTTTCTAATACCAAACTATCAAGCGTTGTAGCTGTATTGCTCATTGTAATTTGAGAACTAGCACCAGAAATATGCACCCCTTGTCCGTTGGTGGTTAAAGTAGATGCTGCATTAACAGAAATGTTACCCGCAACACGTAAAAAACCACCGCTACTTGTCGATAATCGTAAACGAGAATTAGTACCGCTTAGGTTCAAGTTTCCTCCAACAATTAAAGGTTTGGTTCTTGCAAAAATACCAGAGTCGCAAATAAGTTTAGAAAAGTCAATAATATTCAAATCTCCTGCAATACTAATTGGAGTATTAATTGACAAATAACCCATATTCAAATGGGTATTATTACCAACAGATACATTTGTTGGTTGCCCTAAACCGCTTAACTCATTCCATTCTTTGTCTTTATTATACACACCCTCGATAGTTGCATTTGTGTTGTAAATTAAACTTGCACCTGCCAAATAGTTTGGAGAATTAGAGGCAGGTATAAAAGTACATTGTGCTGATTGGAGTTGTATTGCTGAAGATATATTAAATGCATTCTGAAAATCATAATTGTAACCACCCAATACTAAAAAATAAATAGTAAGGGTAGAGGTTGAAGTGTATGTAAAAGTACCGCCAGTGCCTATACCACCTAAATTTAACTCTCCTGTACCATTAAATGCTGCTGCGCCCGTATTATTAAATAAACCATTACCAGACCAACTACCAACACGCAAAGCGCCTGCATTATTAATAGTACCAGCATTGTTAAAAGTAATATCAGGTTTTGTAACACTAAATTCTGCACCATTTTGCAAGTTAAAAATACCCGTTCCACTATTTGTAAATATTGGTGATGTAAGTAAATTAGCATCATTGCCTTCTATTAAAACTGCTTGTGTGCCAAGTGAATTACAAGTAACAATGCCATTATTAACAAAAGTTGTACAATAAAGATTAATCTTAGAAGTTGCACCCGTTACTGTTATTGTCCCATTATTTACCACATCCCCTAAATTAATAAAATTTCCATTTGAAACCGTTAGGCTTTTGCCAGCATTAATAGTTAGGCTGTTATAAACATTCGTAACATTGGTTGCGGAAACCGTTACATCATGATTAATAACAACAACAACTGCCGGAGGCGGTACACAACCACAACTCCAAGTTGCAGCAGTATTCCAATCGCCGTTAGCAGCAGTTGTATAAGTTACTGTAACCGAATTTGCAATGCCATAATATTGTGATGTGGATAAAGCAATAGGGCCTGGAACACTAACTGTTGGGCTAGCATCTGCACCTCCAATATTTGTAAAACTAGATTGCGCACCTGTGTTTGAATTATAAATAACTTTTGTTCCTAAATTGCCATTTAGATTACTAAATCCATACGCCAAACTTACTGAATTTAGTGTGTAAGAGCCGGTAAAGGGTGTTATTTTATATAAATTTCTTACTGCGTTTGTTATACCTGTAAGAACAAATGAACTTGAAAGTGGATAACGTTGAACAGCGACATTACCTGTACCAGAAATAAAATTAATATCGGCACCAATACCATTAAAACTTACCAAACCTGCCCCAGTAATATTTTCTGATGTTTTAACATAGCTATCATTTGAGTTGTTGGAGTTTAAAAAAGTTTTTGTTGACGTTTCGCCAACAATAGCACCTGTTGAGCCAATAACTACAAAGCTTCCAGAACCATTAAAATCAAAGTATCCATTTGTAAAAGTGAAATTATTGTTCACATTCAATTGGCTATTTAAATTTTGAAATTTAATGTTCCCTGAAGGGTTATTAATTGTAATATTATCAATGTTAAGTGCTGAAGAAATATTAATTTCTTGGTCACTTGTTCCGTTAAACTCAAAGGTTGAACTGTTAGGAAGTAAACCACCAGAGGTTATTATCAAATCTTCCGCAATTTTCAAAGTATTTGACGGCAAGTTTAAATATGAAGAACCTTGAGTTTCAATATTTCCGCATGCTTGGTAGGTATTTAAAGCTGTTAAATTATCTTGTCCACCACCATCAAATTTTACGTGGTAAGGTACACCTAAAGCTCCGCAAGTAGCATTTGCTAACCATTCATCGCCAACTGAGCGTGTACCAGTATGAAAGTAAAATAAGGTAGCATTATTTGCGTATCTGATATTTCCATTAATTACTGCATCGTTTTTTCTTACTATAAATACACTAGCAATTTCGAGGTTAGTTGTGTTAGAATTGAAAGTTGTAGTTTGTGAAACAGATGTAGATAGGGCCGCACCTGTACCTATAACTAAACGCCCTGTGCCTGCCATAGTGTAAGGGCCTGCTCCTAAATTTACAAAGCCATTGCCCAATCCCGTAATTGTTGGAGTACCAACCACGGTATTTATAGTACCGGTACTAGAAATAGAAAAATTAATTGAACTGTTTTGAACATTAATACCTACAGAAGTTCCAAAATTTAGAATAATTCCTGAATTTCCAGTAATATCAATAGTTGTAAGATTGGGTGTATCACTTAAATTTAAACTTCCACCAGATTTTAAAACATTGAGTGAATAAAAACTAATGTTGCCACCACCAAATTTGGTAATATATTGAGTTGAACTACCTTGAAATATTACTTGGCGTGCATTAGGATTAAATGAACCTGAAGCTCCAATCTGGAAATTACCAAATACCTCTAAATTTCCGTTAGCTACCGAAGATAAATTTAATGTTCCATATACTGATAAAGCGCCACCTATAGTCAAAATATTTGACATGGTATTCATATTAAGTACACTTCCTCCAAACACATTTAAATTACCAGCAATTGCTTTGGCAATGGTTGGATTGTTTGTACCAACATGTAAAGTTGTATTATTAGTAACAACAACATTGTATGGAAAGCCTGCACCCAAAGTATTATTCCATTCTGTATTACGTGTATATGAAGCTCCAGTACTATATTCTAAAGTAGAACCCGTTGCATAAGTGGGCGGGTTGGTTTGTACATATCCACCTGCCGAAATTGAAAAGTAGCCATTTATGGTTGATTTGTTTGCTCCAAAATCAATACCACCAGTAGTAGCAACAACAATATTCGATGCAAAATTTAATAAGGTTGTTCCACCTGCAACAACAGTTTTTACACCACCATTGATGAAGAGAAAACCACCAGGTAGGGTACTAGATATATTTTTGGTTACGTTACCACTTACGTTGATGTTGGATGTTCCATTCATTTGTAACGTTTGACCATTCAAATCAAGTTGATTGGTATTTGTGCCGCTTAAAGTAAGGTCATTATTGATAGCAATACTTGTTGCATCGGGCGAAGTATCATACAATTGAACTGTACCTGCGGTTTTATTTATGATTAAATAATCAAATGTAATTGAACCACCTCCAATCCTTTTTATAGTTTGTATTGCTTGAGAACCGCTAAAAGTCACTGCTCTTGTGTTGGGTGTAAAAACACCACTTGCGTCCTGGTAAAAATGACCAGTAACTTCTAAATCGCCACCAGCAGAACCAGAAAGTATTAACGTGCCTTCTATGCGGCAACGCCCAACTTTAAGCAAACTCGTCATAGCACTACCTACTAGGTTCATAGTTGCAGTTGCACCAGAATAAATATAAAAATCTTTGGCGCAATAGTGTGGATTTGTAGGGTCAGCACCACCTAGGTTAAGTGTACCGCTTTGCACATAAACATCGTTTTGTGGGTAGCCTGGAGAATTTAACGTGTTTGTACTATTCCACTCTGCACCTCTATTATAAAGTGCTCCTGTGTTGTAGGTTAAGTTAGAAGTTGCTGAGTAAATAGGTGGGTTAGTTTGCACAAAACCACCGCTATTAATTGTAAATCCGTTAGTAATGGTACTTCCTGCGCCAAAATTTACACCTGTGCTAGTTATTACATTATAAAACGAACTTGTACCGCTAATTGTATGCGTTCCTGGCCCTGTAAAAACAATTGTACTTGCGCCTATACCGTTTGCCCAAGTTCCATTATTTGTAATGGTTGTAGCGTTTGTAGGTGCTGCAATATTTAATGTTCTGGCAGTAGCATCAGATGATGTAAATGTTTTGCCGCTATTGATTATTAAACTTGCAATGTTCGCAGTATTTTGGTCAAGCGTTACATCATGATTGATGATAACATCAGCACCATTTGGGGGTACAACACCACCAGTCCATGTAGAAGTATTACTCCAATTTCCATTAGCAACTGTTGTAAATGCACTTGCAATAAAAGCATTGTCTTTGCCTATACCAATAAAATAACTTGCCGTTGTAGGTCCCGTAATGTTTGAGTTACTTGTGAAGGTAAATGGATTAGAACCAGCAGCGGTGGCTACTGTTTCAACCCAAACAGAGCCATTGTAAACTCCTATTTTAGGTGTTGATCCTCCAGCAAAATTTGCACCCGAACCATCGGCTGTATTGTATTGTGCTATAATAGATAGCGTACTTCCACCAGGAATAGCTTCACTAACAGACCAACTCCTGAAAACTGCTTTTGATGTGTTATTGGTAGAGCCGTTTGCCCCATCTGAAACACTTACCCCTATTATATCGGATGTGCCTGTATTTGTAAGTGTTATTGGGTTATATGACGAATTACCTACAGGGAAAGTGATTGCACCTAATGTTACTGTTTGAACAAGTTTACCACCAGATAAATTGTTTGCAATTATATAGTTTGAAGCGGAAGGGACACCAACTATAGTAGCGGCTGGATTTAAAGTTAAAGTATTTGCACCTAAATCCAATTTTCTTGATAGTGTTAAAACACTAGTTAATGTTAAGGAATTAGTTAAAGTTAAAGCATTTGTTGAAGTACCTTGAACAAACAAATTAGATGTTGTGCCAGGCAATCCACTACCAGTAACTTGAGCACCGGTTGCTATATAATTATAAGATGCAGCGCCAAAACTTCTGGTTGTGGTTTGGATATTGCCAGTTGCACCACTTGAAGTTATTCCTTGAGGACTACCAATATGCAATGTAGCCTGTGAAGCCGAAATAGCAAATGTTCCGTTACCACTTAACACAAAAATATCGCAATTAAAATTCGCAATATTTGCTACAGTAAAAGTTCCTGTGCCAGTTCCTAAATTCAAATTTGACGTTAAGGTAACATCTGTAGTGCCGCCTGTGCCTATATTCCAATTTATATTCCCTGTAATTGTTCCACCAGATTGGTCAATTGTTTTAGCAAATGCGGTGTTATTAAAGTTTATTGTGCTCGTGCCTGTACCTGTTTTTTGAAACGTTCCAGCTGATTGACTGAAATTACCCCCTACATTAATAATACCAGAACCTGTAGATAATGTCATATCTAAGCTACCAGTATTTATATTTAAATTGCCTGCTAAGTTTATTGTAGCGTTTCCTGTTGAACTTATTAAAGATAAGTTTCCTCCGTTTATATATAAACTACCTCCAATGGTTGTTGTAAAAGTTTGTGTTGAACCTAGTCTTAAACCTAGTGCATTTGTGGACATTAAAAAGAAATCTCCACCAATATTAGTTAGCAAACCAGATAAATCTAAATTTGCACTTTGCGAAGGACAATTCCATTTGAAGTTTGAAAATGATTGCCCTAAACCACTTGGTGCCGTTGTGTTTGAGGTATAACCAATAATACTACAAGTGCTGCCAGAATTCCACGTAGCAGTTGGAATTGTACCTGCGGCGATAGTATAATTATGCTCATAGGTACCGCCATTTAAGAAAGTAACATTCGTTGCCGAAGCATTTACAAAAATACCAGCACTTCTTAAATACCCACTTATATTGGCCAATGAAGTAGTGGTACTTGAAAAGGCAAGAGTATTAGTGCCCATATCTAATCTTGCATTTGTTGCTATTGTAAGTACACTGCTTGCTGCTATTGAAACTGGTGTGGCGGCAGTAACAGTTGCGGTGTTATTTGAAATATTTAAGTACCCAAATGCTGTTGCAACTCCAGCAATGGATTGTGCGGCTGTACCGTTAAAAGTAACTGCTCTGGTATTAGGAGTAAATATTCCGTTATTTGTAAAATTACCTGCAACATTTAAGTCGCCACCAATAGCAGTGGATAGCGTTAACATTGCCCCTGATGAAATGAAAACATTCCCAGAAACATTAAGTGGATTTGTAGTTGCATCCATATTAAGTGTTCCTCCTACAACTTTTACATTGGCCACTGTACTTGTACCGTAACTACCTCCACTTCCAAAATAAACCGTTCCATTTCCAACAACAAGGTTTCCAGCAATATTCCAATTAGTAACCCCTGTCCTTGCTATTTGTAAGCCAGAAGAATTCATTGTAAAATCATAAACAGAAATTGCACCGAATGAGTTGTTATTTGTAGTGGAGTTAAACACATAACTCTCTCTGCTAAATGGCTCTGTTGCCGAACCGTTTGTGGTTGTGCTTACTGTGTAATACCTTTCGTAACGGGCGGTAATGCCTATAATGCCAGCACCATTTGGAGTAGGAGTTTGCCCATATACATTGCCACCGCCGCTAGTAGTGTATCCAAACCAATTAAAGGATGCTGGCAGAGCAGCTGCAATAGCACTCCAAGCAACACCAATCTCTTTGGATGTGCTACCATTATCGGCAACAAAGCCGGTTATGTTAGTTGACCAACCATTAGCGCCATTGCTTGTTCTAAACTCGAAATAGCCACTTTTAAAATACAATACTGCGTTAGCACGAAATGGTAGCACTGCAAAATTTGTGTTATCGTATTGAAAACCAATATTGGTTCCATTAGCGTTTGTTCCGCCGTTTACAGGCACTTGTGGGTCAGTGTCTATGTAAATAATAGTGGCTTCGCTAAGGCTTGCACCACTAACACCAACATATAAACTACTTGCATCCCAAGTCATGTAAGTAGTTACCGCACCACTTGTTTGCTGGTTTTGCCCATCCGTGTGCACACCATATTCATTAGCAGAAATTGTACCATTTACAACTGCTGTTGTAAATTGCGCTTTTGCATTAAATACATTTGCGAATACCGCAAACGCAACAATAGCAATGGTTTTGAGGACGTAATTTTTTATCATGATATATTTGTTTTATTTATTAGCAGAAAATAGTAGTGTGAAAGTAACAATTTGATTTTGATTCACAACGTTTAACGAATAAAAATATGAAAAGTTGGATAGGTTCGATGAAAAGTTATTAACAAAAGAAGAAAATGTACCTAATCAAAATTACTAGTTTTTGAATATTGAAAACCAAATCTAATTTTTGTTAAGAAAACCCTTTTGGTTTCTTAACAACACCTTACTAAACAAAAGCGGTTTTGTATTGCTTTAAAGTATTACTTTCGCACAAAAATTTAAGAATGGCAAAAAAGAAAATAGTGGCAGATGAGTCGGTAATATTGACAGACGCAATTATTGCCGGAATGCAAGAATTGAAAGCAAAAAACATAGTTGTTTTAAACCTAAAAAAATTAGAATCTTCAATCACAGATTTCTTTGTAATATGCACTGGCGACAGCACTACGCAGGTAGAAGCAATTGCAAATGCAGTGCGAATAGAAGTACAAAAAATTGTTGGCGAACCACCTTACCACGAAGAAGGTTTTAGAAATTCGGAATGGATATTGCTTGACTACATAAATGTGGTTGCACATATTTTTCAGCCGCAACAACGTACTTTCTATAATTTAGAAAAATTATGGGCCGATGCTGAACTAAGAGAAATAGCAGCATAAATTTTATTTCATACCAAAATAATAATAATGGATACTCCAACACAAGAGGCCCCAAAGCCAACAACCAAGCCGCAAGAAGAGAAAAAGGATAACAAAGAAGGCAAGGATTCAACAGATAAAAAAGACAACAAGGATTACAACGAAATTAATAATCCATTCAATCAAAATAAAAAGAAAAAACCTACAGGCTTCAATTTTTATTGGATTTATGGTATTGTAATTGTAATTTTTATTGCCATGTCTATGTTCAATTTTGAAGGTGGTGCAAAAGAAATTGACTACCAAAAATTTGAAACAGAAATGTTGCGTCAAAATGATGTTCAGAAAATTGTAATTGTAAACGAGGAATATGCAGAGGTGTATATAAAAACATCGTCGCGCAATAAGCACATTTACAACATAATCAAAAACAAAAATGCAAGTTCGCCCGACTTTACTATTCACATTGGTTCAAGCGTTTCGTTTGAATCGAAAATAAGTGATGCTCAAAAAGATGTGCCGCCAGCCGAACGTGTAAACATTGTTTATGATAGCCGCAAAAGCTGGGATTTTATACTAACATACATTTTACCTTTGGTGTTTATAGTTGCAATGTGGATTTTGCTAATGCGCCGTATGACTGGTGGTGGCGGAGCAGGTGGCCCAGCAGGTGGTAATATTTTTAATATTGGCAAATCGCGTGCAAGCTTATATGATTCTGAAGACAAAGTAAAAATAACTTTTGCCGATGTTGCTGGTTTAGAAGAAGCAAAAGAGGAAGTAGAAGAAATAGTTTCTTTCCTTAAAAACCCCGGAAAATTTACAAACTTAGGTGGTAAAATACCAAAAGGTGCTTTATTGGTTGGCCCTCCGGGAACTGGTAAAACACTTTTAGCCAAAGCGGTGGCAGGCGAAGCAAACGTTCCATTTTTCTCACTATCGGGTTCCGATTTTGTGGAAATGTTTGTTGGAGTTGGTGCGGCGCGTGTTCGCGATTTATTTGTGCAGGCAAAAGCAAAAGCACCCTGTATCATTTTTATTGATGAGATAGATGCTGTAGGCCGGTCACGCGGAAAAGGGCAAATGACTGGCGGTAATGATGAACGCGAAAACACACTTAATTCATTGTTAGTTGAAATGGATGGTTTTGGTACAAACTCTGGAATTATAATACTTGCAGCCACAAACCGTCCTGATGTTTTGGATTCTGCATTGTTGCGCCCAGGTAGGTTTGATAGGATGATTAGCGTTGACAAACCTGATATTGTTGGCCGTGAAGCTATTTTTAAAGTGCATTTAAAACCTTTAAAATTATCCGAAGATGTAAACCCGCTTGAACTAAGCTCGCAAACACCTGGTTTTGCTGGTGCCGAAATTGCAAATGTTTGTAACGAAGCAGCGCTTATTGCTGCCCGAAAAGGCAAAGAAATGGTTGACAAAAAAGATTTTGAAGACGCTATTGACCGTGTAATTGGTGGACTTGAGAAGAAAAATAAATTAATAAGCCCCGAAGAGAAAAAAATTGTAGCCTATCACGAAGCTGGACATGCTATTGTAGGTTGGTTTTTAGAACACACTGACCCGCTTGTAAAAGTGAGTATTGTACCACGTGGCATTGCAGCATTAGGCTACGCACAGTATTTGCCTAAAGAACAATTTTTATACACCACAGAGCAATTATTAGACAGTATGTGTATGGCTTTGGGCGGACGTGCAGCCGAAGAGATTATTTTTAATAAAATTTCAACAGGTGCGTTAAGCGATTTAGAACGAATAACCAAAATGGCTTACAGCATGGTTACCATGTATGGTATGAGTGAAAAGATTGGCAACGTATCATTTTACGACCCTAAAGGTGGCGAATACAGCTTTAATAAACCATACTCCGAAGCTACTGCAAAAACAATAGATGAAGAGGTGCGCGAAATTATTGAATCGGCATTTGTGCGTACTAAAAAATTGCTGGTTGAAAAACTGCAGCAATTAGAAATTGTTGCACAAGAGTTATTGGCCAAAGAAGTAATTTTTCAAAAAGATTTGGAGAGGTTACTTGGCAAGCGCCCTGTAGAATTGGCTTTGCAGCCCGTGGCAATACCAAATAATATTATACCACCAATAGCCGAGGCTTAAAATTATTAAATATACAAAACCGCTAACAAGATGCTAAATATATCCAATCAAAATTACACATGCTACTTATATACGCGTTTTCATTATGTAAATCGCACAATGCGTTACCCAGCTTTATATCTACATCATCAATTGAATCGGAAGTATAGTTATTAAACTGTTTTTGTTCTCTGATGTAGTCCCAAATATGCTCAGTAGGGTTCA
>Ga0209181_10012124_pt1 | contig 10946 bp, 7 predicted proteins | sample MAT05_FD_187208 | JGI IMG/M metagenome (GOLD analysis project Ga0209181, IMG submission 187208) | Freshwater microbial communities from Lake Fryxell liftoff mats and glacier meltwater in Antarctica - MAT-05 (SPAdes) (version 2) | ecosystem: Environmental > Aquatic > Freshwater > Ice > Liftoff...
TTGTCGACCAGCGCTTCAACTGCGCACGACACGGGATGCGCACGACACGGGACCGCACGCGTGGCACGACACGGTTACGACACGGGTCACGACACGCGCTGCTAATGCCGCGGGAGGCAGGATGCCGAAAGCGGCCAGATCGCGAAGGCGAAGATTTCGCTGAGCTCGTGGATGCGGTCCTCCACCCACTTGCGCCGATGCTCAAGCGAGCGTCCCGACTCGCGGTCCTCCCCGCACAGCCAGGCGCCCCAAACGCAGCGCGACACGCAGTGGTAGGTGCCCGGGGAGCCGGGCGGAACCAAGGATGGCGCGGGCGGCGGTCATGGACGAAGTATCTGCCCTACCCTGCCTCAGCCACATCGGAAAAGCGCCCGAATCTCTGTAGGGAATTTCCGATTTCAGACTGTCCCGGTCTTCGGGATGCCCTACCCGGCATCAGCCACATCGGAAAAGCCCCCGAGAGCTTGTAGGGAATTTCCGATTTCCGACTGTCCCGGTCTTTCTGCCAAAAAGCGGCTCTGGATTTCCTATCCTTTGCTATCGAACCATTCCTGTCTCGCAACCCGTCTATAGCCACGGCCAGTTTGCACGACTCAGGGGCAGGCGCTTGGCGCAGGTGCGGCCTGACTTTCTGACGCGGACCGCTCCGCCGCCGCGCGGCTACAGCGTTGGGCCGCAATGACCTCATCTGGCACGACGTGGAGAGCGCCTCCACTCAAGATTGGGCAAACGTCGGCACGTCATCCATCGCTGCCAGCGCCGCGGCCTTGGCTGCCGCCACGCCGGCAGGATCGGTCGCCGCATTGATCGCCAGGTCGCCATTGGTCTTGGCAGTATTCAGGGCCGTCCAGTATTCGGCGGTGTAGTCGCTCACCATCTGATGGGTCAGCAGGGCCGCCGTGAGGTCGGCCAATGCGGCCGCCTGGATCGACGGGAGCGTCGCGACCAGCCCGAGGTCGACGTCGAGGTAGGTTGTTTCGCCCATAATCTCCATCTGCGCGGTATACACAAACTCGCCTACGTCGCCGGACACGCCGTCGCTGTCGAGCGCATCATCGCCGCCCTGATTGGCCGCAGTGACGCCGAAATCGGTGGTTGTGATGCTCGAAAGATCCCAGCGGATGACAAAGGTGCCCGGCGGTTGTACCTCGTTGAACACATAGTTCCCGTTGGCGTCGGTCACGGTGCTGGCTACGACATTTGACGGCGGCTCGTCGATCGGAGGCGTTCCGGGTATCACTGAAATTGCAGTCGTGGCCAAGGCGACGGTCCCTGCCGCTGTACCGGCTAAGGCTCGACCGTTCATGGTTGCGCCCGCACCGAAGGTGATAGCCGCTTCTCCGAGTATCGTTCCCTCCATGTGCGCACCTGCCCCGATGGAAACTGCCCCTTCGACAACCCAGAAAACATTCCTACTTTGAGCAGCATTGGCTAGAAGCACATTACCTACGCCTGCCGTGGTGCCCAATGCCCCTACAATCTGCATGACAAACACCGCATCCGGGTCGCCTTCAGCATCCAGCGTAACTGGGGTAGCCACCGTGGCAGCACCGCCGATTTTGTACGCCCCCGGCGTCAATGTACTTCCGCCCAGCTCATACGCTGCGGCGGACAAAAGAACGCTTGGTCGGTACTTGGCCTCATCGTACGCGGTGGCAAAATCGCCCAAGGCAGTCATCACCACCGCAGCGCCGGTGGGGTAAATGGTTCCTGTCGAAATTATGGCTGGGGCGATGGCGCCGGTGCCGGACCCCACGTCGCCATCAACACTGCCAGTTCCGGAAATAGCGCCACCCGCCAGGGCACCGAAATCAGCAGCCGCTCCAAGTTCAACGGGCAGACCGTCGGCAACAATTTGCAGCAGGGCGACCGGCAAATTCGCGAAGCCGGTGGTTTCCATTGGATCTTGTATGCCGTCATCGCTGGCGTCGAGCCAGACCCGGCCGCCCACCGGGACCGGAGGCGGAGGAGGTGCTGAAATTATTGTCGCCAAAGCGATGGTGCCCGCCGCTGAGCCGGCCATGACTCGACCGCTCAAGGTGGTGCCCGCACCCAATGCGACAGCCGCGCCTCCGAGTATTGTTCCCTCCATGTGCGTACTGGCACCCATGGAGACAGCCCCTTCAACAATCCAGTAAATATTCCTGCTTTGCGCATCATTGGCTAGAACCACATTACCCACGGCCGCCGCTGCGCCGAGGGCGCCCACGATTTGTATAATGAAGACAGCATCAGGGTCGCCTTCGGCATCCAGCGTAACCGGGGAAGACAACGACGCAGCCGCCCCGATTTTATACACCCCAGTCGTTAGGGTACTTCCGCCCAGCTCAAACGCCGCTGCGGACAATAGAACATCATGTGGTCGGCTCTTGCCCTCATTGTAGGCGGTGGCAAAATCGTTCAGCGCGGTCATGACCACCGCATGGCCGGTGGGGTAAATGGTTCCTGTCGAGGTGATGGCCGGAGCGATAGCGCCCGTGCCGGACCCTACGTCGCCGTCCACTCGAGCGGTTCCGGAAATAGCCGCACCGGCCAGGGCGCCGAAATCAGCAGCCGTTCCAAGGTCTATGGCCACAGTTCCGGCCGCCAACAGATTCCCGCAAGGGACCATTGCGGCCATCGCCAGGAAAGAACAAATGAGAAAGCGCTGCGCCCTGCGCGCGGCACCCATTCGTGGGCCGTCCGTGCGCATAGATTTGTCATCTCTTTTCTTGATGCGCATCATCGGACGAGTTTTCATGTTGTGATTCCCTTACCTTTTAAATTGTAAATACCAAGGCGGCTCCACCATGGAGGCACTTTTGGTCGGCCCGTTACGGGTTCTCAAAACCATTGCGGAACAAGGGGCCAATGCCGCCCAGGACATCGATCCTGAATGGTTGGGCAAACAGATCAGTAACAATGATGATTTCGGCTGCACGCACACCTTCAGTGGTGGGCGTAAAGACAACCTCAAAGCCGCAGAATTCGGCTGGACCCAGGACCTCACCACTGCATGTGTCTATACCCAGCGCGAAGTCGGTGCTGGCGACGCCAGTCAGGGCAATCATCTGCACTGTAAAATCAACCTGGCCAGTGTTCTCAATAATGACGATTTGCGCTGGTGATGACTGGCCAACCGCGATGACATCGAAGTTGAGTCGTTCCGGCATGATATCGATGCCGATTGGTTCACAGTCGATAGTGACGTTGGTGACATTGGCACCGGCCAGCGTGCCACCGCCGTTAATCACGCTGCAAAACCGGGCAAAGGCTATCGGCTGTGTCGCAACGGTGACGATGTAGCTCGAGCCGTCGACCAGCGGCGCCGCAAAAGTAAACGGCCCGTTGGCCGAAATTGCCAGATCATCACCGCCGTTATTCCGCAGCACCAGACCCGAGCCACTAAGGCCGGTGACCGTGCCGCCGACAGTGAAGTGATCGGTGACGCCGCCCAGGACACCCACCGAGAACGGCTGGGCAGTCAGATCAGTGTCAATCAAGATCTGGGCTGCGCGCACACCACCCGTGGTGGGCGTGAAGACAACCTTAAATCCGCAGGATTCGTCTGGACCCAAGACCTCGCCGCTGCATGTGTCCATGCTCAGCGTGAAGTCGGTGCTGGCCACACCCGCCAGGGTAATAGTCTGCACTGCAAAATCGACCTCGCCCGTGTTCTCGATAGCGACCATTTGCGCGGGTGATGACTGACCCACCGCAATGGTAACGAAGGCGAGTCGTTCGGGCCTGATGTCGATGCCAACCGGTTCACAGGCGATGATGACGTTGGTGACATTGGCACCCGCCAGCGTGCCGTTGTTGTTGACCGCGCTGCAGAGCCTGGTCGGCCCTGTCGGCTGCGTGGCGACGGTGACGATGTAGCTTGAGCCGTCCTGCAGCGGCGCGGCAAAAGTAAACGACCCGTTGGCCGAAATCGCCAGATCATCACCGCCGTTATTCCGCAGCACCAAACCCGAGCCACTAAGGCCGGTGACCGTGCCACCCACAGTGAAGTGATCGGTGACGCCGCCCAGAACACCCACCGAGAACGGCTGGGCAGTCAGATCAGTGTCAATCAAGATCTGGGCTGCGCGCACACCACCCGTGGTGGGCGTAAAGACAACCCTAAATCCGCAGACTTCGTCTGGACCCAAGACCTCGCCGCTGCATGTGTCCATGCTCAGCGTGAAGTCGGTGCTGGCCACACCCGCCAGAGTAATCGTCTGCACTGCAAAATCGACCTCGCCCGTGTTCTCGATGGCGACGATTTGTGCGGGTGAGGACTGGCCCACCGCAATGGCAACGAAGGCGAGTCGTTCGGGCCTGATGTCGATGCCAACCGGGTCACAGTCGATGATGACATTGGTGACGTTGGCACCAGCCAGCGTACCGTTGTTGTTGATCGTACGGCAGAGCCTGGTCGGCCCTGTCGGCTGCGTGGCAACGGTGACGATGTAGCTCGAGTGGTCGTTCAGTGGCGTTGCAAAAGTAAACGACCCGTTGGCCGAAATTGGCAGATCATCGCCGCCGTTATTCCGCAGCACCAAGCCTGAGCCCGCCATACCCGTAACCGTACCGCCCACAGTGAACTGATTGCTAACGCAGCTAACCGCAACATTGGTGACATTCGCACCCGCCAGCGTGCCGCTGCCATTGCTGACCGTACAGGTCTGACTCGGAAATCCGGGCTGCGCGAGCACGGTCGCGGTGACATTGTAGAAGGAACCATCAATCAGAGCGGCCGGGAAGGTGAACGGCCCATTCGCTGTGACGACAAGTTTGCCTCCCGCGTTGTTCTGCAGCAGTAGGCGGTTGCCATTCAGTCCCGAAATATTGCCGCCAATGGTGTACAGATTGGCGGTGCAGGTGATCGCGACATTGCTCACGTTCGCACCCATCAGCGTCCCGCTGGGGTTGGCGACCGTGCAGGTCTGACTCGGACCGCCGGGTTGCGCCAGCACGGTAACTGAGTAAGCCGAACCGTTAACCAACGAAGTGGCGAAGGTGAACGCGCCGTTGGCTGCGATCTGCAAATTATCGCCGCCGTTGTTTTGCAGCACCAAACCTGAGCCAGCCAGACCTGAGACCGTACCGCCCACCGTAAATGCAAGATCAAATACATAAACCGCACCGGCAGCAGCTGCCGAGTTGTCGATTTGACCGCCAGCGACGCCGGTGGCATTGCTGTCTTCGAATCTCGCGCTCACCAGCACGGTGTCGCCGGCGATCGCCACCGAGGTTCCAAACTCGTCACCGGCATTGGGGTTACTGGCCTTCAGGTAGGCCTGCTGGTTCCATGCGCCGGTGCCATCGCGCACGAACACATAGGCGGCACCGGAACTGCCCGCTACATTGCTGGTCTGGTCGCCGTTGACGCCGCTGGCACTACTGTCCTCTGCTCTGGCGCCGACCACCGCGATGTCGCCGGCGACCGCCACCGACTCGCCGAACAGGTCACCGGCATCGGTGTTACTGGCCTTTAGGTAGGCCTGCTGGGCCCAATCGCCTGCGACATTGCGCACGAATACATAGGCCGCACCGGCTTGACTGGCCGAGTCATTGCCCTGATCGCCATTGACACCGACGGCGTTGCTCGCCTCGCGCAGCGCACCGATCACCACGCTGTCGCCGGCAATCGCGACCGACTTGCCGAACAAGTCACCGCCGCCGGTGTTGCTGGCCTTCAAGTAGGCATCCTGCGACCAGTTGCCTGCGCCATCGCGCACGAACACATAGGCTGCGCCGGCTTCACCGGCCGAGTTGTCGCCCTGATCGCCGTCGACGCCGGTGGCGATGCTGCCCTCCCGTTCCGCGCCGACTACCACGGTGTCGCCAGAGATCGCCACCGAGACGCCAAAAATGTCGAAGTCGTCGGCGTTGCTGGCCTTGAGGTAGGCCTGCTGGCTCCAGGTGCTGACGCCTGTGCGCACGAACACATAGACCGCGCCCGCAAAAGGAGCCAGGTTGTCGGCTTGATTGCCGTTGACGACGGTGGCACTGCTGTCCTCGCCAACCGCACCGACCACCACGATGTTGCCCGCGATCACCACCGAGTTGCCAAAAAAGTCACCACCGTCGCTGTTGCTGGCCTTGAGGTACGCCTGCTGGGACCAGTTGCCTGCGCCATCGCGCACGAATACATAGGCCGCGCCGGCCTGACTCGCCGAGTTGTCACCCTGATTGCCATTGACACCGTCGGCGTTGCTCCCCTCGAGCGATGCACCGATCACGATAGTGTTGCCGACGATCGCGACCGTGTCGCCGAACAAGTCACCGCCGTCGGTGTTGCTGGCCTTCAAATAGGCTTGCTGCGACCAGTTACCCGCGCCATCGCGCACGAACACGTAGGCCGAGCCGGAATCAGTAGCCGAGTTGTCGCTCTGATTGCCATTGACGCCGGTGGCGTTGCTGTCCTCTCTTGGCGCACCGACCACCACGGTGTCGCCAGCGATCGCGACCGAGTTGCCGAACAAGTCACCGCCATCGGTGTTGCTGGCTTTCAGATAGGCCTGCTGCTGCAGTAGCGGGTCTATGGTGATCGGATAGCGTGCTGCGCTGGCATCGACGCTGAGCACAAGTTGTTTGCCATTGCTAGCAAAGTGGGCTGCCAGCGTGCGGCCATCGGCATCCCAGACGTGCAGATCGTTGTAATCCAGTGCCGCGTTGCCCTGCGCGTCAAGTAATGCCACATCACGGCCATTGGCTGCCACGCGCGGAGTGAGTTCGCCAGCGATGACCAGCGCAAAGCGCAGGGAGTCGCTATTGCCTGCCGGCGGCTGGCGCACGGTGAAGCCGTGCTCGAGACCGCGCTGGTCGTTGACGAACCATTCTTCCAGACCGTCGCTATACCGATACACAGTGCGCTGGCCGTGGGCCTCGATGCCCACCAGCGATGCTGCCTGCTGCTCCTGGCCGGCATGGCCCCAGCGTGCAAGCCGCAGACCAAACTGCCAGCGGCCATGGTCAGGGCTGATCGCCACACCGTCTTCGTTGAAAGCACTCAACCACTTCTGGCCCGGATTGCGCGCACGGAAGCTTCCAGGCTGCTCAGCGGATTGCTGCACGGCATGGCGGTTGGCTTCATACGCAGCGCGGATCGACTGCCACTCGCCGCTGGACAACGCCTCGGGCAAAGCCGCATCGACATCCATGGTTGCCGCAGCAGCGACAGTCGGCGCAGCGACAGTGATTGCAGCCGTTGCCGTTGCCATGCCGGCCGAGGAGGCGCCAGACCAGACCGACAAAATGATCATCAGCCATGGCAGGCCAGACCTAGCTGCGGGTGGCGTGATGGTGGTGCGTTGCGAATCGGACATAGTGGATCTCCAGTGCTGTGGCACCTATGCATCAAATTGAATGACGCAGGATGACCCGTCTGTGCGTTTGCCCACTGAGGAACCAGCCCACGTATGGACGCCTCCGTCAACCATCAATCGCTTTAGCAATTTTTTGCTCTATTTCCCTGATTTGGAGCGAGCAATGACGTCCCGTAGCACCGAGCTTGCATAACGATTGCGATGGCAGCTTAGCGTGGCTGTTGGTGTGCCGTGCTCGTCGATTTCAAGGTTCTGCAGCTGAAGCGGATCGGTACTCGGACACGTATGCGGCGTCTTGGTGGTGCGCTTGGATGGCACCGCGCCGGAATGAAATGCGGCTCTGGCGGCCCTAACACCCACACGCGTTGTTCGCGCTTGTCCATTGCCGGGCTTGTTGCCTTCAGACGGTTGACCGTGTCGCTTCATCGCGGAACTTCGGATTTCGGTGAGGGACTGCTTTCACCTTGGTGACCGGGTGCTGCTGTTGATGTCCGCTACGCGGTCGCGGCCTGTTTCACTGCTTTGGGCCGGAACGCCTTTGTGACATCGAACTCTGATTCGCTGCGCAGCACCGCCCAAGCGATGCGCGCAAGCTTGTTGGCGAGGGCGACAATGGTGCGGGCCTCGCCACGGCGTGCTTTCAGGGCAAGCAGCCAGCGGCTTTGCGCATCGTCGTGTCGATGCGCCCAGCGCAGCACGGCGCGAGCGCCGTGAATCAGCAGCGTGCGTAGATCGCGATCGCCATTCTTGGTGATGCGCCTCAGGATGATCTTGCCGCCAGTGCCGACCTGCTTGGGCACCAGACCCAGCCAGGCTGATACATCGCGGCCACGTGCGAATTGCTGGCCATCGTCGCACCGCCCCTATCGGCTTGCCGTCGGCCTGGACCTAGCGCTGGCGGAAATCGAGGCCGGAAGCGGGCGCCTCTACGACGCCCTACTCTTTGTAGGGAATTTCCGATTTTAGATTGTCCCGGTCTTCGTCCCGAGATGCGGTCTTGTCCCGGTCTTCGCGGTCCCGGTCTTCGCGGTCCCGGTCTTCGCGGTCCAGGTCTTCGCGGTCCCGGTCTTCGCGATCCGGATCGGTCTGGCCATCCGCGAACTCCACGCCCACGGATGCTACGATGCTAGATCTGACCCCGACCGTGACCCCGACCGAGCGACCGAGACCCGACCGAACCGAGGAACCCGGCCTTTGCGATGATCTGAGCACGCAGTTCAAGGCGCGCTGGGATTCACTTCACTACGAAAGAAAACCACGTCGCCGGGGCTGTGATTGAGGCCTGATTCTGAAACACGATGCGCATCGCTGTGCGGGCGCCGAGGAAAGCCGCTGATGGAACACATCGTCACCCTGCATATCGAGCGCCTTCCCGAGGGCGTCTACCTCGCCACCAGCGACGACGTGCCCGGTCTGATCGCGCAAGGCCGCACCGTCACCGAGACGCTGGAAATCGCTCGCGATGTCGCGAAGAAGCTGATCGCGGCGCAGAGTGAGCGCGCCGGAGCGTTGCGACTGACGGAACTAAGTGAATCCTTCGATTACCCGCTCGTACTCGGCTGACCGGCATTGGACGACTTGCCGGTTTCCGCTATCGCGAAATCGCGCAGCGGCTGAAGGCGCTCGGCTTCGCCTTCGATCGGCAGGCCGCCGGCTCGCATGAAGTCTGGTTCAACGTTACGACCAAACGCTACACAACGCTGGTGAATCATCCCGGCGATACGCCCGAGGGCACGCTGCGGGCAATCCTCAAGCAGGCCGGCGTCGAGCCGGACAAATTCCTTAGCCAATAACGGTGACGCCCGGCGCGATGCACGGGCGTGGTGGTTGTTGTGGCGGAACACATCGATGGATGCGGCGGGATGCTACGAATCGAGCCTTGACCCCGTGCATGCTGTGACCCCGCGCATGCTGGACTTCTCTCAGCGCAACTCGTGCGTCCTGCGGACGGTTACCGCTCATGACCGCTCCGGACCTGAAGGTGTGATGCCCATCCCCGCAGCATGTCGCCACGGTCCCCTGCACAGATCTGCCGATACTTCCGCCGCCCATGCTCAACGCAAAAACGGGGTATGTAAGAACGGGGTCAGGTTCACTTCTGACCGCCATGCTCAATGTGTCACCCGTCGAAGCAACCCATGTCCTCATCCCCAGAACGTGTCACCAGAAAGCCGAAGCGCGTAGGGTTCGTTTTGACGCACCAATGATGTGCCGCGAGCATTGATTCGTCAGGTGTTTCGATGATCGTGCGTCTTGGACGCACCCTACGCGGCGATGCGCTCGATTTTCTTTGCGGCATCACCCATCGTGCGGTGTGCTTCTTCAAGATCGTAGTCTGCCTGCAGGCCAAGCCAGAACCGTTCGCTGGTGCCGAGCGCTGCCGCCAAACGCACGGCACTATCGGCGGTAACGCTGCGCTTGCCGAGCACGATTTCATTGATGCGCCGAGGCGGCACGTTTGCGGCACGCGCCAGCGCGTTTTGGCTGATGCCAAGCGGCAACAGGAACTCCTCCAACAGGACTTCACCGGGATGTATGTTGGCGAGGGTCTTCATGTGGGCTCCGAGTGCTAGTGGTAGTCGACGATTTCAACGTCGAAGGCGTCGCTGGCCTTCCATTGGAAACAAATGCGCCATTGATCGTTAATGCGGATGATGGTGTTGGCCTTTTCGACTGCCCTTCAAGGCTTCTAGGCGGTTGGCTGCGGGTATTCGCAGGTCGTCCAAATTGGCTGCATTGTTGAGCATACGAAGCTTTCGTCGTGCGACGGCCTGAATGTCAGGAGGAAGCCGGCGAGATGGCGTTCCTTCCCAAACCTTTCGTGTTTCCCGTTCTGCGAAACTTCTGATCACGACGCAACCGTAGCGCTGCGCACCCTATGACGCAATACGTCATAGGGTGCGTCTTGACGCACCGATGGTGCGCGGGATTCTCAACAATTCGCCTGTTGGACGCCGTTGATGCGTCGAGCCGCGGCATCGGTGCGTCCGAGACGAACCCTACCAAACCAAATCATCCGGCACCTTGAACTGACTGTAATAGTCGTCGTCTGGATCGTCTGACGGTGGGGTTTTGCCGCGGCCGTGATCGAGGGCGAGCATGCTGGGGTCGCGGGCTTCAACTTTGTCGGCGGCGGCGGCGCGCGGGATGAGCGCGTAGCTGGTGTCGTGAACGGCGATGGCGAGCACGCCTTTGGACAGCTGACGACGCACGGCGTCGGTGACCAGCACGCTGCGGATGGCGCCGCTGTGGGTGAAGCGATTGGATATTCGATTTCACCTTCGGTGTCGCTGACACCCTGAATCGGTCCACTTGGTGATCGCTTGAATCGAGCCACCCGAAGTGGCTCACTTCGCAAGCTTCGCCCCCGAACAGGCAAGCTGGGGACGGCCACTTTCGGCGGGACCAAGCTGGGGACGCCAAGCTGGGGACAGCCACTTTCGCAAGGCGGCAAGCTGGGGACCCGGCAAGCTGGCAGGCTGGGGCAAGCTGGGGGCAAGCCGGGGACCAAGCTGGGGACAGCCACTTTCGGCGGCAGGCAATCTGGGGACCGGGGCATTCTGGGGACGGGCATTCTGGGGACAGCCACTTTCGCGTCGGGTGGCAAGCTGGGGACAGCAAGCTGGGGACAGCCACTTTCCCAAGCTGGGG
>Ga0209181_10012127_pt1 | contig 10945 bp, 8 predicted proteins | sample MAT05_FD_187208 | JGI IMG/M metagenome (GOLD analysis project Ga0209181, IMG submission 187208) | Freshwater microbial communities from Lake Fryxell liftoff mats and glacier meltwater in Antarctica - MAT-05 (SPAdes) (version 2) | ecosystem: Environmental > Aquatic > Freshwater > Ice > Liftoff...
GAACAGCGTTCCGGGTTACTGTACCGGAACGGAGTTCCGGGTTACGATACCGGAACAGCGTTCCGGGGTACACTTACTGCCCCAATGCTTTTTTGATGGCCACTTTAGCCGTCAATAAATCAAATCTTGCTTGAAGTAGGCCTTGCTGAGCATTGTAAAGTGCTGACTCAGATTGAGTTATTTCGAAGCTGCTACCTATGCCAGCTTTATATTTTATTTGTGTGGTGTCGTAAATGCGCTGGGCAAGCGCGAGATTTTTCTCTTGGTTTGCCACACGTTCCTGAGCGTTGAGGTATTGCTTTCTAGCCCCGTCAAGTTCGAGTGAAAAGGCATTCTCAAGCATTTGTTTTTGAATTTCAACCGTTTGGGCCGAAATGATGGCGCGTTCTTTTTTGGCTTTTGAACCTCCACCATCCCAAATGGGCACGCTTACCGAAAGACCAGCCACAGCTGAGGGTATGTAATACCATTTATCGAAGCTATCTGAACTTTTATTCCCAAATCCACCTTGATACCCTGGTTGCCATTGCGCAAAGCCAGCCACGGTTGGCATCCAGGGTTTGCGGTATAAGTCCACCTGAATATTGCTCAGATCACGGCCTTTGAGCAGGAGTAAGTATTCCGGGCGTGCCATGAAATTGATTGGCGAGGTCAGATCCACGTCGCCAGAAGCAGCGAGTAAAGTGGGGACATCGTCAGAAAGGCTGATTTCGTTTGCCACTAGCATTCCCATGTTGAATTTGAGGACATTCACCACGATTTCGCGCTGGCGAGCAAGGTTGCCGCGTTCGCTGCGCAGGGTGGAAAGCGAGAGTTCCAGGCGATCAACATCCAATTGTTCTGCGAAGCCTGCCTTGTTGATGGCTTTTGTATCTGAAAATAGCTTCTCCAAATTGCCGATGTTTTTGTCGAGAATAGAGAGATTTTCAGAAATCAAAAGTGCCGGCAAATAAGCGTCAATTACCCTATTACGTACGGTTTGGCGCGCTACAGCCAATTGATTATCAACATATTGACGGTAATATTTTGCAGCGCGAATAGCAATTAAGTAGGAATTATTGAAAATTAATTGGTTTACACCGAGTGTACCCGAAATGCTGTGTACTGGATTGAAAAAAATCTTAGAATCTGGATCGGAGGCAAAAGCGGCCCCTAAAAACTGCCCCAATGCATCCACTCCTCCGTTGCCGAGTGCTTGATCAAGGGTCTGATAAAAAGGTGAATTTTGATCGATCGAGCCACCGCCGCCACCAAAAGAGAGCGCACTGCTCGGCAAACCACCTCGTTGGAGGAATCCAGAATAGGATACTCCTGCAGAAATTTGGGGTAAGCCAGTAGCGAAGTTTTCTTTTACCCGCCAGTCGGCATCTTTCAATTGTAATTGGGCGCTTTTTATGTCGGGATGATTTTCCAGCGCATACTGTATACAGTCTGCCAGACGCATTGCCTGATTACTTTGGGCACGAAGGATAGCGCCAAAAGCAAGCAGCATGCAAAGGAGGAGGAGTTTTTGTGAATATTGCTTAAGCATGATAGGTTAGTTTGTCACGCGAAACAGAAGGCTTATTCGCGCACCTTGAGTGGAATGGTTGTTAAGTTTATGGGGGCTAAGGAACTCGACAACAATAAAGTAGTCATTTGATGCCACCCTTTGTTCCATCATACGGCCCCTATTTTTCTTTAAATAGCACCACTATTTGCAGAAAAACAGGCTTGTCTGATGAAAAATGGCTGACCTAAAATGACTACGTTACTATTGTCGCGTTCCTAAACATTTACGCCAGACTTTAGTTTTTCTTGTAAAATTTCCAGCCCTTTAGAGGAAACTATACTGTATAAATAATTGACAATGAATTCTTTAAACAAGCCGTCGAAAGTGTAAGGTGGCTTGGGAAAATACTGCTCATCAAAAATGGACATTGCTCCGGCGATGTAAAATCGAGCAGTGATTTCTATATCAAAATCAGTGCGATAAAGTCCTTCTCTACAGCCCCACTCCAGATTTTGTCGGGCTAGGTTCAGGATATGCGTCTGCTGAAAATCGTTGATCCGATCCCAAACATCCCGGTGATATTTTTGCATTTCATGCACTACATTGGGCTTCATTTGCCCCAGGTCAGCCATAACTTGCTTGATTATCCTTACCATTTCATCCACAGCGTCTGTAGATTCAGCATGCAGCCTTTCATCGATTCTGCATTGATCAGTCATGTGCCGATTCATGACTTTGCCCACCAAGTCGTCTTTACTTTCTACAAAAGAGTAAAGCGTTTTTTTGGAAATACCTAGCTCGCGCGCCACATCATCCATGGTGATGCTTTTAATGCCGAGTTTAAAAAATAACTCCTCCACCCTTTTTAGCCATTTTTCCTGCTGTTCTGTAAACATGCCGCAAAGGTAACCATGGAAACGATTTTTGAGTAAATCGTTTCCATCGTTTTTAATGTTTTTCGACCAACGTCAAATATAATTCCAAAAAGCGCCTAAAAACCCCCGACAAACAGAACAAAAATAAACCTGAACAGTAGCATTTGAAGTTATTACGCACAGGTTCCTAAACCGAGCTGTTATCTTTGACCCATGTCTATTACCCGCCGAGCCTACCTTGCCCTCGCCTTAATCTGTGTTGTATGGGGCACTACCTACACTGCCATCAAGTATGCTATCATGGATTTCCCGCCCTTCTTATTGGTGGGTATTCGGCAAACTGCCGCCGGGCTTCTTCTTTTAGGTTTGGCCTATGGTAGCGGTAAAATCAAAATGCCAGAACGCAGATACATTGGTCTCCAGGCACTCACTGGCATCGCGACAATTACTGGCGGCAACGGCTTCGTTACTTGGGGAATGCAATATGTATCATCAGGTCTGGCGGCTATTATTGGGTCACTCACGCCAGTATTGGTGGTATTGCTTTCATTGGCATGGCATGGCAGAAGTAAGGATCCCATATCAGGGCGCATGGTACTGGGCGTATTGTTGGGCTTTGGAGGCTTGGCACTGATTTTCAGGGAAGGCTGGCAGGATTTCATCCGTCCTGAATATCGCTGGGGCATCGCGGGCTGTTTTGCATCTTGTTTCACCTGGTCGCTGGGTACAGTAATGGCCAAACAATGGAATGCTCCGGGGGTATCGCCGCTGCTCAATGCGGGGCTTCAAATTACTTCTGGAGGCTTGGGTGGGTTTGTGATGAGTTTGTTATTTGATACCACCCACACCATCCACCATACTACTCAGGGCTGGGCTTCTGTGGTTTACCTGGCTACCATTGGTTCTGCGCTGGCGTTCACCTTGTATATGTTTGTACTCAAACACTTGAGTGCCACCGTTTCATCGTTGTATACTTACATCAATCCGGTGGTTGCAATTCTGCTGGGTTGGGCTTTGTTGGGAGAGGCATTGACCCTTTGGGAAGTGGTGGGTATGGCGGTTACCATAATTGGGGTTTGGGTTGTAAATTCAAAACGCGCCTGATCAAAAAACTTCACAAAAACCTTTGATCGATTTGACCGTTATTTGCTGGGAAATTTAGGCATTCATAGATAAATCTTTCTCTTCCTAACATGAAGCGCAGCAAAATCGCCGGAATCGGCTCCTACCTCCCCGAACGAATCGTCTCGAACAACGACCTCGCCCAAGTGATGGACACCACCGACGAGTGGGTACAAGAGCGAACGGGTATACAAACACGCCATTATGGTAAAAAGCACGAGGAAACCACCTCCAGCATGGGTGCAAAAGCCGCTTTGGTTGCCTGTGAACGTGCAGGAATAAGCCCGGAAGACATTGATTTCATCATATTTGCTACGCTAAGCCCGGACTATTATTTCCCAGGCTGTGGCGTGCTAATGCAGCGCGAACTCGGCATTACACACAAGGAAGTAGGTGCGCTCGATATTCGCAATCAGTGTACCGGGTTTTTATACGCACTCAGTATTGCCGACCAATTTGTGAAAACCGGTATGTACAAAAATGTGCTGGTTGTAGGGGCCGAAATGCACTCGATGGGACTTGATTTTAGCACCCGTGGCCGAAATGTTACCGTTATTTTTGGAGATGGTGCAGGTGCGGCCATTATTCAACCTACAGAAGACGAAAACCAAGGTATACTGACCACAAAACTGCATTCAGATGGTACTTATGCCGAAAAGCTTGCCTTCATAAATCCTGGCGCCCACGGCGGATATCATCAAAAAAGAACGGGGGATACCACAGACTTGGGTTACCCGCCCGCAGATACTTATGGCGAGATTTTTATTACCCCAAAAATGGTAGAAGACGGCTTGCTATTCCCAAATATGGAAGGCCAATTTGTTTTCAAACTCGCTATTCAGAAATTCCCGGAGGTCATCAACGAGGCTTTAGCTGAAGTGGGATTACAGACCACTGATATTTCGATGTTTATTCCACACCAGGCCAACCTCCGAATTAGTCAAATGGTGCAACGCCTGCTTCGCCTCCGAGACGATCAGGTCTGGAACAATATTCAAAAATATGGTAACACCACGGCGGCCTCTGTTCCCATCGCGCTCTGTGAGGCATGGGAAGCTGGAAAAATAAACAAAGGAGACCTGGTCTGTCTGGCCGCATTTGGAAGCGGTTTCACCTGGGGAAGCGCACTGATTCGGTGGTGAGGTTAATTGTGGATGCCCTCCCAACGCCCGACAGCATTAACCATGCAATCGGGCTTTTTAACGTTACTTTCATCGAAAAGGGATATTAAAAACAGATGTTCAGGCGTTAGTGCGAAGCTTTTAGGAGAATAGGCGTATTAAATTGTCAGCCAACATACAAATGGCACAGGCTTTGCCGCTTCTTCTATGCAAACTTTAATCAAAACAGTTACTGCTATGTTTTTTGAATCAAAACTTATCCGAGTGGCCATTATACTTACAATGCCGCTAGCGGCTTGGGGGCAAGTGGGCACCCAGATTTTCCTTGCTAACCCGTCTTTTGAAGGAACACCGGGTGCTGGGATTGAAATACCGGGTTGGTATAATTGCGGCCCAGGTGGGGAGTCTCCTCCAGATTTACAACCCGGCTTTTTTGAAGTAAAAACTCCGGCTCGTAATGGGAGCACATATCTAGGTCTAGTGGTGCGCCAAACCGGGACTTGGGAAAGTGTGGGACAACGCCTTAGCCAACCTCTGGCCATTAACCAATGCTATGAGTTTAGTCTTGACCTTCGGCGCGACACTTCCTATGAAAGCCCCGTAGGTAAGGATAAAGATAAAAAGGTGCGCTTTACAACCCCCACCCGCATCATTATCTGGGGTGGCAACGGATATTGTGCTAAGGGCGAGCCCCTGTACTCCTCTTCGGTCGTAATACACCCACGTTGGCTAACGTACAATTGCAGACTTAGCCCTAAAAAAGGTTCCTGGTCACATATCATCATTGAAGCCTATTATGGCGCACAAGACCCCTTCAATCCAACACTTCCGCTTTATACCAATGGAAATATTTTGATCGACAATGCTACCCCTATCAAACAGGTCGTATGTGGGCCAGAAAAAATGCCCGAATCGAGAAAGAAGCCCGTATTGACCAAAAAAGGGCCAGAAAAGCCCATCGTCGTAGCTGAAGCAAAAACCTCTCCTTCTGTCGTACCAGAACCTAAAAAGCCCAATCGCGGCGAAACCTTCCGCCTCGATGTGTATTTCAAAGCCAACGAATACACCTTCGATTTAGGCAGCAGCGAAAAAGGCCTGGAAAGACTCTATAATATGCTCAAAAGCGATTCAGAAATCAGCATAGAAATAGGCGGTCACACCAATAATCTCCTCTACCCCAATGAACCCAGAGCAATGGAACTTGCCACAAGTCGAGCCAAATCAGTGGCCGACTGGCTGATCTCAAAAGGAGTATCCAGGGATCGGGTACGGTATAAAGGCTACGGCTGGACCAAGCCAGTAGAACCCAATACCACACCCGAAGGTCGAAAAAGAAACCAGCGGGTGGAGGTTACGATTTTGACATTTGGGGGGTAAGGAACGGACTTGAATTAAAAAAAAGGCTTCTCGCAGTGTGCGAGAAGCCTTTTTTAAATTTCGTGAAGGACTTTTGGAATCAATTCAACTTGTCCATATCCCGAATGAGGATAGTGTTGCGATTGAAGTGGATTAAATTTGATTTTTTTAGTTCATTCAGGATTGCAGTGACCGTTTGGCGGCTCGCACCTACGAGGTTGGCGATGTCTTGCTGCGTTAAACCGTGTTTTACCAGGGTTTCAAAACCTACTTGGCGACCACGTTCACCAGCACTTTCTTTCAAAAATTCCACAATTCGGGTGCGTACATCTTTAAGAATCAAGGATTCCCAATGCCTTTCTGCCCGACGAAGCCGCTCTCCGAGGTAAAGCATTACCGATTGAGAGAGACTAAAATTCTGTTGCATCAATTGCTTGAAATCTTCTACCCGCACAGCGAAATAGTCCACGTCGCGACTCATGGCAGAAGCAAATTCCACGCGGGATTGTTCGCCGGTAAGGCCCAGTTCACCAAATACTGTAAATGGGTGTTGGATATTTTTGATGATTTCGCGGCCGTCGTGCGAATAAATGCCAATTTTCACCGCTCCTCCTGCCAGCAGGCAAACATAATCACTGGGCTGGTCGGCCAAGTAAATAAAGGAATGACGTGGTGCAGTGCGGCGCTCGGCCATGAGTGCAAGGCGTTGCAACTCAGCCTCCGAAAGCACTGCCAACATAGGAAATTGTTGGAGCACAGCGTGTAAAGGTTGTCCGTTCATGCGAGATTGTCTTTGGTTGGATAAGAGAACATACGGGAGGCAAGTCATTTTAAGCCAAAACTGTGCCAAGAGTACAGCGCCTCTACTTTTTGTAAGGCTTAGGAACGCGGTTGGAATAAAAGTCCAATTTTAGGGTATCGATTTTTTCTCTATCAAGGCGCGAGGAGGGCGTTTAGTGGGATCAAAAAATCGAAGCGCAACGAAGCGCGCAACAAAATGAGGCCACCAAAATTGTACCTTTATTCCAACCGCGTTCCTTACCTTTCGCCAACGCACCAAATGCCCGAAGTCAATAGTCATCCTCCTGCGCAGAAGCTACGGCGGTTAAAACAGTCAATAGTCAAATATCCAATGGTCAAACCTTACGCGCTCCTCACAGATTTTGATGTTGCACTTTTTAAAAGCGGCAAACATTTTCGCTTGTATGAAAAAATGGGCAGCCATCTCGTGGAGCACGAAGGTGAGCAGGGGGTTTGTTTTTCTGTCTGGGCACCCAATGCCAAACGGGTGAGTGTCACAGGCGACTTTAATGATTGGAATCTCGACAGCCATATTTTACTCCCCCGCTGGGATTCTAGCGGCATTTGGGAAGGCTTTATTCCCGGCATAGGAAAGGGCGCAGCGTACAAATATCATATCAAAACCCAGGTAGGGGTTTCCCTGGATAAAGGGGATCCTTTTGCCCGAATTTGGGAGACACCGCCCCGCACCGCTTCTTTGGTATGGGATTATGATCACAGTTGGAAAGACGAAAAATGGATGGCCGTTCGGCGTGAAAAGGCTGGAAAACCACAGCCCTGGTCCGTCTACGAAGTCCATGCAGGATCCTGGAAAAAAATGAGCCGTGATGGCAATCGTTCGCTTAGTTGGCGTGAATTGGCCGAAGATCTCGTGCCTTATGTAAAAGAAATGGGCTTCACGCATGTGGAACTTATGCCCGTAATGGAACACCCCTATTTCCCTTCCTGGGGCTACCAAATCACAGGCTTTTTCGCACCTACAAGCCGATCAGGAGATCCGGAAGATTTGATGTTTTTGATTGACAAATTCCACGAGGCCGGCATCGGGGTGATCCTTGACTGGGTGCCGTCGCACTTCCCGAGCGATATTCACGGGTTGTATTTTTTTGACGGTACGCACCTGTTTGAATATGCTGATATGCGCCGAGGATTCCACCCGGATTGGAACAGTTACGTATTCGATTATGGACGAAATGAAGTGCGCAGTTTCTTGATTTCCAATGCTTTGTTTTGGCTTGACAAATATCATATCGACGGACTACGAGTCGATGCGGTAGCTTCTATGCTCTATCACGATTACTCCCGCAAAGCGGGCGAGTGGCTGCCCAATATTTATGGGGGAAAGGAAAATCTCGAGGCAATTTCATTCTTTAAAGAATTCAATAACGCCGCGTATGAAAACTTCCCCGGCATTGAAACCATTGCCGAAGAAAGCACCGCGTTTCCTGGAGTCACTAAGCCAACCTTTGATGGCGGCCTGGGCTTCGGCCAAAAATGGATGATGGGTTGGATGCACGATACCCTTTCCTATTTCAAACGCCCCGATATTTTCCGCCGCTGGCATCAGGATGAAATTACTTTCTCCATGGTGTATGCCTTTTCAGAACGGTTTATGCTGCCGCTTAGTCACGACGAGGTTGTACACTTGAAGTCCAGCCTCTTGTATAAAATGCCTGGCGATGAGGCTCAAAAATTTGCAAATCTCCGGGTGCTTTTAGGGCACCAATGGACGCACCCAGGCACACATATTCTATTCATGGGCGGCGAAATAGGCCAGAGCACCGAATGGAGTCACGACCTTGGCGTACCCTGGGAGCTGCTCCAGTATGACTATCATAGAGGCATTCAAAATTGGGTAAAAGCCTTGAATAAGGTTTATCAAGACAAACCTGCCCTCTGGCGCAACGCTTTTCATCCAGATGGTTTTGAGTGGATTTCGGGCGGCGACACGGAAAATTCGGTACTGGTGTTTGTGCGTCATGGAGACCCGGGAGACCCTATGTTGCTCGTGGTTTGTCATTTCAACCTCAACCACATTCCAGCATATTCAGTGGGCGTTCCGCATGGCGGCATCTGGCGCGAAATATTGAACAGTGATGCCAAGGAATTTGGTGGATCCGGAATCTTTATTGGGGATTTGAAGGCAGCTAAAAAAGCGGAGCATGGGAAGGATTATTCAGTTACTTTTCCGTTGGTGCCGTTGTCGATAATGATTTTTGAGGGGGAGGTGCAAAAAAGGGAAAAGAAATTGCCAGAGAAGAAACCTGTGGCGAAAAAGGGAATTAACCCGAAGTAGATCCTATACCATCTCTTCCCAACGCATCACAACCTCCAACCCTTTTCCTAAAAAATACGCCTTAGTCTCCGCCGCTGATCGCGCACTTGTAACCAACACAAAATCCCCGCCCCAAGCACCCAAACTTTTCACTTCGCCCCAAAAGTCTTTGAAATACAGGTCTTTGGCGCGAGGCAATCCCAAAGTTTCGCTGACTAAAAGTTCATGCGCAAGCAGCACAGCATCCAGCTCAATCAGCGTCCGGGCTTCCAAAAACTGTTGGGTTAGCTGCGAGACCTTTTCGATGATTCCGGGGTTTTGTCCTACGCGCTCACGGTAATGTGTAATCCCTTCGCGGCTGTTTTGCTTTTTGCCCAGAAAGACGAAGTAGAGTTGGTCGGTGAGTAATGGTGGCATGATTTGAATTCGTGCCACCATTGGCTTTTCGCCGGCTTCCAAACGGTATAACACTGGCCCTTCTGCATAAGCGCAGGCAATGTCATAACCCGAGCCGCCAAGCGTCTCAAAAAGGACTTTGTATGGATCAACTTCCGCCCAACGCGACAAGGCAGCAATCAGCGTGCTGCTCGTACCCAGCCCCCATTCTCGGGGAAAATCGTTGTGTGTAATAACACTATACGACTGATTTTCAATAAAAAACGAAGGGTTTTGTCGCTGACAGGCGCGGAGAATGTTCGCCAGAGTCTGCGCTATATTTTCATCGGAGGTTTGAAGCATGTGAAAATTCGGCGACGTAAATTCTGCCGAAAACCAAACCAGGCCATCCGAGTTTTGGCTTTGCCAACTCAATTTTCCAGGCGCCTTGCCTATCGCAACAGACAAGCGCTGTCCAAAACGGACGGGTATTGCAAGGGCAGTTGCACCGTCGAGCACAAAGTATTCGGCAGTGAGCAAGAGTTTGCCCTGAGCTCGGGTATCGAAAATTGGAGCGGTAGACATGGTTGTCTTTTTGTATAGGTTTTTTTGACAGGATATACAGGGTTTATGCAGGATTTATACAGAACCGCGCAGCGGTTCACATCCTGTTTATCTTGTTTATCCTGTCAAAAAAACCGTCAAAAAAACCGTCAAAACTCAAATACCAAACTCTTTTTTGATATCCGCTACTGCGTCGAGTTTCTCCCAGGTGAAAGTTTCCACCGTCTTGTTCTCTTTTTTGCCATTTAGACCAATACTTTCGGTCTTCATATACGGCGTGCGACCAAAGTGACCATAAGCCGCTGTTTCAGAGAAAATAGGGTTTTTCAAACCGTAGCGGCGAACGATAGCAGCCGGACGCAAGTCAAAAATATGCCCGATTTTTTGTGCGATTTCTCCATCGCTCAACCCTTTAAGCTTGCAAGTGCCATAGGTATTCACATACAAACCAACTGGTTGGGCTACGCCAATGGCATAAGCAACCTGAACCAGCACTTGTTTGCACAAACCGCTGGCTACTAGATTTTTAGCGATGTGACGTGTTGCATAAGCTGCGGAGCGATCCACCTTTGAAGGGTCTTTGCCACTAAATGCGCCGCCACCGTGTGCGCCTTTACCGCCGTAGGTATCCACGATAATTTTGCGGCCCGTGAGGCCAGTGTCTCCATGCGGCCCACCGATCACGAATTTTCCCGTAGGATTGATGAAATATTTCACATCGGCAGTAAAAAGACGTGCCTCACGACTTGGCAGGAGTTTTTTCACGCGTGGGATCAAAATCTTCTGCATATCCGCAGCGATTTTGGCGAGCATTTTTTCGTCCTCATCAAAATCATCGTGCTGCGTCGAAATGACGATGGTATCTATCTTTTTAGGGACGTGTTTGTCCGAATACTCAATAGTGACCTGGCTTTTAGCATCCGGGCGCAGGTATTTCATCTGCTTTCCTTCTTTTCGGATGGCT
>Ga0209181_10012129_pt1 | contig 10945 bp, 2 predicted proteins | sample MAT05_FD_187208 | JGI IMG/M metagenome (GOLD analysis project Ga0209181, IMG submission 187208) | Freshwater microbial communities from Lake Fryxell liftoff mats and glacier meltwater in Antarctica - MAT-05 (SPAdes) (version 2) | ecosystem: Environmental > Aquatic > Freshwater > Ice > Liftoff...
CATGGGCAAGGCGCTGCGACCGATCGCCGCGATGGGTGCCCTCACGGTGCTTTTCCTCTTCTTCTACGGGATGATCGGCGTCCAGCTCTTCGGCGAAGAGCTGCCCGAGCGCTGGGACAACATCGGCACCGCGATGCTGACCCTGTTCACCGTGCTCACCCTCGAGGGCTGGAACGAAATTCTCTTCACCGCCCAGGAGGTGACCCGCTTCGCCTGGGTCTTCTTCGTCAGCTTCGTACTGATCGGCTCGTTCCTGGTGATCAACGTCCTGATCGCGATCATCATCACCTCCGTCGAGGAGGCGAGGGAGGCCGAGAGGGCGGAGGAGATCGAAGAGCGCCTCAGCCTGGCCGCAGCCGAGGGCGAGGAGCCCGACCTGCTCGCCTCGCTGATCGACCGGGTGAGCGGGATGCGCACAAGCCTCCACGAACTCGAAGTCGAACTCGGCGCACTCGACCTCAGCGAGCACAGCCCGAAACCGGATGACACCTGACCCGGCCGGGGCCCACACCCACTCACATCAGATGTCGGTCGCCGGAGAGAGACGGGCAATCGAAGCCCGGCACTTCCGCGACCTGGCCCGAACCGCCGGGCTCAGAAGGTCGATCCTGCCGGAAGCGCTGGAGCGCGTCAATTCGGCCGGATCCCGCTGGACCAAAACGGCCGAGCAGGCCGGCGTAGCATCTGATCGAGCAGCGGGGATAGCCACTTTCTTCCGAGATCTCTGAAGCGACCCGGCCGATCCCCATCGTCACTTTGCCGCTTGCTTCGGATATCCTCCGTGAGATTCAAGTCGGCCGACAGGTTGGCGGGGACGGTGATCCGCAAAACACAGCATCAGCGCCAAATAGAAGTAACTTCGCCCGGATAGCTCAGTTGGTAGAGCACTTCCATGGTAAGGAAGGGGTCAGCGGTTCGAATCCGCTTCCGGGCTTCACAGGTCGCCTTGAGGATTCCTGAAGGTTCCGGTTCTACGGTCCTTATCCCCAGTTTTGAGCCGACAAGACCAAACACCCGCCCCCGACGAAACCGGCCACACGCCCCGGCGGCGCATCGCCACGATCATCGGCATCGCGGTTCTGGCGGGTTTTGTCGCCTGGTTCGCCACATCCTCGAACCGCGAGGGTGGCAACCCGATACTGGGCACCGCCTCGGGCGACCCGAGGATGCTCGAGCGCGCGGAGGTCGAAACCGTCTCCGACGAGATCGGCCACACGGTCTTCTGGGCAGGGGAGCGGCCGGACACGGGCATCGAACTGCGCCACGACGCGAGCGGCAACACCCATGTGCGCTACCTGACCGGCGGAGCCCAGCCCGGTGACCCGGCGCCGGCCTACCTTGACATCGGCACTTACCCATTCAAGGACGGCTACGAGGTGACTTCTGCGATGGCCGCCGAGGACGGCCTCAAACGGGTGAAGGTGGGCGACGCGGTCGGGTTCTACGACCCGCAGCGGCCGACCAATATCTATCTCGGTTTCCCCGACCGTCCCGACTTCCAGGTGGAGGTATTCCACCCCGAAGCTGATGGCGCGCTCGAAGTCGTCCGCAGCGGCGATATCGTGCCCATGCCCTGATTCTCGCCTGGATCATCTTCCCGCTGGTTCTCTTCGCCCTGAGCGTCGGCCTCGGCCTGCTCCTGGAAGCGATCGCCGGCCGCCGCATGCCGACCGTCCTGCTGCCGGCAGCGGGCTTCGCCGCCCTGACCGCAGTTGGCGGTCTCATCACCTGCTTTCCCGCGATCGCAGAAGTGACCACTGCGGTGTCGGTGGCCCTGGCGGTGGCGGGTTTCGCACTCGGCTGGCCGCTCGGCGGCAGGGAGTTCTCCTGGTGGCCGGTGCTTGCCGCCGTCGGGGTCTTCTTCGTTTACGGAGCCCCGGTGATCCTCTCCGGCGAGGCGACTTTCACCGGCTACATAAAGCTCGACGACACCGCCACCTGGCTCGCCTTCACCGACCACGTGCTCACCTACGGACACTCGGTCGCGGGGCTCAACCCCTCCAGCTATGAGGCGGTCGTACAGATCAACCTCTCGGCCGGTTATCCGGTGGGTGCCTTCATCCCGCTCGCGGTCGGCGGCGAGCTGACCGCTACCGACCCGGCCTGGCTGTTCCAGCCATACCTTGCCGCGATGGCGGCCATGTTGGCGCTCGTCTTCTATGAGCTGGCCCGTCCGGTTATCTCCAGCGTCAGAGCCCGCTCGGCCGTCGTTTTCATCGCCGCTCAGCCGGCGCTCCTGGTCGGCTTCGCCTTCTGGGGAGGGATCAAGGAGGTCGCGACCGCCCTGCTCGTTGCCACACTGGCCGCGTCGGCGGTCTGGCTGGCCCGGCCCGGGTCCGGGCAGACGCTGCGCTCGATCGTGCCCGTGCCGATCGCCGCCGGCGCCGCCCTTATCGGGGTCATGGGAATCGGTGGTGCGCCGTGGGTTCTGGGGGTCGGCGTGGGCGTATTGGTGCTGATGGGGATCGAGATCGCCGCGGCGCGGCGCTCTGCGGAGGGTGGAATGTCCGGCCTCGTGCGCAGCTTTGCGATTCGCTGTGCTGTCGTCGCGGCGGGGATCGCGGTGATCGGCCTGCCGACCGTCTTCGCCGCGGGGCAGTTCTTCTCACCCGACCAGGACGGCCTCACTTCCGGCCAGGAGATGGGCAACCTGATCCGGGAGTTGAGCCTCGCCCAGTACGTCGGCCCCTGGCCCTCCGGTGACTTCCGGCTGGAGCCCGGCGCGATGTGGGTCACGGTGATCCTTGTCCTGGCAGGCCTGATCGCCTTCGCCTTCGGGGCCTGGGCGGCCTGGAACCGGCGGGCCTGGGGGCTGCTGCTGGTCGCCGCCGGCACCGGACTCGGATCGCTGATCGTCTGGATGCTCGGCTCTCCCTGGGTGCAGGGAAAGGCGCTGGCCACCGGCACTGCTTCGTTTCTGATCGTTGCCATGGTCGGCATCGCTGCGCTGCTGCTCTCACCCTCTATCTTCACTGGAGGCTCAGGTTCGGACAAGCTGAAGATCAACCTGAGCCTGAGAAAGCCGGAACTGGCCCGGCTTTTCAGGGCCCCCGGCGCTCTTGTCCTGATCGTTCTTCTCAGGACCCTCGGCGTGCTGCTGCTGATCGTCCCGGGAGGCGTGCTGGTATCCAACGCGCTTGCCTACGACGAAGCCTGGCTGGCCCCGCGCGCACAGCTAGCTGAACTTGAGCGGATCGGCGATGAGTTCGCCGGACAGGGCCCGGCGCTGATGACCGAGTACCAGGCCTACGGAGTCCGCCACTTCCTCCGGAGGCTCGACGCGGAGGGCTCTTCCGAGTTGCGGCGTCGGCTGATCCCCAAGCGGGACGGCACCGAATCGGAGAAGGGAGCCTGGACCGACACCGACGTGCTTGTGCTCGACCCGGCCCGGGAAGGCCTGTTCACCTACCGCACCCTGGTGCTGCGGCGCAGTCCTTTCCGGAGCCGGCCACCGTCTCCGTACGAGCTGGCCTGGAGTGGCGAGTATTACGAGGTATGGCAGCGTCCGGAGCCGTTTGACCCCGGCTCCGTGGCGATCCACCGACCTTTCGGCGGCCCGACTGATCCGGGCACCGTGCCCCCCTGCGCCGCTGTCGCCGGGGTTGCTTCGAAAGCCGACCGGGGAGGCGCAGTCGCTGCGGCAATCGCCCCGGAGATCGCCACCGCTTCTTTCACCGATTTCCCGGACGACTGGGTCCCCGATCCGGTCGGAGGTACGGTCACCCCGCTCTCCGACGGCACCGCACTGGCCGAAATGAGCCTGCCTTCCTCCGGCCGGTGGCAGGTCTGGATCGGCGGCTCGGCCAGGGGGGAGGTTTCGCTCACCGTCAACGGGATCGAAGCCGGCACGGCACGCAGCCGCCTCAATAACAACGCCCAGTTCATCGAGCTCGACCAGCTGGACCTGCAGGCCGGAGTACTTCAGATAGAGGTCACCTACGAGCAGGGTGGCTTCCCCCGGCCCGGCACCGGCGCCTACCCCTTCGGGCTGGGTCCCGTGGTGCTCTCGAAGGTCGGTCAGGACGAGCGCGTCGTCCGGGTGCCTGCGACCGATTTTCTCAAGCTTTGTGGTCAGAGGCTCGACTGGGTCGAGGCAGTTCGCTGAGAGCATTTTCTGCTCTGGCAAAAGGTTCAGTACTACCTAAAAACATTACCGTTGCTTCTTCGTGTACGGGAACGGTGCGGTACGCAAAGAACGCGAAAGTCTATGAAAATCTGCAACATCTGGTGAACGGATTGCGCTACCTTCGCTCGTTCAGAGGGCTGAAATTCAGTCCTTCCGCAGTGCGAATCAGGGGAGCTTCACCACTTAATGCATGCTTCAGGCACCGACACCGAAGTCGTAGTCTTGCCCACCCGAACCGGTTCAGTTGCCGTCAGGTTCCTGGCCGCGCTGATCGCCTGCATTGCACTCCTGGTGACCGGCGCCGCGGCGGCTGACGCCGCCACCCGTCTCGTTTCCACCTCGGGCGCTGACTCCGGCGACTGCACCGCTACCGCCTGCGCAACGGTCCAGTACGCGATCGACCAGGCCGTGGCTGACGACACCATTGCTATCGGTTCCGGCACATTCACCGGCAATGTTAACGTCAACAAGAAGCTGATCGTTGACGGGGCGGGGTCGGCTCCGGGCGGGACCGCGATCGCGGGAGGCCTGACGGTGTCCGCCTCGGGGCTCTCGTTAGTTGACCGGCTGGTCGTCAGGCAGCTTTCGGTAAGCAACTCCGCCCCGGCCGGAGACGGAGTAACGATCGGCGCCGGCTTCGATTTCGTCACCATTCAGGATGTAGCCACGGTCGGCAACGCATCCGAAGGCATCGAGATCGCCGGTGGCGCCCTGACCGAGGACCTGATTCTCGACGCGGTCAAAGTCAACAGCAACGGCGCGGTCGGAATCCGCATGGGAGGAGCCGCCAACGTCCGCGGGCTCTCACTGATCAACTCCGAGGTCCGCCTCAACGGCAGTATCGGCTTCAGCTACAACTCGTCGATCAGCGCGGTCGGGCTCGACGACGTTCTGATCGAGGACACGGTCTTCGAGAAGAACAGCAATGTCGTCAAGACCGTCGGCAGCGGCGACGTCAGCTTCTTCAACTTCAACGGTGACGCAACCGTGCGTGACGTCGACATCATCGGCCACGCCGCGCCGGATCAGGGCGCCCACATCGGGCTTCAGTTCCGCGGATCCAACACCCCGAGCGCCGCCGGCACGGTGACGCTCGACAACGTTTCGATCACCGGCAGGTACCAGCGCCCGGGGCCGCCGTCAGTGACCCCGGGTCTCGGCCTGGTTGTCGCCAACTACACCAGCCTGAGCAACTTCACGATGAGCGATGTTGATGTCAACCTGACGGTGGGCCACGCGCTCAACGTCTTCGGGCTCACCCCGACGTTTGACATCGGCAACACCACCCTTCAGGCATCCGATCCCGCATCGGCGGCGATCTTCGTCGGCACCAGCGCGCAGAACAACGTGCGCAGCAACGTGGACGCGACCGGAGCGACCATCCAGGGCATCCTGCTGTCCGGTGCCACCGAAGCCCAGCTGCTGACCGTCTCCACCAGGATCGTCGACCGGCTGCTCAACGACGCCCTCGGCCTTGTGACCCTGCGCACGGGTGACATCCCGGTCACCCAGGACAAGGGTGCCGGCGCGGTCCAGCGGGCGATCAACGCGGCCACCAGCGGGACCGACATCCTGCTCGGTGACGGCAACTTCCCCGGCGCCGTCGATACGCTCGGCAAGAACCTGACGATCGACGGCACCGGCCGGACCAATACGACCACGATCACCGCGCCTCTGACGACTCTGCCGGTCTGCAACGGCACCTGGCGCGCCGTGGTCTGCGTCAACGGCGGCACGGTCACCACCTCCGATCTGATCGTCGATGGCAACGGCCAGGCCGCCAACAACCTGCCGCGCTTCTCCGGAATCACCTACTTCAACGCCGCCGGCCTTATCGACGACGTCGAGGTCAGGGGCGTGCGCGACGCGCCCTTCAGCGGAACCCAGAACGGCCATGCGGTGGTCCAGGTAAACAACGACTCGGTCGCCCGGACCTTCACCGTCCAGGACTCGCTGATCCGCGACTGGCAGAAGACCGGCATGCTTCTCGCGACCAGCGCGGTCGCCGGCGATCCGGCCTACAACAGCAACCTGACCTTCAACCTGGTCAACACCGATGTGATCGGCCAGGGGGTCGGCCCGGTCACCGCGCAGAACGGCGTCCAGGTCAACAACAGGGCTGTGCTGAGCATGAGCGACAGCCGCATCGCCGACATCGGCTGGACCGGTCCTTCGGTGACCACCGCCACCGGCCTGCTGCTCAACAACTCGGGTGCTGCGACTATCACGAACTCCCAGTTCGACAACCTTCAGACCGGCATCTACAGCTACACCTTCGGCGGCGACGAAGACATCTCGATCACCGGCAGCTCCTTCGTAAGCCAGCTCAACACGACCGGAGCCGCCTATCAGGACGTCATCGGCATCTACGGCTCCGCCGCCGATTACGCGCTCACCGGCAATACCTTCAGCCTGACCCCCGGCCCCGGCAATGCCAACCTGACCGGCGCTTACATCGAAGGCGGCACCCCGCAGGTCGTCGCCACCCTCGTGGGCAACTCGATCGTCTCCGGCCCCGGGTCCGTAACCGGCTCGAAGGTCGGCATCTACGCCGACGAGTTCCCCGACAATGTCGCGGGGTCGCTCAACCTCTCTGCCACCCGTAACCGGATCTTCGGCTGGACCGATGGCGGCCTGCAGAACGCCTCGCTTGATCCGATCACCGCAGAGAACAACTGGTGGGGCTGCAACGCCGGTCCGGCGAGCGCACCGTGTAATCCGGTGGTCCAGAATCTGCCTCTCGGCACTGTGGACTCGGACCCGTGGCTCGTTATGGAAGCCACCGCTTCGTCACCGACGATGACCTACCCCGGGCCTGATGTGACGATTACTTCGTCAATCACCAAGAACTCGAGCGGAGCGACGATCAACCCGCCGGACGCGGCCGTACCGGTCGGAACCCCGGTGAGCTACGCAAGCAGCAACCCCTGGACCGCCAGTGTGGCCCCCGCTCTGGGAGTGCTTGATTCGGCCGGCGTCGAGACCGCCACCGTCACTCCCGAGGACAGCGGCACCACCAACATCACCACCACGATCGACGGGCAGACCTTCACCTTCCCTTACACGATCGCCGGCACATCGACCCGGTACGTCGCCACGACCGGCAACAACAACGCCGGCGCCAACAACTGCCGCACTCCGGGGAGTCCCTGCCTGACCGTCCAGCACGCGGCGAACCGTGCGAACGACGGTGACATGGTCGAAGTCGCCGCCGGCACCTACGCCGGGCAGACTCTGGTCGGTTCGAAGGACATCACCATCAACGGTCAGGGAGACTCCACTGTGCTCCAGGCAGTCAACTCGATGGCAGACCTGCCGGGCACCAATCCGGCCAACCCGATCAAGCCGGTCGTCGGAGCTCACACCGGCGCGATGCTCGAGATCAAGAACCTGAAGATCGACGGTAACGCGCTCGGCGCGACCAACAACCGCTTCGCCGGTGTCGGCTTCCGTGAGGCCGGAGGCAAGGTCGACAACGTCACCATCGTCGACATCCGCGAGGCATTCACGAGTCCCGGCCCGCCGCCGCAGGTGAGTGGTGGCCAGGCAGGAATCGGTGTCTATGGATACGCGGCAGCGGGAAGCCATCCGTTGACGATCGACGGTTCCCGGATCTCGGGCTTCCAGAAGAACGGCATCGGCGCCGGCAGCCTGAACATGCCGATCACTCTCACCGACAGCACGATCACATGCGGTGCTACGCAGAATGTCCAGGGCCAGAACGCCGTCCAGATCGGCTTCGGCGTCTCTCCGACCCAGTTTGCAGTAACCGCAGCAGAGGTCGCCCGCAATACGATCTCCAACTGTCGGTACGCGGGAGCACCGCCGTTTGCGGCAGGCGCCATTCTGGTCTACGCCGACGGAGCTGCCGGCGATGTCGAGGTCGTCGACAACAACGTCACCGCGAGCGACTTCAGCCAGATAACCGGACTCGACAGCGACAGCAAGGCGACCGTCTCGGGCAACACCGTCACAGCGGCCGGAAACGGCGCACCGTCCGGAGCCGGACTTCTGATCACGAATACCGATGCGGACGTGTTCAACAACACATTCCAGGGCACCGGTCCGGTCGGCATCTTTGTTGAAGGCACCGGTTCAGGAGCGGAGCTCACCGGCAACTCGATCACCGGGTTTGGCACAGGCGTAAGGGTCGGAGCGGGCACCCACGCGGCAACCACTTCGGCTACCGGGAACCGCATCGTCGGCACCACTCTCGGATTCCAAAACCTCTCGAACGACGCGATCATTGCCGAGAACAACTGGTGGGGGCGCAACGCTAACCCCAACACCGCCTCGCCGACCGATCTGATCGATGAGAGCCCCGGCACCTTGGACACGAACCCGTGGCTGGTCATGAGGGCGATCGCTTCCAGTCCCACCCTGCCGCTCGACGGCACGGTGACGATCACTCCGTCGATCAACTTCAACAGCGACAACGCGTTGGCAGGTCCGGTGCCTGGTACCCCGGCCGTCGCCTACTCGACCTCGAACGCCGGCATCGGCCCGATCACTCCGGCGAGTACGACTCTCAGCTCCGGAGTGGGGGTGACGCCGGTTACCGTGACCGGAGACGACGTCGGCTCGGTCACGATCGGCAGCACCGTCGACAACCAGACTGTGAACAACAGCTTCACGATCACCGGTGGTCCGCAGACTCGTTACGTGGAGACGACCGGCGACAACGACGCCGGTCTGAACAGCTGCCGCCAGGTCCTGGACCCGTGCGCCACGCTTCAGCAGGCGGTCACTCGTGCCTCCTCGGGCGACACGGTCCTCGTCGGTGACGGCACTTTCGTCGGAGGCGCCAACGTGGTCGGCAAGAACATCACGATCAAGGGCACCGGCCGCACGGCTACCACCACGATCACGGCCCCGGTCACACCGCTCGTGCCGTGTGATCCGGATGCCGGCTTCCGCGGCGTGATCTGCGTCTTCAACTCGAACTCGGTCACCGTGCGTGACCTGATCATCGACGGCGCCAATACCGTCAACATCAACCAGCCGCTGTCCAGCGATCCCAAGTTCGCCGGTATCGCCTTCCCGCGTTCCGGCGGCCTCGTCTCCAACGTCGAGGTGACCAACATGCAGCGCACGCCGGTTGGCCTCAACGGCAGTGGCGGCGGCGTCGGCATCAGCCAGCGCAACAACATCACCGGGACTACCGCGGATGTACCGCGCAGGCTGCGCATCCACAACTCGCTGATCCACAACTTCCAGAAGAACGGACTGGCCCTCGATGACGGCTTCTCCGGCCTGACCCCGAACTACAACGGGCAGTTGACCGCCACGGTCACCGACACGGTCATCGACGGCCAGACCGGTCCGCTCACCGATGCCCCTCTCGCCAGGAACGGCATCGTCACCGACAACGGGGCGAAGCTGACCGTCACCGACAGCATCATCCGGGACTTCGTCTGGGACGGACCGAGCGATCCCACGACGGTCGCCACTGGCATCCTTGCCTACGACACCCGCGACGTTATCCTCCGCGACAACGAGTTCATCAACGACCAGGTTGCGGTCTACAATGTCGCCGATGTCTTCCCGATCGGCGGAGTACCCAAGAACCTGGTGACGATCGAGAGGAACTCCTTCACCGGCTCGGTTCCGGACTCAGCCTCGAACACGGCGACCTCGATCACCGGTCTCTACGGCAGTGACTACGTGATCAGCGGCAATGACATTTCGACCGTTTCCGCCGATGACCAGCAGCAGGGCATCTACATCCAGGGCGGCAGCCCGTTCGTGAGCGCGCTCATTCAGGGCAACTCGGTGGTCAATCAGAACATCGGCATCTGGGCCGACGCCGATCCGGCGGTGGTGAACTCGCTCGAAATGACCACCAGCGCCAACCGGATCGCCGGTAACGACTTCGGAATCCGCAACGACAGCCTCGACCCGGTCATGGCCAAGAACAACTGGTGGGGCTGTGACCTCGGGGCCGACCAGCCTCCGTACGGTGACTGCGGCGACAACATCGTCGGTGACGACGTCTCCACCGGCTCACCGCTTCAGCTGAGGCTCTCGGCGACGCCGGCCACGATCTACTCCAATAACGACCAGTCGCTGATCACGGCCACCCTTGTCCGCTCGACCGGCCAGGTTGAAACCGAGATCCGCCCGACTGAGATCAATTTCGCTACCAACCTCGGCACGATCAGCCCGCTGACCGCCAAGACCCAGGACGGCCGGGCGGAGTCGACGCTGACCTCCAACAACGTGCCCGGCACCGCGACCGTGACGGCCACGTTGGACAGCCAGCCCAAGACCACCCCGGTCCTGATCCAGCTCGCCCCGGACGGTCCCACCGGCGCCACCGGCGCGACGGGTTCCACCGGAGCAACCGGCTCGACAGGCAGCACCGGCAACACCGGTTCGACCGGCAACACCGGAAGCACTGGAGCAACCGGCGAGACCGGAGCAACTGGCAGCACGGGAGCAACCGGCTCGACAGGCAGCACTGGAGCCACAGGCTCGACCGGAAGCACTGGAGCAACCGGCGAGACCGGAGCAACGGGTTCGACAGGTAGCACCGGAGCCACGGGCAACACCGGTTCGACCGGCAACACCGGAAGCATCGGAGCCACAGGCTCGACCGGCAGCACTGGAGCAACCGGCGAGACCGGTTCGACAGGTAGCACCGGAGCCACAGGTTCGACCGGAGCAACCGGAAGCACGGGGGCCACAGGTTCGACCGGGGCAACCGGAAGCACCGGGGCAACCGGAAGCACGGGGGCAACCGGCTCGACGGGTAGTACCGGAGCCACCGGTTCGACCGGCGCAACGGGATCCACCGGAGCCACAGGTTCGACCGGAGCA
>Ga0209181_10012130_pt1 | contig 10943 bp, 11 predicted proteins | sample MAT05_FD_187208 | JGI IMG/M metagenome (GOLD analysis project Ga0209181, IMG submission 187208) | Freshwater microbial communities from Lake Fryxell liftoff mats and glacier meltwater in Antarctica - MAT-05 (SPAdes) (version 2) | ecosystem: Environmental > Aquatic > Freshwater > Ice > Liftoff...
CCGACCCCGACCCCGGCCTGGGCCTGCGGCGTCGCAGACCAGGGACCGCCTTACTTCGCCAGGCGCGCGCTGGCCGCAACCATCCGTTGACCGAAGACCTTGGCCGTGGCGATGTCGCCCGGCACCATCTGGTCGGTCGACGCGTCGGATGATGACGATCTTGCCCATGGGGGCTTCCTTGCAGGGTGGTCTCAGGGTTGCAGGTCGAACACCAGCACTTCGGCGTCTACACCGCCTTCGAGCACCAGTTTCGATTCTTGGGCCAGCGTCACGGCGTCGCCGCTGCGCAGGGGCTGGTCGTTCACGCGCAAGGCGCCGCGCACCAGGTGCACGTAGGTCAGGCGCTGCGCATCGAGCTCGAGTTCGGCGCGTTCGTTGCCGTTGAACAGGCCTGCGCGCAGCAGCGCGTCGGCATGGATGGTGACCGAGCCTTCGCGGCCGTCGGGCGACGCCACCAGGGCCAACTTGCCGCGCTTGGCCGCGGCGTCGAAGTGCTTTTGCTCGTAGCCAGGCGCGATGCCGCGCTGGCTGGGGATGATCCAGATCTGCAGGAAGTGCGTCTGGCCGTCCTGGGCATGGTTGAACTCGCTGTGCTGCACGCCGGTGCCTGCGCTCATGCGCTGCACGTCGCCCGGGCGGATGACGCCGGCTGCCTTGCCGGACGCCACGCCGCTGGCGGCGCCATTGCCCATGCTGTCCTTATGCGCCAGTGCGCCGTCGAGCACGTAGCTGACGATTTCCATGTCGCGGTGGCCGTGGGTGCCGAATCCGGTGCCGGCTGCAATGCGGTCTTCGTTGATGACGCGCAGGTTGCCCACGCCCATGTGAGCCGGGTCCATGTAGTCGGCAAAGGAAAAACTGTGAAAACTTTTCAGCCAGCCGTGGTCGGCGTAGCCACGGTCGGAAGATTTGCGCAGCGTGATCATCGTGTGGTCTCCTGAAGTGGCTCCAGTGGGCCACGCCGGCGGGTGCCGTGGGCCCCGGCGGCGTTGTCGACCCTGTTCAAATAAGATGAACCCATGCCCAGAAACGCCTTGACCCCCGACGCGCTGGTGATGATGGACACCATCGCCCGCAGCGGCAGTTTTGCCGCCGCCGCCCGAGAGCTGGGCAAGGTGCCTTCGGCGCTGACCTACAGCGTGCGCCAGCTCGAAGAGGCGCTGGACGTGCTGCTGTTCGACCGCAGCTCGCGCCAGGCCCAGCTGACGCCGGCTGGCACCGAGCTGTTGCAGGAAGGCCGGCGCCTGCTGCAGGAGATGGACGCCGTGGCCAACCGCGTGCGCCGCGTCGCCAGCGGCTGGGAGACGCAGCTGGCCATCAGCGTGGACGACATCATCAGCACGCCCACGATGTTCGAGCTGGTGCAGGCCTTTTGTGATGTGCGTGAGGTGCGTGATGTGCGTGACCCGCGCGACGGCGGCTCCGGCGCGGGCACCGACCAGGCACCCGCCACCCGCCTGCGCTTGCGCACCGAAGTGCTGGCGGGCACTTGGGAAGCGCTGGTCAACGGACAGGTGGACCTGGCGATCGGCGTCTCGGGCGAGTTTCTCAACCCCGGCGGCATCGAACTGCAGCCGCTGGGCGAGGTGGTCTTCGTCTATTGCGTGGCGCCGCATCACCCGCTGGCGGCCACCAGCGGCCCTTTGCTGGACGAGCAGATCGTGCACCACCGCGCGGTGGCAGTCGCCGACTCGGCGCAGCGCATGGCGCCGTTGACCGTGAACCTGTTGCCTGGGCAGGACGTGCTGACGGTGTCGAGCATGCGCGACAAGCTGGAGGCCCTGTTGCGCGGCATGGGAAGCGGCTTTTTGCCGCAGCCCCTGGCGCAGGCGCACATCGACGCCGGCCACCTGGTGCAGAAAGACACCGCCCGCGGCCCGCCCACGGCGCGCCTGTTCTATGCCTGGCGCGCCGAGCGCAGCGCCCTGGGTCTGGGCAAGGCCCTTCGCTGGTGGCTGGCCCAGCTGGAAAGTCCGACCACGCGCCGTGCGCTGTTGCACCGCCATGCCGGCCGGCTGTTCTGAGTGCTCGGACTGGGCGGCGTGAACACCGCCTGCGGGCGCTTTGCACCGTCACCCACCGGGCCGCTGCATGCCGGGTCGCTGGTGGCGGCGCTGGCCAGTTGGCTGGACGCGCGTGCACAGGGCGGACGCTGGCTGGTGCGCATCGAAGACACCGACCTGCCGCGTTGCCCACCGGGTATGGGCGAACACATCCTGCACCAGCTGGCGGCCTGTGGCCTGCACAGCGACGAGCCGCCGCTGTGGCAGAGCCGGCGCGGTGCCCTCTACGCTGCGGCGCTGCAGCGTTTGCTGAGCGCGGGCCTGGCTTACCCTTGTGCCTGTTCGCGCAGCGACATTGCCCAGGCCCAGGCGGCGCTGGGCCTGCACAAACCGCGCTTCGGGGAACTCGTCTACCCCGGCACCTGCCGCGCCGGGCTGCGCGGCCGCACCGCCCGCGCGGTGCGCTTCGTCGTCGAGGCGGGCGATGTGCTCTGGCACGACCGGAGCCTGGGCCGCCAACGGCAGGACGTGGCGGCGCAGGTGGGCGACTTCGTGCTGCAGCGCGCCGACGGACTGTGGGCCTACCAGCTGGCCGTGGTGGTGGACGACGCCGCACAAGGCGTGACGCATGTCGTGCGCGGGCTGGACCTGGCCGACAACACCGCGCGCCAGGTGCTGCTGCAGCGGGCGCTGGGCGTGCCCACGCCCGCCTACCTGCACACGCCGCTGGTGCTGGCCGCCGACGGCCACAAGCTGAGCAAACAAAACGGTGCGCAGCCGCTGGAGCTGGCGCGCCCGGTGGTCGCGCTGCAGGCGGCGGCGGCGGTGCTGGGTCTGCCGCCCCTGCAGGCGCAAACTCCGGCCGACTGGCTGGCGCAAGCGGTGCCAGGCTGGGCTGGCATCATCACGGCTTCCTGAAAACCTGAACGGAGAAACCCAGATGACGACGACGCTGCCTTCGGGCCTGCAATACGAAGACACCAAGCCCGGCACCGGCGCTGAAGCCAAGGCCGGCAACCGCGTGCAGGTGCACTACACCGGCTGGCTGTACGACCCCACGGCCAGCAACAACCGTGGCACCAAGTTCGACAGCAGCAAGGACCGTGGCCAGCCTTTCAGTTTCGGGCTGGGCGGCGGCGAAGTCATTCGCGGCTGGGACGAAGGCGTGGCCGGCATGTTGGTGGGCGGCACGCGGGTGCTGATCATTCCGCCCGAGATGGGCTACGGCGCGCGCGGTGCCGGCGGCGCCATCCCCCCCAATGCCACGCTGGTGTTCGAGGTCGACCTGCTGGGCGTCTGAAGTAGGCGTCTGAAGCGGGCGTACGAAGCGGGCGTCCGAAGCGGGCGTACGAAGTGGGCACACGAAGCGGGCTGAAGCGATACGCCCGCCAAGGCCGGGCCTCAGCCTCTCATCCCTTCACCGCACCGGCCGTCAGCCCCGTGATGATCTGGCGCGCCGCGATGAAGGTGAAGATCAGCGGCGGTATCGCAATCAGGCTGCCCATGGCCATGACACGGCCCCAGTCGACACCGATGTCGGTGATGAACAGGCTGGCCGCCACGGGCAGCGTGCGCGTCTGGCGGTCGGTCAACACCAGCGCCAGGATGAACTCGTTCCAGGCGATGCGAAAGGTGAAGATCGACGCCGCCGCCAGGCCCGGCGCCATCAGCGGCAGCAACACCTTGGTGAACACGCGCAGCGGGCCGCAGCCGTCGATGGCTGCGGCTTCCTCCAGTTCCACCGGCACCTGCAGCACAAAGCCGTAAAGCAGCCAGATGGTGAACGGCAGATTCACCGCCACGTACAGCAGCACCAGGCCCCACAGGCTGTTCACCAGTTTCCACTCGCTCCAGATCAGGAACACCGGAATTGCCAGCACCGCCAGCGGCACGGTGCGCAACAGCAGCGTGCTGTAGGCCACGGCGTGGCGGCCGGGGAAACGAAAGCGCGCCAGGCCATAGGCGGCCATGCAGCCCAGCACCAGGGTGACGACGGTGGAGACGATGCCGACAAAGAGGCTGTTGGCCAGGTAACGGTCGAACTTGTCTTCTTGCAGCACGGCGCGGTAGTTTTCCAGCGTCGGCATGAAGATGAAGTTCAGCGGCTCGCCAAAGATGTCCACCTGCTGGCGCAGGCTGGTGGCAAAGATCACCACGATGGGCGCCACGCACAGGAACGCGAGCACCAGCAGCATGGTGTAGTGGCTTGCCACGAGCCACCAGGGGCGCTTCACCGCGGCTCCCCTTTCATGGGGTTGGACAGCTTCAACGCACCCCAGCTGAGCAGCGCCACCACCGCCAGCAGCAGCACACTGATGGCCGCCGCCACGCCCAGCTGCTGGCCGACAAAGGCGGTCTTGTAGATGTGCAGTGCCAGGATTTCGGTGCTGTCGCCGGGGCCGCCGAAAGTCAGCACGTAGACCACTTCCAGCACGCGGAAAGCGTCGATCAGACGCATCATCAAGGTGATGGCGATGACGTGCATCACCATCGGCAGCTTGACCAGGAAGGTCTGCTGCCACCAGCGCGCGCCGTCGATGCGCGCGGCTTCAATCACCGAGCCATCGATGCCGGCCAGTGCGGCGATCATCATGATGAAGACAAACGGCGTCCACTGCCAGACATCGGCCACCACGATGGCCGCGAAGGCCAGCTGTGGGTCGGCCAGCCAGATCTGCGCGTTCAGGCCCACGGCCTTGAGCAGTGCGTTGATGAGGCCGAACTGCGCGTCGAACATGTAGCGCCAGGCCAGGCCTACCGCGATGGGCGCAATCATCATCGGCAGGATGAAGAGGGTGCGGAAGAACGCCATGCCCCGCACCGGGTGTTCCAGCGCCAGCGCCAGCGCAATGCCGAGCACCATTTCTGCACTCACACACACGGCTGCGAAGAGCAGCGTGGTGAGCAGACTGCTCCAGACCCTGGGGTTGGAAAACGCCGAGACGAAGTTGTCCACGCCCACCCAGCGCGCGCTGGACCACGGCGTGCCCATCGACCAGTCGTAACCCGCCAGCTGAAAGGCCGACAGCACCGGGTACAGGCAGGCCGCCGCCATCACCAGAATGGCAGGGCCCAGGTACAGCGCCGGCACCCAGCGTGGCGTTCTCATGTCAGCAGGTCATGCGTGGGGGATCAAGCGTGGTGGCTCAGGCGTGAAGCGAGCCAGCGCGGCGGCTCAAACCTTGTACCCCGCTTCGCGCATGATGGCGCTCACTTGCGGCACCATGTCGTTCAGCGCCGCCTCGGCCGTTTTCTTGCCCGTCAGAGCTTCGCTGATGCCCACGCCCAGCGCCTGCACGTTGATCTTGTCCCACACCGCGATGATCGGGCGCCAGTCGGGGTTGCTGTACTTCAGCGCTTCCTTGAAGACGATGAACTCTGGGTACTGGCGCACGATGTCGGCGTCGGCGAAGGTGGAATTGCGCATCGGCGCACCGCCCAGCTTGGTGACCGCCTTGTCCTGCGTCTTGCTGGTCAGCCACTGCAGCAGCAAGAAGGCGGCATCGGGGTTCTTGGCGTTTTTGGGGATCGTCAAGCCCAGGCCACCGGACTGGGACGCGCGGCGCGTGCCGGCTGGGTGCAGCGCCCAGCTGACCTTGTCGACCACCTTGCTGCGCGACGGGTCCTTGATGACGGCGGCCAGCGACGTGGAGTCGAGGTACATCGCCGCCTGGCCTTGCAAAAACGCGGTGTTGGCCTCGCCCTGGCCGAAGCCGGGAATGCCGGCCGGGCCGGTGGCCACCACCTCCTGCAGGAACTTCAGCGCCGCCACGCCCTTGGCGTCGTTGAAGACCGGGCGCCACTGGTCGTCGAAGACGCGGCCGCCCAGCGGGTTCAGGTGCAGCAGCCAGGCGTGCACGCATTGGTGGCCGGCCTGGCCACGCGAGGTCAGCGCGCCGATGCCTTCCTTGTCTTTCAGCACGCGCAGCGCCTTCGCAAACTGCTCGTAGTTCTCCGGCGGCTTGAGGTCGTGCTTGGCAAAGATGTCGCGCCGGTAGCCCAGCACCGAGGTCTCGGCGCCATAGGGCAGGCCATAGAGCTTGGCGCCGGGGCCCGCCAGGTAACCCTTGGGGCCGCCGACCAGACCCAGGTTTTCCAGGTAGATCGGCACGATGTCCTTCATGTCATAGGTGGGGTCGGCCAGCGCGGCGTTGGCGAAAAACGGCTCCAGCGGCTGCACCAGGTTCTTGGCGACGTACTCGCCTTTCCACATCACGATGTAGCAGGCCAGGTCGTAGTCGCCCTGCGGCTTGGCCATTTCCAGCAGTTGCTTTTCTTTCAGGCGGCCGATGGCCAGCTTGTCGACTTCGACCTTGATGCCGGTTTCTTTCGTGAAGTCGGCCAGGATCTTGGCCATCGCGTCGTAGTGCGGGTGGGCCGGGATGTTGATGGTGACGGTCTGCCCGGCGTACTTGGCGTAGCGGTTTTGCGCGCGCGCGCCGCTGAGCGGCAAGCCGGCCCCGAACACGCTGAGTGAAGCGCCCTTGATCAAGTCTCTGCGTTGCATCTTGTGTCTCCTGTATGAATCAAAAGAACCAAGTGAAAGGAACCCCGTGAAAGGAACAAAGGTCAAGGGCGCAGCGAGCGCCCGGTTTCGGAATCAAAAGCCTGCATCGTCTGCGCGTCCACGCCGAGGGCCAACGTGTGGTGCAACAGGGCCTTGGCGTCGCCCGGGACGGTGGCGCAAACCCGTTGTCCTTGGGGAATCTGCAAATGGCCGACGACCTGGCTTTCGGTGCCCAGGTACTCGACCACGTCGACCTTGATCGTCAGCGCGGCATGGGCTGAAGCGGGCTGCAGCAGCTGCGGCCGCACGCCCAGGGTCAGTGCTTGTTCCGGCCCTTTCGAGACCGCTGGCAACCACGCCGGCGCGGGCAGCACAAAGCCTTCACCACGCAGCAGGTACCGGCCGTCTTCCTGCACCAGGCGGGCCTTGAAAAAGTTCATCGTCGGCGTGCCGATGAAGCCGGCCACAAAGAGGTTGGCCGGGTGGTTGAACACCGCGCTCGGGGTGCCCACCTGCTGGATGCGGCCCTTGTCGAAGATGACGATGCGGTTGGCCAGCGTCATGGCTTCCACCTGGTCGTGCGTGACGTACAGCGTGGTCTTGCCCAGGCGTTCGTGCAGCAGCGCCAGCTCCGCACGCATGTGGCCACGCAATTTGGCGTCCAGGTTCGAAAGCGGTTCATCGAACAGGAACACCTGTGGCTCGCGCACGATGGCGCGGCCGATGGCCACGCGCTGGCGCTGACCGCCAGAAAGCTCCTTGGGTTTGCGCTGCAGCAGGTGCTCGATGTTCAGCACCTTGGCCGCGATGGCCACCTTGCTGTCGATCTCGCTTTTCGGGCGGCCGGCCAGGCGCAGCGCAAACGACATGTTCTGCGCCACGTCCATGTGCGGGTACAGCGCGTAGTTCTGGAACACCATGGCGATGTCACGTGCCATCGGGTGGGCGTTCGTGACGTCCTTGCCGCCGATCAGCACCTGGCCTTCGGTGACTTCTTCAAGGCCGGCCACCATGCGCAGCGTGGTGCTCTTGCCGCAACCCGATTCGCCCAGCAAGACGACGAACTCACCCTGCGCCACGGCCAGGTCCAGTTGCTGCACGACGGTGACATCGCCAAAGCGTTTGACGAGGTGGCGCAGTTCAAGGTGGGACATCGGCTGGGGGTCCTGGTCTTTGTCGCGGCGGTATCAGCCCGTCAGCGCAGGCGCCGCACGCCCCAGCCGATGGGCCGACGCTGGTTGCCGGGGTGCGCAGGGTTCGGGCCCCAGATGGCCTGGTAGGTGTCGATGCAGCGGCCGCTGCGTTGCAGCTGCACGAAAGCCGCGATGAGCACCAGCCACCAGGCGGCCAGCAGCAGCGGCATCCAGCGCGGCGCGTCGGCCAGCAACAGGCCTGACGCCACCACGCCCACGCTGGCCAGCACCGCCAGCCAGCCCAGGCCCTTGTGCAGGCGTTCGAACAGGCGCCGCCAGGGGGTCATGTCGTAGTGGTCGCCGCGCAGCGTGGTGTCGGTCGGCCCGCCTTTGCTGCCGCGCGCCAATGCACCCACCACCTGCAGCGCGCCCAGCGCACACACGGCCCAGCCCGCCCACGCGTGGCTGCCGCCCAGCGTGCCCAGCGCTGCAGTGGCGCCACTGCCCGGGCGCGACCACACCAGCCACAGGCCCAGCACCATCAGCGCCACACCCGACCACTGCAGCGCACGGTGCGCATGCCACCAGCCTTTGTGGTCGAGTGTCCGGGGCCAGTCCTGGCCCGGCAAGACCTTGAAGAACCGCGCTACCAGTGCGCCCACCGGCAACAACACCCCCCAGGCCAGCACCATGCAGCGCGCGTGCCACATCGCCCACGGTGCAATCTGGTGGCTGGCGCTGCCACTGATCGGCGTCATCAACCAGTCCATGAGGTGGCGCCGCGCGTGCCCAGGCGGGTGTGATACAGCGACGTGCTGGCACAGATGAACAGCTCGTCGCCTTTAACGCCGCCAAACACCAGATTGCCCACTTTTTCAGGCACCGGGATGCGCCCGATGCGGGTGCCGTCGGGGTGGTAGACCTGCACGCTGTCTTCGCTGCTGGTGTAAACGAAGCCGTTCACATCGACGCGAAAACCGTCGCTCAGGCCGGGCTCGATGACGGCGAAGACACGTGGGTGGGCCAGGTCCTGCCCGGCGACGACGTTGAAAGCCACGATGTGGTGGTGGCCGCCGCGGTCCTTGCGCAAGGCGGCCGAGGTGTCGCTGACGTAGAGCACCGATTCGTCGGGCGAAAACGCCAGGCCGTTGGGCTCTTCGACATAGTCGCTGACGATGCGCAAGGCGCCGCTGCCGGGGTCGAAGCGGAAGACATAGCAGTCGCCCAGTTCACTGGGAGCCTGGTGGCCTTCGTAGTCGCTGAGGATGCCGTAGGGCGGGTCGGTGAACCACAGGCTGCCATCGCGCTTGACGACAATGTCGTTGGGCGAATTCAGGCGCCGGCCCTGGTAATGGCTGACCACCGTCTCGTCAGCCAGCGCAAGGCCTTGTGCGTCCATGCGCGTGCGCAGGATGGCGCGCTGGCCGTGCGAGCAGTGCAGCAGCGCGCCGTCGGCCTCGCGCACATGGCCGTTGGTGTATTCCACCGCGTCACGCCACACCACCATGCCGCGCTGCGCGTGCCAGCTGAGCATGCGGTTGTTCGGGATGTCGCTCCACAGCAGCGTCTGCGTTTCGTGCATCCACACCGGGCCTTCGCTCCAGATGGCGCCCGTGCACAGCCGTGTCAGCGGCCCGGCGCCGGCGGCGACGGGGGCAAAACGGGGGTCGAGAACTTGGACAGAGGTCATGGCGCTGCAGACACAGAAAAGACAAAGTGACGGAACGGCAGCAGTGTCGTCACTGTGTCTGTTACCGGTAACTGGTACTTTCCCGCCCGGTTGAGAGGTGCCGAAAAAATATGATGGCAGAGCACCGCCTTTTCGGAGAACCCGTTGCCCAAGCGCAATCCTGATCCCGATCCCGATCCCGATCCCGATCCCGATCCCCAGCCCAAACTGGTGAACGAGCATGACCTACCCGGCGCCGATGCGCAGGCGGCCACGCCTTTATCCCGCCAGGCCAGGCACAGCGTCACGATGGCCGATGTCGCTGCGCGTGTGGGCGTGTCGAAGATGTCCGTGTCGCGTGCGCTCAGCCGTGGCGAAAGCCGCAACCGCAGCGACAGTGAAGCACTGCGCCAGCGCATCCTGGCCGCTTGCCGCGACATGGGCTACGTGATCGACCAGACCGCGCGCACCTTTTCAAGCCAGCGCTCGGGCTTCGTCGCAGCGCTGATACCGGCGTTGAACAACTCCAATTTCTCGGACACGGCGCACGGCCTGACCGCAGCTGTCGAAGCCAGAGGATTGCAGCTGCTGCTGGGCTACACCGACTACGACGTACACAGCGAAGAGCGGCTGCTCAAGGCCATGCTGGCGCGCCGCCCCGAGGGTGTCATCGTCACCGGCGGCAGCCACACGGCGTTGACCCGCACGCTGCTCGAATCCGCTGCAGTGCCGGTCGTCGAAACCTGGGATTTGCTGTCTGATCCCATCGAACACAACGTGGGCTTCAGCAACGCCGAAGCCACCGGCGAACTGGTGCGTCACCTCCACGCCAAGGGCTACCGACGCCTGGCCTTCATGGGCGGTGTTCCCGGCAGCGACGCGCGCGGCGCCGACCGCCGGCGCGGCTTTGAAGCGGCCGTGCAGGCCCTGGGGCTGCCCGCGGGCCGCACGCTGAGCATCGGCCACGCGCCGGTGTCGATGGCGCACGGCGCGCAAGGCGTGGTGGAGTTGCTGCAGCGCTGGCCCGACGTCGACGCCGTGGTCTGCGTCTCCGACCACGCCGCATTTGGTGCGCTGATGGAATGCCAGCGCCGCGGCTGGGCGGTGCCACAGCGGCTGGCGATTGCCGGCTTCGGCGGCTTTGAAGTCGGCGCCGCCTGCCATCCGCGCCTGACCACGGTGGCCGTGGATTGCGTCGGCATCGGCCAAGCGGCCGGTGAGTTGCTGTTGCGCGCCATCCAGGTCCGGCATGCCGGGGATGGCTTGCCACCCGAAACGGTGTCGGTGCCCTTCAGGATCGAGGCGCGAGAAAGCACGTGAACCTGGAGCCGGCAGCTACCCGTTGCCAGCCACGCGTTCGCAGGCTTGAATCTGGAGACCGCAGCTGGACGCGCCCGAGTGTGTCGCCTCGGTGCGCGGGCAAGGCTTCATCATGTCGCGGAAGGGAGCCGTCGGCCTCTTGAAGGCCCTGCTGTGGCGGCCATCGGTGGTGGGACAGGCGGGGGGCGGCCCGGTCGGCACGCCGCCGCCCCGCATCGCCACGCTACTTCTGGGAGTCGATGATGCCCATCTGCTCGCCCAGGGCGCGATACAGCTCGAACTGCGCCTTGGCGAACTCGCGCGTCTCTTCC
>Ga0209181_10012132_pt1 | contig 10940 bp, 7 predicted proteins | sample MAT05_FD_187208 | JGI IMG/M metagenome (GOLD analysis project Ga0209181, IMG submission 187208) | Freshwater microbial communities from Lake Fryxell liftoff mats and glacier meltwater in Antarctica - MAT-05 (SPAdes) (version 2) | ecosystem: Environmental > Aquatic > Freshwater > Ice > Liftoff...
AAGGCTTGGAGCGATCCGGAAATCAAACTTTAGGTCAGCGTCCACACGCCCAGCTCGGTCTTATTTGACACCTTTGTCGTCAAGCCAGGGAACGAGGGAAAGCTTCGCTCACTTTTGTTGAGCGCCAGACAGAAGGCGGTGAACCCCAATTCCAAGGCACTCATCGAAAGAAATCTCGCCGCGTTCGACAAATTCGCGGAAGGCATGAATCGAACCCATATCCCTTATGTCGAAGAATCCACGATGGAGTGGAATAACCCGGAATCCACGTTTTGGCTTCAGGCGCTCAAGCTAAACGAATTCAAACAGGTGAGCACCTGGGAGAATTTCATGTCCGCCCCCGCCATCCATCCCACCGAGGTCGCGATCATGCGTGACAAGGATCATTTATATGTTCGCTTCGATGCTCAAAATGCGGCCGATCAGAGAGATCAGGTGCAACTTCACTTCGAAGCCCACCGCAATACGATTAAATACTATTTGTCCGTCGATCGGAATGGCAAGCCGCACGGGATGAGAAATGGATCGCCCCAGAAAAATTTGACCTGGCTTTCCAAGGTGGTGCCCTCCGTAAATGGCTATGTGGCCATGTTCCGCATTCCATTTTCCGCTATTGAAAATCTCGATGTGACGAAGGATGTGGTTGAGCTGCCCACCGAGTTCGGACGGCTTGTCGGCGATGACAAAAGCCCGGAGGAAAGCACACTCGACGGCCTTTCCATCACGACCACTCAATTTCCCAACCACTGGAAGGTTCTCACGATAAAGAAAAACCAATGAACAAGCTCCGAACGATTTTTTTGTCAGCAATTCTCCTTGCTTCAGGGGTTCGTCTCCAGGCCTCCGCAGCGTTTGAAATTTCCGAGCCGCTGAGTTTCGACAAATCTGCTCCGCTCAATAGCGAGCCGATCCCGGTGAATCCGGATCAAAAACTCCTCATCGCATTTACGGCGAGCACCACCGGAGAGTCCACGATCGAAGAAAACGCAAGAATCTCCGTTCAGGTGAAAAGGGGTTTTGCGAGCCTGCTGCAGATTGACTTTCTCGATGACGGTGGCAACAAAGTCGGATCCACGGAAGTGAGCATCCTTTCAAAATTCCCCAGGATTTACGGACGCGTAATGTATCCGCCGCCGGGTTCGAAAGCAGTGAACCTCCAAATTGTGCCCGCGAAGAGGGAAAATGTGAAGGTTGAAAAGCTAAGTGTTTCCAACGAGCTGCCTCAAAAGGAAAAGGCCGGCATCAATCCCCATCCAACATTTGAGTTCGGCGACTTATGCACCTACGGCTACACCCTGGGCTATGGTGGCGGAGTTTACACCCGGCCGGATGGAAAAACGGTTCTCAATTCGGGCTTTGCCGGAAATTCGCCGATATTTCCAATTCGGCCGGATTCCTACTACGAGATCGATTGCCGTGGGATTCCGTATCTGGGCCGAAAATCCTCCATTATGCTGCAATGTTTCGGCGAAGACCTCAGGAAACCGATCAAATCCATGCGGGTGCAAGTGAGCCAACAAGGGGTAACGACCAAGTTGCTCATCCCGAAAAATGTCAAACGAGCCAATTTTGGTTTCTATTACGTAATTCTCGAGGAATTGCGCGTGACGGAATCCTCAAAGTGACGAGTGCCAACAACTCCAAAAAATTCTTGAAAACCACATCAGCCCCCCTCACTCCCCGGCACCGTCCGACGCCCGGCCTGTTTCCGGCGCGGCGCGGTGAAAAGCGATTTCCTTGCAGTATGATTTCCTTCGGCAGAACGCGGATTTTTTTTCCTGGTTGTGACCGGACCCCCTCACTCCCCGGCACCGTCCGACGCCCGACCCGTTTCCAGTGTGGCGCGGTGAAAGGAAAATTCCTTGCAGTAATGAAACCCCGTCTTCTCCTGCTCGCCTGTCTGTGTTCGGTCAGCGCCTTCCTGCTTCACGCCGAGCAGCCGGCATCTCCAGATCTCGTCGTTCAAAAGAACATTATGGTTCCGATGCGCGATGGCGTGAAGCTCGCGACGGATCTCTATCTTCCTGCGAAGGACGGCAAGGCCGCGGACGGGAAACTGCCCGTCATTCTCACGCGCTCGCCTTACAATAAGGACGGCGCAAAAATGGAGGGCGAATACTTCGCGCGGCGCGGCTACGTCTTTGTCGCGCAGGACACGCGCGGGCGCTACGCGAGCGAGGGCGTGTGGCACATGCTGACCGACGACGGACGCGATGGCGTGGACTGCGCCGCGTGGATCGGCAGGCAGCCGTGGAGCGACGGGAAGATCGGCATGATTGGAACCTCCTACGTTGGCGGCACGCAGCACGCGATGGCCATGGAACGCGCGCCGGAGCTTGCGACGGTGATTCCCGTGGATGCCGTGTCGAATCCCGGATTCCAATCCATGCGCAATGCGGGCGCATTCGAGCTGCGCTTCTGGAATTGGATTCTGCGCCACGCCGGCCGCGGCAGCCGCGCGTCACACGATCCGGCGACTGCGACGATGCTGAAGGAGATGGCGGACAACCGGTTGCAATACCTCGCGAATCTCCCGCTGCGCCGCGGAGCGACGCCGCTGAAATTCGCTCCCGAGTACGAGGACTGGCTGGTCGAGGCGATGCGGCACGGCGCGAATGATTCATTCTGGGAGCAGAACAACATCATCGAGCACGCGGATCGCTACAAAGACATGCCCGTGTGTCTCGTCGGCGGCTGGTACGACTCGTGGGCGGGGAACACCGTGGCAAATTTCGTGGCGCTCACGAAGACGCTGAAGAGCGACGTGTATCTGATCATGGGCCCATGGATTCACGGACAGCAGGCGCGCAGCACGCATGGCCAGGTTGATTTCGGGAAGGACGCCGCCATCCCGGACGAACTCGCGTGGCGCATGGAGTGGTACGACCACTGGCTGAAGGGTGCGGAAAATTCCGTCGGCAAGGCCGCGCCCTTCGCGACGAAAGTCCGCATCTTCGTGATGGGAACCGGCGACGGGCACAAGACGGAGAAGGGGCTGCTCTTCCACGGAGGCGAATGGCGCGACGAAAAGGAATGGCCGCTCGTCCGGACGAGGAGCACGAGTTTTTTCTTCGGCAAGGACGGCACGCTCTCGACCACCAAACCCGAAACTCCGACCGGCGGCACCGCGTTCACTTTCGATCCGAAGAACCCCGTGCCCACGATCGGCGGCAACATCTCCAGCGCCGCCGGCATCCTGCTGCAAGGTGCGTGGGATCAGCGCGGCGGGCCTCACGTCTGGAACTGGACGCTGCCCATCCCGGTCTCCGCACGCAACGACGTGGTCGTCTTTCAGACCCAGCCGCTCGGCGAGGATCTCGAAGTGACCGGCCCGCTCGAAGTGAAACTGTGGGTTTCCTCCACTGCCGTGGATACTGACTTCACGGCGAAGTTGCTGGATGTCTATCCCGCGAGTGCCGACTGGCCCGGCGGATTCGATCTGAACATTGCCGACGGCATCGCGCGCGCGCGCTTCCGCGATTCGCTGAAAGAGGAGCACCTCATGGAGCCGGGCAAGGTCTATCCGGTCACGGTGAAGCTTTACCCGACGAGCAACGTTTTCAAAAAGGGCCACCGCCTCCGCGTGGACATTTCGTCGAGCAATTTTCCGCGCTTCGACTTGAACCCGAACACCGGTGAGCCGCTGAACGATCACCGCCGCACCGTCACCGCCGTCAATACGATCCTGCACAACGCCGAGCATCCTTCGCAGATCGTCCTGCCCGTCGTCGCGAAAGCCGGCGCGGCGCAATTCGATCTGCTGATCAAGAATGCCCGCATCGCCGACGGCACCGGTGCTGCGCTGAAAAATGGGAGCATAGCCGTGAAGGGCGAACGCATCGTGGCAGTGGGCGAAGTCACCGGTGGCGCGGCGACGGAGATCGATGCGCAAGGCTCCGTCGCCGCGCCGGGTTTCATCGCCGTTCACACGCATTCCGAGCGCATCGCGCGTACTCCTGCCGCCGGGAATTTTGTCCGCATGGGTGTCACCGGACCCCCTCACTCCCCGGCACCGTCCGACGCCCGACCCGTTTCCAGTGTGGCGCGGTGAAAAGCAAATTTCTTGCAGTTAAACAGATCATTCCATGAAAAAGTTGAATAAAAATTCGAGACGAAAATTTATCAAGCAAATCCTGTTAACAGGTGCGGGGACAATGCTCACCGATACACCTGCGATATTGGGAGGCGCCCCTGTCCGGGATGCAGGACAGAAGCCAAAATGGTCAAAGTGGCCTGTGTGGATTCCTGAAACAGACGAACTACGAGTGCTTGAAGTACTTAGAAGTGGTGTGTGGTCAAGGGCAGATGTAGTGAATGAATTTGAAAAAGAATGGGCTAAAGCCATTGGAGCAAAACGTTGTCTCACCACAGTGAATGGGACCAATGCCATGATTTGTTCTCTGGTTAATTTAGATGTCGGTGGTGGTGATGAAGTGATAGTACCGCCCTATACTTTTATTGCCACACCACAGGCGGTATTACAGACAGGAGCGATGCCGGTGTTTGTTGATACCGACCCTGAGACTTTTCAGATGGATGTAAGTAAGATAGAAGAAAAAATCACCCCCCGTACCCGCGCTATTCTGCCTGTTCATATTGCAGGCTTGCCGTCAGACATGGAGGGCATCATTAAGATTGCCAGGAAACATAATCTGGTAGTGGTTGAAGATGCCTGTCAGGCGTGGCTGGCCGAGATCAATCATAAAAAAGTGGGAACCTTTGGTAATGCTGGCTGCTTTAGTTTTCAGAATTCAAAAAATATCCCGATGGGTGAAGGCGGGGCTATCGTAAGCGACGATGAAGAACTGATAGACAGGTGTTATTCCTATCACAATTTTGGAAAAGCCTATGGTTCCATGATAGATAAACATGGTTCGGGGTACTCTATGTTCGGAACCAAATTACGCCTCACAGAATACCAGGCCGCCATTGGGCTGGCGCAATTGAAAAGATTGGACTCGCAAACAGATGCACGCTCTGCAAATGCAGCTTATCTTAAATCTCAACTGGAGCAAATCCCGGGGATCATTCCATATAAATTGTACGCTCATGTAACCAGGGCGGCTTTTCACCTCTTCCTTTTCCGCTATAAAACGGAAGCATTCAAGGGATTGCCACGGGCAGCATTTTTAAAAGCACTAAGCGCAGAAGGGGTTCCCTGTTCCAGTGGTTATCCTACTTTAAATGACAAGCCCTATTTGAATAACGCGTTTCAATCCAAAAACTTTAAGAAAATGTATTCAGCGGATATGTTAAATTTTGATAAGTATCTGGAGAGAAACCGGTGTCCACAAAATGATGTGATCTGTAATGAAGAAGGAATCTGGTTTACTCAGGATATGCTTCTTGGCCCCAAGTCAGACATGGACTATATTGTTTCCGCAATTGCTAAAATTCACAAGAATGCAGATTCAATTAAAAAACAGTGAAGAGGATCGGACCCCTCACTCCCCGGCATCGTCCGACGCCCGACCCGTTTCCGGTGTGGCGCGGTGAAAAGCAAATTCCTTGCAGTCACAGTCTAAGAGCGGGAACGTTCGCATCCTTGTAGTTTGCAGTGAGAGCCCGAATCCCCATTCCTGCCGCCAGCCTGCTGCTGTCGCTTCCCTGCATCGTCGCTGCGGCGGCGGACGCGGGGCAGGGGATCGAGTTTTTTGAACGCCGCATCCGCCCGCTGCTTTCGGACGGGTGCGTTGAGTGCCACGGGGCGGAAAAGCAGAAGGGCGACTTGCGCCTGGATTCGCGCGCGGGGTGGATGAAGGGCGGCGCGTCGGGGGCGGTGATCGTGCCGGGGAAGCCGGACGACAGCCTCCTCATCTCGGCGGTGCGGTACTGGGACAAGAGCCTGCAGATGCCGCCGAAGCATGCGCTCGAACCGGCGGAGGTGAATGATCTGATCGAATGGGTGAAGCTCGGCGCTCCCGATCCGCGCACCGAGGAACCGAAGGCGGAGCCTGCCAAGGTGGTGGCCGGGATTGATTTCGAGAAAGGGCGGAAGCACTGGGCGTTTCAGCCGGTGAAAATGCCCCCGCTTCCCGCGGTCCGCGAGAAGGCGTGGGCTCGGAATGACGTGGACCTTTTCACCCTGAACCGCATGGAAGCAGCCGGTGTGAAGCCCGCGGCGGACGCGGATCGGCGAACGCTGCTGCGCCGCGTCACGTACGATCTCACGGGCCTGCCGCCGACGCCGTCGGAGGTGGATGCATTCGTGAATGACACCACGCCCGGTGCGTTCGCGCGTGTGGTGGATCGCCTGCTCGCCTCGCCTCGCTACGGTGAACGCTGGGGCCGGCACTGGCTGGATGTCGTGCGGTATGCGGACACATGCGGGAATGCGTCGGACTATCCGGTGCCGCAGGTGTTCAGGTATCGGAATTACGTCCTGCAGGCGTTCAATGACGATCTGCCGTTCGATCAGTTCGTGCGCGAGCAACTCGCGGGCGATCTCATCGCATTCGCGACGGAGGAAGAGCGGCAGCGGCGCATCATCGCCACGGGCTATCTCGCGAATGTCCGTCATTTTGCCGGAGGCAAAGGTGAGCCGCATCTCACGATCGAGGACGCGATCGAAAACATGGGCCGCGCGTTCCTCGGCCTGTCGATCAATTGCGCGCGATGCCACGACCACAAGTTCGATCCCATCTCCAGTCACGACTACTACGCGCTCTACGGCATCCTCGGCAGCACGACATTCCCGCACCCCGGCGCGGAGGGGAAGAACCGCCCGGAAAATCTCGTCCCGCTCGCACCGAAGGCGGAAGTCGAGGCCGCGGAAAAATCCCGCGCCGCGGAACTCGCCGCGCTCGACGCCGAGGCAAAGGCCGCGGACGCCGCGAAAGCTGCTGCGCAAAAGGAGCCGGCTTCACCCGAGCAAAAGGCAAAGTTGGACGCCGCGACGAAGCTCGCCGCCGATGTGCGTGCGAAGCGCAAACCCATCGCCGACACGCACGCGTATCCGCTCGCATACGCCGTGAGCGAGAACGCGCCGGCGAATGCGCGCCTGCAAGTGCGCGGCGATCCGAAGCGTCTCGGCGAGGAAGTGCCGCGCGGCTTTTTGCAGGTGCTCGGCGGGCAGGCGCTGCCGAAGGATTCGAAAGGCAGCGGCCGACTCGAACTTGCAAAGTGGATCACCGACCCGGCGAATCCGCTCACCGCGCGCGTGATCGTGAACCGGATTTGGCAGCATCATTTCGGGCGCGGGCTCGTCGCCACGCCGAATGACTTCGGCACGCGCGGCCAGCCGCCGTCGCATCCCGAACTGCTCGATTTCCTCGCGCAGCGCTTTGTGGAAAGCGGGTGGTCGGTGAAGGCGATGCACCGGCTCCTGCTGTTCTCGCACACATGGCAGATTTCCACCGTCGGCGACACGGCGGGCGATCCGAACAACACGCTGTGGTCGCGCGCCGAGCGTCACCGCCTCGATGCGGAATCCATCCGGGACGCGATGCTCTTTGTCAGCGGCGATCTCGATTTTACTCCCGGCGGCGAGCATCCGTTCCCCGCGGTCCAGACGTGGAGCTTCACGCAGCACAAGCAGTTCTTCGCACTCTACGACACCCCTCAGCGCGCCGTGTACCAGATGCAGCAGCGTCTGCGGAAACACCCCTTCCTTGCGCTCTTCGACGGCGCGGATACGAACTCCAGCACCGCCATCCGCACCGCCAGCACCACGCCGCTGCAATCGCTCTTCGCGATGAACGATCCTTTCGTCCACGAGCGCGCCGCGCGTTTCGCCGCGCACATGGTGAGCATCAAATCCGACGAGCAGCGCCGCATCGCGCTCGTCTTTCTCACGCTCTACGCCCGCCCGCCGGAGCCGGACGAAACGGCGATGTTCACCGCCTACCTCGCGCAACTCCGCGAGACAAAAAAGCTGCCGCCCGATCAGGCATGGGCCAGCCTCTCGCGCGTGCTCTTCGGCGCGAATGAGTTCCTCTTCCTCGACTAAAATGAACCGCCGCACCGCCATCCGCTCGCTCCTCGGCAGTTCGCTCGTGCTGCCCGGCATCCTCTCGGAGATGCTCGCCGCGCCGCCCGCGCCGGAGGATCCGCTCACGCCGCGCGCGCCGCATTTTCCACCGAGGGCAAAGCGCGTCATTTTCCTGCACATGAGCGGCGGCGCGTCGCATGTGGACTCGTTCGACTACAAGCCGCGCCTCTTCACCGACCACAATCTGCCCTACGCGGTGCCGAAAAAAATGCTCGACGCCTTCGCGCCGAACAACCGAAGCGAGGTGAAATTTTTCAAGCGGCCCGCGTGGGAATTCAAGCCGCGCGGGCAGTCCGGCCTGTGGATCAGCGAACTTTTTCCGAAGGTCGCCGAATGCGCCGACGACCTGTGCCTCGTGCGCTCGATGTTCAACGACAATGCCGATCACGCGCAGGCGACGCTCGGCATCCACACTGGCTCCGTCGCGTTCACGCGCCCGAGCATGGGCTCGTGGATCACGCACGGGCTCGGGTCGGAAAATGCGAACCTCCCCGGCTTTATGGTCATCGCGCCCGTGCTGCCGTATGCGGGCGCGCAAGTGTGGTCGTCCGACTTTCTGCCCGGCTGTCATCAGGGCACGCACGTCGTCCCTGGTCCCGATCCCGTCCCGAATATCCGCCCTCGCGTCGCCGATCCTGCGTTGCAGGAAATGGAACTCGGAATCGCGCAGGCGTTCAACAAGCGGCACCTCGCAAGCCGCGGCGCGGACCCGCAGCTCGCCGCGCGCATCCGCTCGTTCGAGACCGCATTCGGTATGCAGGCCGCCGCGCCCGAGGCATTCGATCTCACGAGGGAAAATGACGCCACGCACCAGCTCTACGGCCTCGCGCGCGGCAGCACGAAAGGCTTCGCGTGGCAGTGCCTCATCGCGCGCCGGCTCGCCGAGCGCGGCGTGCGTTTCATCGAGCTGATCGACACCGGCGCATCAGGGAACTGGGACTCGCACGGCGACATGGCGGCGCACGCCCCGCTCGCGCGCAACGTGGACCAGCCCATCGCCGCGCTGCTCACCGATCTCAGGCAGCGCGGCATGCTCGCCGACACGCTCGTCGTGTGGGCGACGGAATTCGGCCGCACGCCCTTCAACACCGCGAAGGACGCGAAAGGCCGCGAGCACCACGCGCAGGCGTTCACCTGCTGGATGGCCGGCGGCGGAGTGCGCGGCGGACACGCGTACGGTGCGACGGATGATTTCGGAAACACGATCGTGAGCGACAGCGTCCACGTCCACGACTTGCACGCGACCATCCTGCATCTTCTCGGTCTCGATCACACGCGCCTCACCTACCGCCACGCCGGCCGCGACTACCGGCTCACCGATGTATATGGGACGGTGGTGAAAGGGATGCTCGCGTGAGCCGCCGATGAAGGCCGGACCATCGCCAGGCCGCCATTGCGCCCCGGGCGCGGAGCGAAGTGACTCGGCCGAATAACGACTCGATTTTGAACGCCATCCATGAAACCCATCGCCCTCTCACTTCTCCTCATGTCAGTGCTGGCTTGTCATCTTCACTCTGTGGAAATCCGCTACATTGACCCGCCGCAGAGATCTTCGAGGTGCGTCATCGTGGGACCCACCGCGCTCGCGCACACGGCACAGGTGATGGGCGTGGATGCGAAAGGTGATAGCGGCGGGCTGGCCGGGCAGATCAAGGCGACACTGGCGAAGGTGGATGCCGCGTTGAAGGTTGGCGGGAGTTCGCTGGCGCAGGCGGTGAAGTTGAATGTGTATGTCACTGCCGACAGCGCGGCGCAGGATGTTGAGACTGCATTGGCGGCAGCCTTCCCCGCCGCGCAGAAACCTGCGGTGAGTTTTGTCACCACCACGCTGCCCTGGCCGGATGCGCTCGTCGCAATGGATGCGGTGGGCGTATCCGAGGGCTCTCCGGGCCAGGCCGAAACTGCGGACGCGCCGGGAGGTCGCGCCGCTCGGTCTTGCGCCGTCATGGCTGCGGGGACGCGCGTTTATGTGTCGGGGCAGGCGGAGAAAGGCGATGGGTCACTCGCGGATGCGACGGGGCAGACGATGGCAAGTCTCGGGCGCACGCTGGAATTTCTCGGATTGGAAAAGAAGGATGTGATCCAGGTGAAATGCTTCCTGGCGCCGATGTCGAAGTGCTCCGAGGCGGAGAAGGAGATCGCGCTTTTCTTCAAGGATATAAAAACTCCTCCGTGTGTCTTCGTCGAGTGGGTCAGCACGTTGCCCATCGAGATCGAGATGATCGTATCAGCCGCGGGAAATGCCGCGCTGGCGAAAGGCCCGGGCGTCGAGGTGCGCACCCCACCGGGCATGACGACGCCGGCGCTTTACTCGCGGCTCACCATCGTGCGGCATCCGTCCACGATTTACACGAGCGGCCTTTATCCGTCCGACAGCAAGGCCGGGCCGGAGGCGCAATTGCGCTCGCTGTTTTCCAACTTGAAGCAGTGCCTCGATCTCAGCGGCAGCGATTGGATGCATCTCGTGAAGGCGACCTACTACGTGAATGACGACGCCCTGAACAAATGGCACAACACCGTGCGACCCGATTACTTCAGTCCGCGCCGTCCCCCAGCGGCATCGAAGGCGTCCGTCAAGGGCGTGTCCCGCGCCGGGCATGGCATCTCGATGGATTTCATCAGCGTACCTGGGGAGCCGTGAAGCATCGCGGCACACTCGCGGACGCTCGGAATCAACAGAGCAGAACCTCATCCCGGCCATGCGTTTCGTCATCCAAATGAAATCGATCCGGGATGTGACGTTGGCCGTCGTGTGTGGAGCGTCTGCGATGTCGCGGGAACAGGGCTGACGCATCAAACACGCGAGGATGGAGCTTTGGAGGTCGGTAAGCGTCCACCCCAGTGCCATGCGGTTTGCGTTGACGGCGCTGATTGGCCGGCTGCGGGAGTCGTAGATTGCGTGGCCGGACAGCTGCGCAATTTATGCGGCGGCTTGTCGTGCGCTGCCTTG
>Ga0209181_10012135_pt1 | contig 10939 bp, 3 predicted proteins | sample MAT05_FD_187208 | JGI IMG/M metagenome (GOLD analysis project Ga0209181, IMG submission 187208) | Freshwater microbial communities from Lake Fryxell liftoff mats and glacier meltwater in Antarctica - MAT-05 (SPAdes) (version 2) | ecosystem: Environmental > Aquatic > Freshwater > Ice > Liftoff...
GAGGCCCACGCCGCAGAGTCCTCGCCTGGCGATCACGCACCCGCACCGACATTGATCGCCCCCTTCACCGCTGATGAAACCGAGGTCCAGCACGCCGTCGAGCGCACGCTCGCACGCATGATCTGCGCCGTCGGCGCCCTTGTCGTCCTTGGCTCGCTCTACCTGGAACGCGCCGCCCTCGGGCCGGCCCAGGGCCTGATGATGGTCACCGGCCTCGTGCTGTGGTGCGTGCTGGGCGTGTGCGCCATGACCAGCGCAATGCGCGACGGCTTTGCAAAGCTCGGCGTCGCGGCCGGGGCAATCGCGATGCTCACCCACGCCCAGATCGAAGTCACCGGCTCCTGGCCGCAATCCTGCGGCGTGTTTGTTGCGTTGCTCGGGCTCGCCGCGAGCAGCGCCGGCGCCACGCGGCGCGATTTCGCGCCCCATCGCGAGCCGCGATCGCGAGCGAGCGGAGCGATCGTGATCATCGCGGGTTTGGCCCTCGCCGCAGCGGCCCTCGCCGCGCTCGGGTTTGATCGTGCGCTGCAGCGAGCCGCGGAGCCGCTGCGAGCGATCGCGTTGGCGCGCATGATCGTCCGGTTGGAGAGCGATCGCAGCATCCCGGCGGGTGAATACGCGCGCATGGTCATCGAAGCCTCCGAGCGACTTGCCGGTGAGACGGGCGAAGACGTCCTCGCGACGCCAGCGGGACTGCTGACCGCCAGCAACCGCGCGGAGCCAGCGCTGACGCTGAACGCAGCGAGCGCCCTTGACGCTGTCTCTCTGCGCTCGTGGCTCCCGAGCATCCGCGATTGGCGGATTGATCGCGAGCGCAAGCGTTTGATCTTGAACACCGCCCGCCGGCTGGTCCAGAGCGACAGCAAGACCGCGACCGCCCTGGCCCGCGACGTGTTCTTTCGACCGACCGATGAGCGGGAGCGTGCGTACGCGTCCAAACTCGCCTGGGATGCCTCCGCTGGCGGGGCTCTGCTTGACGCCGGCGTGCAGGGTGTCTTGACGCGGCAGGAGCATGTTCGCCTGCTCGAAGCCTGCACTCGATCCGACGCCGGCAACACGCGTCACTGGATGATGTTGCTGCGGGTGTTGCGTGATCGTGTGACAGACGCCGATGTGCCGGAGCGTGCCGCCGGGCTGAAAGCAGCCGCGCAGGGGGCTTTGCGGGCGGATGAGATGATGCGGCTGGATCGGCAGACCCGCGGCCTGACGGACGCCGAGCGCCGTGAGGTCGACGCCGTCTTGATTCGACCCTGATGGCTGCGAACAATGCCGAACCGCGAAACGCATGGTTTTTGCACGGAACGGCGCGAAAGCCGGTACCGGCGACGATCACGAATGGACGCGGAGCGAGGCTTGCGATGTCGGGCGACAGCGACGAGGACGACGACGCCGAACCGAGCTGGAGCCCGGCCTGAGCGAGCACGCTCGGGCGGCGCAGGGTCACTCCAATCACACGATCTGACGCCGATCAAGCCGGGGACGTCCCGGGCTGCGATCGGTCCTGCAAAGGTTGACAGTTTTCCAATCGAGTCCAATCACACGGCGCGGGAACCAGCCCGCGGCACAGCAGCCAATCACAGAAAGTACCCATGACCACCGACCTCAGCTACATCCGCAACATCGGCATCTGCGCCCATATCGACGCAGGCAAGACGACGGTTTCCGAGCGAATCCTCTATTACACCGGCAAGACCTACAAGATCGGCGAGGTCCACGAGGGCACCGCGACGATGGACTTCCTGCAGGAAGAGCAGGAGCGCGGCATCACCATCCAGTCCGCCGCGACGACCTGCCCGTGGGAGAAGGACGGCAAGGAATACAAGATCAACCTGATCGACACCCCCGGTCACGTGGACTTCACGATTGAAGTCGAGCGCTCGCTGCGCGTGCTCGACGGCGCGGTGGCGGTGTTTGACGGCAAGGAAGGCGTCGAGGCCCAGTCCGAGACGGTCTGGCGTCAGGCGGAGCGTTACGGCGTGCCGCGCATGTGCTTCGTCAACAAGATGGACAAGATCGGCGCGGACTTCGACTTCTGCATGAAGACGATCAAGTCGCGTCTGGGTGCCAACGGCATCGCGATCCATTACCCGATCGGGCGCGGGCACGAGCTGGAAGGCATCATCGACCTGGTGACGATGAAGGCCCACTACTACATGGCCGAGGACAAGGGCTCGATCATCATCGAGAAGGAGATCCCGGCCGACTGGCTGGAGATCGCCAAGACCTGGCGCCACGAGTTGGTCGAGCGCGTCAGCGAGCTCGATGACAACCTCATGCAGAAGTACCTCAATGGCGAGGAGCCCACGGTTCCGGAGCTGAAGGCCGCCCTGCGTCGCGGCACGATCGAGAAGCGCTGCTTCCCGGTCATGGCCGGCGCTGCGCTGAAGAACGTCGGCGTGCAGAAAGTTCTGGACTGCGTGATTGATTATCTCCCCAACCCGGGCGAGAAGTCCGAGGTCGAAGGCACCAACCCGCGCGACAAGACCGAGCGTCTGACCCGTCCGCACGATAACGACGCGCCGTTCTCGGCGCTGGTCTTCAAGGTCGTCGCCGATCAGCACGGCGACCTGACCTACATGCGCATTTATTCCGGCAAGCTGGTCAAGGGCATGCGCGTCATCAACCCCGGCAACGGCGAGCGCGAGCTGGCCAGCCGCATCTTCGAGATGCACGCCCAGAACCGCATCCCGCTGGAAGAGGCCACCTGCGGCAACATCGTCGCGGTCGTCGGCATCAAGAAGTCGTTCACCGGGGACACGCTCTGCGATCCGGACGAGCCGATCATCCTCGAGCGCATGACCTTCCCCGAGCCGGTCATCAGCATGTCCATCGAGCCCAAGACCCAGGCCGACCGCCAGAAGCTGGGCGACGCGCTGCAGGTTATCCGGCGCGAGGATCCGTCTTTCCGCTCCAACTACAACGAGGAAACCGGCCAGACCATCATCAGCGGCATGGGCGAGCTCCACCTTGAGATCATCCGCAACAAGCTCACGCGCGACATGAAGATCGGCGTCGAGGTTGGCAAGCCCCAGGTGGCCTATCGCGAGACCATCAGCCGTCAGGTCAAAGACGTGCGCGGGCTCTTCAAGAAGCAGACCGGCGGTCGCGGCCAGTTCGGCGATTGCTGGATCAACATCGAGCCCATCACCCCGGAGCAGGCGGCGGCCGAGGAGCTGGATTTCTCTGATGCCCTCGCGTTCGACAACGCCGTCGTCGGCGGCTCGATCCCCAAGGAGTTCATCCCCAGCGTCGAGTACGGCGTGCGCCAGACCGCCCTGGGCGGCATCATCAGCGGCTTCCCGCTGATCAACGTCAAGGTCACGCTGAACGAAGGTTCGTACCACCCGGTCGATTCGTCGCAGGTCGCCTTCGAGCAGGCCGGCCGCCTGGCGCTGCTTGAGGCGGTGCACAAGGCCGGGCCGGTGCTGCTGGAGCCGGTGATGAAGGTTGTCGTCACGGTGCCCGAGGAATACTTCGGCTCGATCACCGGCGACATCAGCAGCCGTCGCGGCATGATCGTCGAGCAAGAGGACCGTGGCGTGGTGAAGCTCGTGACCTGTGAAGTGCCGCTGAGCGAGATGTTCGGCTACACGACGCAGCTGCGCTCGCTGAGCCAGGGTCGCGCAAGCAACACCATGGAGTTCCTGGAGTATCGCGCGATGCCGCGAAACCTGCAGGAGGAAGTGATCAAGGCTGGCATGAAGAGCTGAGGCGCGAGCCCGAACAAGTGATCCAACAAAGCCGCGAGCACACGCTCGCGGCTTTTCATTTTGGAAACAGGATGAAGGCCGCACGGCTGCCCGAACCTCGCGCTCGCGCGCGGTCTGCGCGATTCGCGTCCCTATCCTGTCAACGTGCCGAGCATTCTCCCTTCGAGCAAATCACGGTTCGCCGATTTCCTGCTAGCGCGTCGAGACGATTCCAAGGATGGGTCAAAGCCGGGACTGCGCGGCGATAGCGCGTCGCCCATGGGCGCGGACACCTCGCGATCATCGCCCAAGGACGATGCCAAGGGCGGCCGAAAGAAGGGCGCACCATCGGAGCCCAAGCGAGATTGGACGGTTGATCAGGCCCGCGAGAAGCGCAAGGCGCAGCGATCGTTCTGGGAGCTTTTGCGTCGCTTCGCTCCGCTGCTGCGCGGGCATCAGGGCAAGTTCGGCGTCTCGCTCGCATCGGTCATCATCGCGGCGGTGATCGCGCTGGTGACGCCGATCGGCGCCAAGATCACGCTGGATTACGCCATCGCCCCCGGCGCTCGACAGCTCGAGCAACTGGAGCGCATGGGTTGGGGCGAACGCAGGCTCGAGCTCGCGTGGTGGATCGCGCTGGCGTCCATCTGCGTCGTGATCTTCTCGCTCATCGTCGGCACCATCGGCCGACACCAGATGACGCGCCTCAGCAAGCTCGTGCAGAGCGAGGTGCGGCGCCTGGTCTTCGGCCATCTCTCGACGCTCCCGCTACACCGCCTCTCGGCCATGAAGAGCGGCGGCGTCTCCAGCATCCTGCGCGACGACGCCGGCGTCGTCGGCGAGATGCTTTTCAGCGTCATGTTTAACCCGCTCCGCGCGATCATCACGCTCCTGGGCGGGCTCGGTGCAATGGCCATCCTCGATTGGCGTCTGCTCGTTGGCGGCGTCTCCCTGCTGCCAGCGGTCTGGTTCACGCACCGCACTTGGATCAGTCGCATTCGCCCGGTCTTCACGGTCATCAAACAAAACCGCACCACCGCCGACGCGCAGGCCACCGAGGCCTTCGCGGGCATGCGGATCGTCCGCGCGTTTGATCGTCGGCGTGGCGAGTCCTCGCGCTACACGAAGAACAACCACCTCATGACGCGCCAGGAGATGTTTGTCTGGTGGTGGTCGCGCGCGATCGAGTCGCTCTGGATGCTCCTGATCCCCAGCGCCACCGCCATCGGCCTGGCCTACGGCGCCTCGCAGGTCATGAACGGGCGACTGACCATCGGCGATATCGGCGCGTTCCTCGCGTACCTGGGCATGATCCTGGGCCCGATGGAGCTCCTGGTCGGCACCGCCTCGCAACTCCAGAACGGCCTCGCCGGGTGGGACCGCTGCCTCGACATCCTTGACGAGCCCTCTGAGTTTGACATCGCCGCTCCCGCGACCGCCGACTCCAGCGCCGCCGGAAACGTCGCGGTCGCGGCTCTGGCCCTCGCCCCGCGTCCGCAACTCATCGAGCTCACTCGCGCTCACGTGCGCGGCGAGCTTCGTCTCCGCGATCTCTCCTTCACCTATCCCAAGCAGACCGAGCCCGTGCTCAGCGACATTTCCCTCAACGTCCCCGCCGGGACCATGGTCGCCCTCGTCGGTGCCAGCGGCAGCGGAAAGACCACCCTCTGCAACCTCGTCGCCCGATTCTTCGATCCCACCGCTGGCTCAATCGAGCTCGACGGCATCGACCTGCGACGCGTCAACGTGGAAAGCTACCGGCGTCTCCTGGGCATCGTCGAGCAGGACGTGTTCCTCTTCGACGGCACCGTCGCGGACAACATCGCATACGCCGACCGCAGCGCAAGCATGGAACGTGTCGTCGAGGCGGCCCGGGCCGCGAACGCCGAGGAGTTCATCGTCGGGCTCGACAAGGGCTATGACACGATCATCGGCGAGCGCGGCGTGCGCCTCAGCGGCGGCCAGAAACAGCGCATCGCCATCGCACGCGCGCTCCTGGCCGACCCCAAGATCCTCATCCTCGACGAGGCAACCAGCAACCTCGACACGCGTAGCGAGCGACTGATCCAAGGCTCGCTCTCGACGCTGATGAAAGGGCGCACCAGCTTCGTCATCGCGCACCGGCTCAGCACCGTCCGCGAGGCCGGCATCATCGTCGTGCTGGAAAAGGGACGCATTATCGAGCTGGGCACGCACGATGAGCTGCAGGATCGTCGCGGCGCATACTTCAGCATGCTCCAGATGCAGCTGCACGCGGCGAAGGACTACGCGCTGTAAGCCGGCGCCAGCGCTGACATCGATCGCGTCCGCGCTGCCGCCATCACTCGAAGAAGATCCGCATGAAGAAGTTGTAGTCTCCCTCGGTCACGCGCCCATTGCCGCCCGCGGCGCCGGAGTCATCGGCGATGTCGGCGCTCAGCAACAGGGCAGGGTCATCGCTGAAGAACGCCCGAAAGAAGAGGTTGTAATCCCCCTCGTCCACCGAATCGTTGCGACCCGGCTGGCCGGGGCCGTCGGCGATGTCCAGCGCCCCGGTGCGGTTGTAATCGTGCGCCAGCATGGTGGCGTCGGCCAGCACCGGGTACGACTGCGTCGGTGTCTGCACGAGCATGACCAGGAGCGGGTTCTGATCAGGGCACGAGTACTCGACGCGGATCGAATGCAGCCCCGCATCCATGCCGATGCTTGCGTACGACGTGGTCAGGTTTGTCCCGCTCTCGGCGTTCACCAGCAAGGTCTGCCCCAGATACACCCGCGCGTTGCCAAAGGACGTCAGCGAGAACGAATACGTGCCGGTGACGCTGGCGCGGAAGTAGCCGGTGAGCAGCGCCGTAGTCGCTTCGTCTGGAGTCGCCGCGGGAAAGAGCGTGCCCTGCGTGATGCTGAGCGAGGGAAGGGTGACGGACTTCGCCGGCTGAAGCGAGTAGAACAGCGGAAGATAGAGGTCAGCCGTAGTTGCTTCGAGGAAATACTCGGCGCGCAACCCGTTCAGGGTCTGCAAGGGACCAATGGGCCGGAGAGATGGGAGCGTTCGTCCCTGTTGCAGCGCGACCGAGCGAGCAGCGTTCAACCGCCCGGCGCCAAACTCCGGATCGCGCCCCCGCGCGCCGATATCAATCGCGCCGATGGCCAGCACGCTCGCGATATCGTCTGGTGAAACGGCGGGGGCGACCGACCACAGCAGCGCCGCGACCGCCGCGACCTGAGGCGATGCAAATGAAGTTCCCGTCGAGGTCGCATAGCGGTTCAGCGTCATCGTCGTCAGGATGTTCACGCCTGGCGCTGCGATGTCGATCGGTGAGCCAAAGTTGGATTGCGAGTATCGCTGGTCAGCGCGATCAATCCCCGAGACGATAATGACATCGGGCCAGTCGGCGCTGGCAGAGAGCTCGGCGTTGGAGTTGCCCGCCGCGTAGACCAGCAGCGAGCCGAACGATTTCAGGATTGTGCCTCGAAGCCCGACACTGGGGCTGCTAACGCCGTTGTACGAAATGTTGACGACCTGCGCACCATTGCGCGATGCCCACTCGGCGCCATTGAGAATGTCCGAGAGCAACGCGCTGCCCGAGGCGTTGTTCGTGCAGCGGACCGGCATGACAAGCACGCCCGGCGCGACGCCGCTGCCGCCGATCGCGTTGTTGTTCTGCTCCGCGATGATCCCCGCGCAGCGCGTGCCGTGACCGGTGGACGAGATATCCGTGAACAGGCCGGTGGCGTCTGCGAGCGGGCTGGCTCCGACGCTGTTGTGCCCGGGGAGCGAGAGCCGGCCAACGAGGTCGGGGTGATTCACATCCACGCCCGAATCGACAACCGCGACGATCACATCGGGAGAGCCAATCGTTGATGTCCAGGCGTCGGCGGTTTGCAACACGGTATGATGCCACTGCTGGTCCGTGAGCGGGTCCAGTTGACCGCCCCGGGCCGGATAGCAGAGCCAATCGGGCGTCACGTACTGAAACTGCCCGGTCGCACGCAGGCGACGGATGAACCCGCCGTCAGATTCATTCTCGGGCACGCCAACGATCCACTCCCCGGTAGATTCCACGACCGAGATCAACAGCGGCTTGAGCGCCGTTAGCGCCCGGCTGGGAATCGCCACGCCGTCGCGCCCAATCCGAGGCCTGACAATCACCCGCCCCGAGAGCTCAAACTCGCCCTTCCGCCCGACCACGTCCATCGGATCAAGCACCACCGCAACCTGTGGCAGCATGTCCACAACGTCGCCAGCGCGTGCAGAATAGGAAGCGCTCAAAATCGCCAGGACACAGGCCGCGATGCACGCTTGGTTGAGCATAGGTACCGCCGCGTAGAGTTCCACGGCTTGACGACCACTCACGTCACCACAACATTGTGACACGAGCCAAGCCCGGTTGCAACCTGTTTGGAAAACTTCAGATAAACACTCGCAGCGGATCCGGACCAGCCCTGGGAACCCATGCTGGCGGTCGTCGTCAGTCAGTTGATGCCCTGTGTAAAACAATGGTGAGCGTTGCTCTGCGATTTTCTTCACCGCTCAGGATAACATGCCCCCTGCCTCACCTCGCGCCATGACCGATACGGTCGCTTCCCCGAGGAGAACTCCCTTGATTCTCGGTCGGAAACCACCTTCGCCAGATCAAACCCTCGGGCCACCAGCCTCGGCCGCCGGATGGCTTGCCCTTGCGGGCCGGCACATCGGCGACAAGCTCGCCCGGCGAGTCCGACGCATGGCCAAAGGCCGTTCGATAAGTGTCGAGCGGGTTCACCAGGTCCGCGTCCTGTGCCGTCGCGTCCAAGCGGCCCTTGACCTCGCGGATCACCGCGAAAAACCGGGGTCGATCATCGAGAGTGTGGACCGCGTCCGGCGGGCCGCGGGCCACGTTCGGGATGCGGACGTACTCGCAGACCTGGTCGGCAACGAATCGCCCGATACCCCCACTTGGGTGGGGTCTGAGGCCTTGCGCCGTCAGGCGGAAGCCGACAGCAAGCGAGCCCGTCGCCAACTGAAGGAAGTCGCCAGCGCCGAGCAAAAGCACATTGATAAACTGGGGGGTTTGCTCGCTGAGCACCTGCCCAGCGAAACCCCGGGGCAGTCCCGCCTTGATTGGCGCTACGAACTCGGGCAGATGGTCCACGCCGCCGAGGCGATCGGCCAGGGCGAGCTGCGCGAGGTGGACCAACTTCACCAGCTTCGCATCGCGCTGAAGCGCGTGCGCTACGCCGTCGAACTCTGCGAGCCGGCGCTCGCCGCGATCGGGACGAAAGTCGCCCAAGGTCTGGCCGAACTCCAGCAGGCATTGGGTCAGTTGAACGATTGCGCGATGGTTGCCGAGCATGCCCAGAAGCTCCTCGCCAAGACGCTCAAGCAGGCAGGCACCCCCCGCGAGCGCTCCGCCGACGAACGTGCCACGATCGCCGGCCTCCGAGCGCTGATCGCCGCCAAGCGCCGCTCCATCGGCGAGCACTCGACACACGCTCGCGCTCACTGGTCGGGCCAGGGCCGGGCCGCCCTCGCCGACCTTCGCGAGATCCTCGCCGCCGAACCAGTCGCATCACCCCGGGATCTCGACGCACCCGAGCCGCTGACGTTCCCATTCGTTCACCCCGAGCGCCAGCGCGCGACCGCCCCGGACGTTGGCACGCACGGCGCGCCGGGCCAGCGAATCGGCGCGATCGATATCGGCACAAACTCGATGCGCCTCATCATCGCCGAGGCTCACCCCGACGGGAGCTACCGCGTCCTTGACGACGAAAAGGAACTCACACGCCTCGGCACCGGCCTCGAAGCCACCGGCAAGCTCTCTACCAAAGCGATCGAGCATGCGCTGGGAACACTGAGCCGCATGGTGCGGATCGCCTCGGGATTCGGCGTCAAGATGCTGCGCGCCGTCGCGACCAGCGCCGTGCGCGAGGCCAGCAACGGCGACGCGTTCTGCCGCTTGGCGCACGAACGCACGAGGCTGAGCGTCCAGATCATCTCCGCTGAGGAAGAAGCGATGCTGGCCTATCGCTCCGTCGCCGGCGCGTTTGATCTTTCGGGCATGACCGCAAGCGTCGTCGATATCGGCGGCGGCAGCACCGAGGTTGTCACCGCTAGCGCCGGGCTCATCGAGCGAGTCGAGCTCCTGCCCATCGGGGCGGTGAAACTCACTGAGCGATTCGGCGGCGCAAACCCCGCCGCCGGCGCGCGATACGACGAGCTACGTCGCTACCTGAAACGCTTCGTGCGCGCCCGCGTCGCCATCGGCCAGATCCAGCCGCAACTCATCATCGGCACCGGCGGCACGCTCACCACCCTCGCCCAGCTCTCGATGGCCCGCATCGCCCCCGAACGCGCAAGCGCCCCGGCACCAACCGGCGCTGTCCGCGGCTACGAAGTCAAACGTGCCGAACTCAAAGTCATCCTCGACAACCTGCGCTCCATGAACCTCGCCAAACGCTCGCGCGTCGCGGGCCTCAGCGCCGATCGCGCCGACATCATCGTCCCGGCGCTCAGTATTCTTCACACGCTCTGCAAACGCCTGGGCGTCGAGCGCGTCCGCGTCCACGATGGCGGCATCCGCGACGGCCTTCTGCTCACCATGGTCGCGGAGCTCTACCCACAAGACGAGGTCACCCGCGCCCAGCGCGTCGTCTCGCAGGCGGGCGACTCGATGGCCAGCGTCCGGCGTTTCGCCCGCAGTTGCCGCTGCGACCAGCCGCATAGCGAGCACGTCGCGATGCTCGCCCTGCGCATCTTCGATCAACTCCGGCAAGACGACCGCAACGAACCGGTCCTCACCGACGAAGCGCGCCGCTTGCTCGAAGCCGCGTCGCTCCTGCTTGATGTTGGCTACATCGTCAACTACGACCGCCACCACGTTCACTCGTACAACCTCATCCTGCACAGCGATCTGCCCGGGTGGAAGCGCCGCCAGGTTCGTCTCATCGCCGCGATCGCGCGCTCCCACCGTGGGTGCGAGCCCAAAGACCGGCACGCTCATCTCAAGGGTCTCAGCGAGAGCGAGCGCGCCATGGTTCGCCAGCTCGCGGCCATCGTGCGCATCGCCGTCGGCCTTGATCGCACACACACCCAGAGCGTCACCGACGTGCGCCTCGCGCCGGCGGGCGAAGTCCTTCGCGTGCTTGTTGACTCCGCGACCGATCCCGCGGTTGACCTCTGGGGCGCCAGCCGCAAAAGCGGCATGTTCGCCCGCACTTTCAAGGTCGACCCGCGCTTCGCCTGGAGCGGCGCCGCCAGCGGCAACCTCCATACCCGCGCGCTCAAGCGC
>Ga0209181_10012138_pt1 | contig 10937 bp, 9 predicted proteins | sample MAT05_FD_187208 | JGI IMG/M metagenome (GOLD analysis project Ga0209181, IMG submission 187208) | Freshwater microbial communities from Lake Fryxell liftoff mats and glacier meltwater in Antarctica - MAT-05 (SPAdes) (version 2) | ecosystem: Environmental > Aquatic > Freshwater > Ice > Liftoff...
GAGCGCCAAGAGCTTCTTCTCGGCATCTTTCAGCTTCACTTCCGCGGTGGCAGCACGATCGTCAGCGAGCTTGCGAGAAGCCTCCGATTCTTTCAGCTTCTTCGAGGCCGCCTCCAGATCTTCGTCGCGCTCGACGACCTGTTCTTTTAGGTCCTTCAGCTTCTTTTCAGCTTCTGGATCTTTGCACGCGACCACACAGGTCAACGCGAACAGCGCGGCAACGAATCGGAGGTTCTTCATCCCCGCGGCAGTCTCGCTCGAGTCGCACAAAAACGAAATGCCCCCCACTCTCGAAGAGCGGGAGGCACTTGCTGGCTGGTCGATGCTCTTGCGAGCGCTCGATCAGCTTTGCGTCACTTGGGACAGTTCGGGTTCGACGCGAGCGCGTCCATCGACATCTTGCAGGCGGCGTCGAGGGCCTCGCCCTTCATGTCTTTCCAGCTGTCTTTGATGGTCTTCTCGCTGTCTTCGAGCGTCTTCTTGGTGGACTCTTTGGCCGGCCCATCGGGTACCGCCTTCAAGGTCGCCTCGTTGCAGGCCCGGTACTTTGCCCAGTAGTCGTCGCAGACCTTGGAGCCGGCCGAGCCGCCAGGCGCGCCCGAGCTAGCTTGGCTGGCAGTCGCCTTCGCCGAACCCGAGGGGGCGCCGCTGGCCTTTGCCGAACCCGAACCCGCGCCATCAGTCTTGTCGCCACAGCCAACCGCAAAGACGGTGCCGAGCAGGAGAGCAATCGCAAACTTGTTCACAGAATCCTCCCATCCGGCAGCAAAACGCTCACCGGTTTCGACGCGGATACTGCCATGACTCGATCTGTTTAGAACAACAATCGACACGCCAAACGGCACAAAACAAGCCAATTGTCTGCGATTTGTAGAATTGTCGTCCAATTGTCGTGAGGCCGCTGCGAAGTGTCGACAGACGTTGTGATGACGTCAGCGCTGGGCACGAACGTCGCGTTCGCGTGACATGAGAGAGGGAGAGGAGAGAGCAGATCTAAACCACCAAGGAGTCCGGGATGTGACGCGTGCGCTCATCACTGTGTGAGCGGGATTTTTTGTTCGAGAGCGCCGCCGCGAGGCCGTCGCGTCACGACACACAACAAACTCTCACGCTCACACAGTGATGAGAGCATCCGCCGTCTACGGACTCCTTGGTGGTTCGAATTCTCATCTCCTCTTCTCCCCCCGCGGGTCGCGCACGAGCAGAACAGCGTGCTCGTAGCGTGGGCGTTGATCGAAGACGGCGCTGGTGGGGCCGTGGAAGTGAGGTCTCGACTGCGACGCGATCGCGGCGACCTGGAAGCCGCGGTGGGCAGCGGCGCGCGTGATCACGGCGTCGCAGCGGATCGCGCTTTGGCCGTGTGCGCCATCGGCGACCAGGAAGATGGCGCGACCCTTGGGGGTGAGCACGCGAGAGAGCGCTGTGAGCACGTCGCCCATCTGCGCTTCGAAGGCTTGTTCGGCGGCGTGCGTGCCGAGGCGGGAGAGATCGCGGCGCGCGCCGATCTCGCTCTTCTCGAAGGTGCGCTCTTTCAGCTCGAGCCAGCGGAGCCGCAGCCGGTGATGCTCGACGTAGTCGTACACGCCCGGGTACGGCGGCGAGGTCACCACCAGATCGACCGACGCAGGCGGCACGTCTTTCAACGTGCGAGCGTCGTCTTCATACACGTCGGCGCGCGGGCCCAGAGACAGCGCGGGTGCGGCCGCAGTGAGTAGCGACACCAGCTCGGCCGTCTTCTTGATGAACAGTCGCGTGGGGTAGCCAGCGGCGAGCCGGGTCGCGCGCGTGCCGGCGGCGGTGTCGCCGCGCCGGCGGCTGAGCTTGATCAAGATCGACGACAGCACCAGCTCGAGCGTCGCTTTCGTCTGTTTCTCGGCGACGGCGGCGAGACCGACCTTGAGGCCGTCGAGCTCGAGGAGCACGTGGGTGTCGAAGGCCTCGACATCGGCGGGCGGGTAGCGATGGCTGGCGCCCGACTTTGCTTTGCGACGCTCGGTGGCGACGGCTGCGACGCGTTCGGCGGCGCTGGTCAGATCAGTCAGCTCGGCTTCGTATGCGGGGATGACTTTGCGGCGCGCAAGGCGAACCGCCAGCGGGTTGGCGTCGACGCCGATCGATCGTCGACCGAGCAAGCGCGCCTCGACCAGCACCGTGCCGCTGCCCGAGAACGGATCGAGCACGACTTGCCCCGGCTGCGAAAAAGCGGCCACCAAGCGCGACGCTGTTTCGGGGTGCATACGCGCCGGGTAGGTGTGAAAGCCGTGCACGCCGGCGCGCGTCTCGTCTTCGCCAGTCTTCGCGCCAGTCTCGGCGTCGGCTGCGACGCTCGCGTTGACGGCCAAGGCGCGCGCGAGGTCGGCCGCCAGCGCAGGGTCGCCAGCGATCTCCGTCTCGCCACCGACGTGACTGAGCGAGCGGCGTTCGCGACGATCGACCGGCGTAGCAACTTCTTGCGAAGCCAGATCAGGCCGCGCGTCGACAGCGCCGCCGTCAGGGGGCTCGGCTCTTCGCTCGCGCATCAGCGCTGCCCTCGGCCTCTGCTGCTTCGGCTTCGGCCTTGGCCTCGAGCGCGGCAAAACGGGGATCTTCAGGGACCTGCGAGACGATGGGGCCTGCGTCGATGCGCACGTTGGGCGCGCCGATCTCTGCGTCTACTTGCAAGAGCGTGAACGCTTGTTGTGCTCGTTCGCCATCTGCGCCGGTCACCTTGGCGAGATCGGCTGCATTTTTGATTTGGCCTGTGCGGAACAGCTCTCGCGCGGCTGCGCCCCATGCTGCATCGATGGCCGCCAACATTTCTTTTGTCATCGCCGAGGCGCGCGCGCGTGACCAAAGGGCAATCGCCAGCGACGGCCCGGCGATGAACAGCGCCGTGAGCAGCGAAGCGAAGAAGGAGAAGAACAGTACCGGCAGCGCCACGAACAGGCCGAACGCGACGCCGACGAAGCCGAAGATGCCGAGCCCGCGCATGAAGCCGCGCTTCTTGCGCAGGTCTTCGGCTTTGCGCAGAGTCGAGCGCGCGACCTCGTCGAGCATCGCGCCCTCGGGCAGCGGCACGCGCGGCCCACCGCACAAGTTGCACACGAAGCCGAGCTCGGGGTGGCGCGTGACGCCGCCGATGCCGCGACACAGCGGGCACGTCATGCCGGTGCCGGGCTTGTCGTTCAAGTGCGCGTAGATGTCGAAGCCCGGCCCTCCGCTGTTCATGATCTGCCCCCGTTTGCGAGTACCGCTGTGACTGCCGACTCGAACAGCAAGCGGCCGTCTTCGCCGCCATGCAGCGGCTCGCTCATACGCTCCGGATGCGGCATCAGCCCCATCACGTTGCGGCTCGGCCCTGCGTAGATGCCTGCGATCGCCAGCGCAGAGCCGTTGGGGTTGGCCTCAGGCACCAAGCGGCCCTCGGCGTCGACGTAGTCGAAGGCGATTGCCGGGCCGTCGTCGGCTGGGTGCGAAAGCGCTTTGACCAGCTCGCTACTGGCTTGGAAGCGGCCCTCGCCGTGTGCGATCGGCAAGCGCAGCGCGACCTTCTTCTGATCGAGAGCGAGCGCGGTGAAGGGGCCGCGCGCCCGCGGCCGCAGGTACACGTCTTTGCATTCGAAGCGCAGGTGGTCGTTGCGCGTGAGCGCGCCGGGCAGCAGCCCGCACTCGGTGAGCACCTGAAAGCCGTTGCAGATACCGAGCACCAAACCACCGCGGTCAGCGTGACGCTTCACGTCGGCCATGATCGGGCTCACCTTCGCGATGGCGCCGCAGCGCAGGTAGTCGCCGTGAGCGAAGCCGCCCGGCAGCGCGACCAGGTCGACATTGGCAGGCAGCGCGGCGTCGCGATGCCACACGACGCTAGTCTGCACCCCGACGACATCGCGCAGGGTGCGGATGAGCTCGACGTCAGCGTTCGAGCCAGGAAAGACGACAACAGCCGCGTGCACCGGCGACCTCTACCAGTGCCCGGAGATTTCGGCAGCTGCAAAGCGTTGGTCGTGGCAGAGAGACACGATGGGCCGCTCGGGGAAGGTCGTCTTTGCGCTGCGCTCCGACCCGGCGCGCACGCGGGACGGCGACCAGCGCCTCGTTCGTCTGATCGCGCTGGCGTACGGCGCGGTCGCGATCGCCGGCGGCACCCTCGCGTACTACTTCGCCGGTGGGCAGCCCCTCGTCCATCCGCGTCCGTGGTTCATCGTGCCTGGTTACGCCGCGGCTCCACTCAGCGCCGCGTTGGGGGTCGCGCTCGCCTTCGGCATCGTGCTGTTCACGCGCGTGACAGTCGGCCGCTATCGCTGGGCGCAGCGCCTACACCTCGAGCTGTCACCCATCGCGCGGCGCTTCGACTCGAACCAGATCTGGCTGTTGGCAGCCATGTCGAGCCTCGGCGAAGAGCTCTTGTTTCGATCGTTCCTGACTCCGCTGGTGGGTCTGTGGCCAGCGGCGCTGCTGTTCGGCCTGCTGCATCAAGTGCGTGGCCCCAGCCGCTGGGTGTGGGCGCTGTGGGCGTTCGTCGTGGGCCTGTCGTTCGGAGCGCTGTTCGCTGCGACAGGCTCGATCGTCGGGCCGATTCTCGCGCATGCGCTGGTCAACGGGACGAACCTCGGGTTCTTGAAGAGCTACCAGCCGCGCGCAGAAGCGGCGGTTTAGCGACTGCTACAGGCAGTCGCACAGCACATCGCCAACGTTGCATTTGCAAGGCGCTTTCGGGGCGTCGAGGGCGCTCGGTCTCGGTGGGGGCGCTTTTCCCTGCTTCGCCAGCGTCTCCGTTTGTTCCACATAGGCTGCGTCGAGCTGGGCACGCAGGAGCTTCTGCTTGATCTCATCTCGCTCCACACGCATCGCGTCGACGAGCGACTGCACTTTCTCCGCTTGGCCAGCAGCTTCTTTCGATAATCGCGTGACGGCGGCGGAATCACGCGCTGCGGCCTCTTCTCGATGGGTCTGCTCGGCCGACGTTTGGGTGCGTCGCGCTTCCAGCTCGCGCGAGAGGGGCGTGTCACAGGCGGGGAGCGGGACACAAGCAATCGCAACCAGTAGCGCTTGGGAGGGACCGCCGCGCGCAAGGCGCGCAGCGCCGAGCACGGCGAGGGTGGGCCACACATCACTGTTCCGCTTTCACCTGCTCAGCGCGCAGGCGCGACGTTACTTGTCGTCGTCGGCGGGCGGCGGATTGCTCCAACCGGAATCGAGCGACTCGGGCGGCGGGGGGATCTTGGGAGCGTCTTCCGCAGGCGGCGTCGGCTCTGCGACCTTGGGCTCTGCGACCTCGGGCGCTGCGACCTCGGGCTCTGGGGGGGTGCCTTTGGGCATGCCGACTGGCGGCGTGACGGCGCGGACCCCGTGCGCAGGGGAGAGCGACCGCATCGCACCGGCGAAGCCTGTCTTGGGGACGGGCAGCGCAGGCTTGGGAGGCTTGGAACCGCTCGGCTGTGTCGCTTTGAACGGCGACGGCGTTGGTCTCGGACCGAACGTGGGGCTCTTCGTCGGCGCCGAAATGGCAGGCATGCTCGGCTGCGTCGTGCTCGATTTCAGTCGGGGCACGAACGCACCTGATCGCGGTGTTCCGGACGCGGGCGTGGGTTTCGACGGGCTGAAGGGGCGCGGCGCGGGCAGCGGTGTGCCCAGCGCAGGCTTGCTGGGAGCCGTGGCAACCGGTGGCGTCATCGAGGGCATGGTGACGGAGGCCTCCTTGGGAGGCGTCTCCTTGAGGCGCGGCGTTTCTACGACCGGCGGCACTGCTGTGGTGGGCGTGGGCTCGTGTGTCTCGGCTGGCCCGGTGATCGAGTCCATCGAGACATCCACCGACAGAGGTGCGAGCGACACCGGATCGATCGAGATTGGCGCGATCGACACGGGCTCTGCCGAGATCGGCGGAGCAGAGATCGGCGGAGCAGAGATCGGCGGAGCAGAGATCGGCGGAGCAGAGATCGGCGGAGGCTCGACAGGAAAAATCGACAGCGAGCCACCCTCTTCCGAAGGAGGCGCGCTCGGTGTGAGAACCGGGGGTAGCGGCGTCGCGTGATTCGGGCGCGGCGAGCTGCGCGCGATCGACTCTTTCCAAGACGCGAGCGGCGCGGAGCTCGGCCGATTTTCAACGGCGCGCGCTTCGTCCTCCAGCCGGGCTGCCTCCATCAAGAGTCCGTTGATGGGTAGCGACGCCTCGTTGGGCGTGGCTGGGTGCTCGGTGGGGACCAGCGAAAATTTCCCGGTAATCCAGTGCATCGCAGTGCGAATCGCGTCGAGCGGCGGGACGGTTTTGCCATCCAGCGTGGTACTGGCCACGTTGCCTGCTTCAATCGTGAACTCCGCTCGTTTACCCGCGCTTCGCAAGAGCAGCTTGCCGCTGCGCCGCTCCAGATCGACGAGCGTGAGCAACGTACCCACCGACATCTGCGCGAGATCGCCGGTCATCGCCGCGCCTGCCGGAGGAATCGAAGCCAAGCTCGCGCGACCCTTGTTCAGGCGCGCCGCCATCTGAATCAACGCGTCGACCTGCGCGACGACTTCGTCGATGCGGAATGGCTTCGTCAGATAGGCATCGCCGCCTACTTGAAAACCTTCGAGCCGATGCTCGCGATCATCCAGGCCGGAGAGAAATACGAAGGGTGCTGTCGCGATTTTCGAGGGGTGCGAGCGGATCTTCTTGGCGACCCAGTAGCCATTGTGGTCGGGCAGATCGACGTCACAGACGATGCAATCAGGCTGTTCTTCGACTGCTTTGAAGAACCCGTCGGCCGCGTTTTCCGTGATCGTGATCTCGAAACCGGCCTCTTTCATCGCCACGGCGAGCAGGCGGCAAACCCACTCATCGTCGTCGATGACAAGGACGCGGCCTTTGGACATTGCTGCGAAAACGGTATCACGCACGTACAGGAGGCGGCCAAGTGGGAGACCCTTACGTAAGCGGTGTCCCGGGAGAATGACGCGCGAAACTGCTACGCTGGCGGCGGTGACTCGGGAACGCGTGATCATTGCCATGAGCGGAGGCGTCGACTCCTCCGTGGCGGCGGCGCGCTTGGTGCAGGCGGGCTACGAGGTCGTGGGGGTCACCTTGCATCTCTGGGACTACCCGGACGATGGCGAGCGCGGACGCTGCTGTGCGCCAGAGGATCAATACGACGCGCGCCGTGTTGCGGACCACCTGGGCATTCCGCACTACACTTTCGATCGCCGCGAGCTCTTCGCCGCCAATGTGGTGGCCCCTTTCGTCACGGATTACCTCGCCGGCAAGACGCCGAGCCCATGCGTCGCATGTAACCGCACGGTGAAGCTGCGCGAGCTCTTGCCGCTGGCAGACAAGCTGGGCGCGCGCTTCGTGGCGACCGGTCACTACGCTCGCGTCGAGCGCAACGACGAGGGTCGCCTCGAGCTTCATCGCGGCCACGACGAACGCAAAGATCAGTCCTATTTCCTCCATATGTTGCGCCAAGACGAGCTCGCCCGGCTGCTGTTGCCGCTCGGCGAAGCCAGCAAAGAAGAGGTGCGGGAGCAAGCCGTGCGCCTCGCATTGCCCGGCGCAGGCAAGGGCGAGAGCCAGGAGCTCTGCTTCGTGGCCAGTGGTCGTTACGATGCCTTCGTCGAGCAGCGAGCGGAGGGTCGCGTGCGCCCGGGTAAAATTGTCGACGGCGACGGCCGCGAGATCGGTCACCACCCCGGCGTGCATCAATTCACCGTCGGTCAGCGCAAAGGCCTCGGAATCGCGCTCGGCAAGCCTGCGTTCGTGGTGGGTCTCGACGCCGAAAAGGGAGAGGTGAAGGTCGGCACAGAAGACGACCTCTTGGCCGACGTGGCCGTGCTCGACGAAGAAATCGTGTTCGCCGACGGCGTGTCACTGCCCTTCGAGGCGATGGTGAAGGTGCGCGCGCGCCACGGCGGCGCACGAGCGACAGTCGAGCGCGATCTCGATGGCGCACGCGTGTTGGTTCGCTTCCACGAGCCTGTGCGCGCAGTGTCGCCGGGCCAGGTGGCGGTCGCCTACGCGGGCACGAAGGTGCTCGGAGGCGGCGTCATCCGCGAGGCGACGAAGAACCCATGAAGCGGCGCTACTTGTCGATCGCAGCTGGGTGTGGCCTCGTCGCCTCGCTCGGAAGCATCTCGTTCTCGTGTGTCTCGATTGGTGAAGGCAGCGGCTCGGTGATCAGCACGGCGCTGATCGCCAAAGATTGCTGGAACGGCGGGTTCGACCTCGATCCGGACTTTTTCGTAGCTGACCCGTTTCGCAACACGATGCAGCTGCGCATTCAGCGCGGCAGCGACTTCCTCGAGGTCTCGGACAGCCTGGTGGTGCTGATCGACGACACCGAGGCCGTGCGCGCGATGCTCGGTCAGGACATTCCGGTGACTTTGCCGCTTGGTGTCTCTCCCCCTGGCATCGCCGAGGGCTCGATCTGCAGCGACCTGGCGTGCACCTCACCCGTCCACGTTGCCTTGTATTTGCTCGATTCCTGCCACGCGCAGAACATCGTGCTGTACGGGACAGGCGGAACCATACGCTTCGACGAGCTGTTCAGCGGCGACTTGAACGAAGCTGACGCAGCCGAAAAGCTGATCGACGCCCAGTTCGACATCACCGTCGGCGACCCCCGCAACATCAGCTTGGAAGGGCGATCACTCGGTGAGCTGAGCGACACCAGCGATCTGAGCGGTCGCTTTCGCTTCTACTTCCAGCGTGGCCAGCCGGCGCAGCCGTTCCCGTAGGCCCTGCACACCGCTCGTACACAGCTTACCCACACCTGTGCGCGATTTCCTCCGTGCCAAGTGGAAACCAGAGCGGGCGCTTGCGGTTGAATTGCGCCTGTCTAAGTGCGCGCTCGGGGCAATGCGGTAGAAAAGCGAGGGTCGGTGGCGCTAAGCTTGCCGGGAGATGGCTGCACCGCCGCCCCGCCCCACCGCCCGATCGACGGGGGCCGCGCGCGCGGGTGCCGGCGCCGCGCCAGGTGCTGGCGCCGCGCGTGGGCTGCCGAGGTCCTCTCATTCGCAGCAGTCGAGCGGCGGGAGTGGATCGAGCGCGACCAGCGCAAAAGGCGACAAGGCCCCCGGGACGTTCTTCTTGGGGCGCTACCGAGTCGTCGAAGAAATCGGCATCGGCGGCATGGCCAGCGTGCATCTCGCGCGCATGGATGGGCCGGGCGGCTTCCAGAAGTGGGTCGCCATCAAACGCATCCACCCGAACCTGGTTGAAGACGATCAGTTCGTCGACATGTTCCTGGACGAGGCGCGCATCGCGGCTGGCATCAATCACGCCAACGTCGCGCAGGTGTTCGACCTCGGCAAAGACGAGGGTACCTACTGGATCGCCATGGAGTACCTGCATGGCGAGCCGCTACGCGAAATGATGCGTCGCTGCGAAGAGCGGCAGCACTTCATGTCCCCCGAAATTGCAGCGCGCATGTGCGCTGACGCGGCGGAAGGTCTGCACGCGGCACACGAGCTGCGCGGAAAGAACAATCAGCTGCTCGGGCTCGTGCACCGCGACGTCACGCCCCACAACCTGTTCATCACGTACGAGGGCTACACCAAGGTCGTCGACTTCGGCATCGCCAAGGTCGCAGACCGTCTGTCCGAGACGCGCGCCGGCACGCTGAAAGGCAAGCTCGCGTACATGTCCCCCGAGCAAGTGCGCGGACAAGACGACGTCGACCGCACGACCGATATTTTCGCGCTAGGTGTCGTGCTCTGGGAGCTGACAACAGGTCACCGCCTCTTCCGTATGGATACGGATCTCGACACGCTCGAGAAAGTGCAGGCTTGTGTCGTGCCCCCACCTTCTACCTTGGTGCAGGGCTACCCGATCGAGCTCGAGAGCGTGGTGATGAAAGCGCTCGCGAAACGAAAGGCGGATCGATTCCAGACGGCCCGGGAATTTTCGCGCGCGCTGAACATGTATCTACAGCGCCGAGGCGTGCTGGTCGGGCCTGAAGAGGTGAGCGAGTTCGTGCGCGAGCTGTTCGCAGATCGCATCAAGGCACGCGAGGCACACCTGGCCTGGGCGGCTGACGTCACCGGCACGATCAACATCGAGCAGCTCAACGCCATGAAGGCGTCGCGCAACGCCGGTCAGAACGGCGAAACCAAAGGTATCGCCCAGCGCGACGGCTCGCTCAAGAGCATGTCCGACTCTTCGGACGAAGGTCCGGCGACAATCGCAGTCAGCGCTGCCGACATGGGTCGCCCGTCGGTACCGGGGCCACCCACGCTCGCGATGCGTCCGTCGCAGGCCGGTCGTGGTGGCCCGATGGCTCAAACGGGGCCGATGGCTCAGGGCCCGCCGGGTGGCCACGGAGTGGCGGCGAACGGCCCTGCCCCGCGCCAACCAACACCGCCGGCACGGCCGACAGTGCCTCACTCGCCGCAGGCCAAGGGGCTCGCGACGACTTCCTTGGTGGATGACGACGAGGACATCCCGACGACTGTCGCCACGCGCGAGCAGGTGAAGGACCTCGCCTTGGTGGGCAGGTCGCAGCCGGGCTCACGCCCGCCGCCCGTTCGGCCTACACAAAATTCGCTATCTTCGATCCGATCTACCTCGATGGGTTTGGCACCCGTTGGCGGTTACATGGCGCCGAGCAGCCTTCCGCAGGGTGGCGGCAGTGCTCCACCACCCACGTTCGGTGCGCCCCCTTCGCAACACGGGTTGGCGCACACGATGGCCCTGCCGCCCGGCAGCAATCCGGGCAATCCAGGCTTCTTTGGGCCAGGGTTTCAGGGTGGCGGGCAGCCGCCGAACCCGCCACCGCCGAACAACAACATGCCCGCGTTCGGACCCCCGCCGTCGATGTCGCAACCCCTCAACAGTGGGCCTTTTCAGCCGCTCTCCGGCCAGCTGGGTCAGCAGGGTCAGCAGGGTCAGCACGGTCAGCACGGTCAGCACGGTCAGCACGGCATGCAGCCGATGCAGGGTTACGGCCAGCACGGTCAACAGCACGGCAATCAGCAGGGCGGCTACAACC
>Ga0209181_10012139_pt1 | contig 10937 bp, 9 predicted proteins | sample MAT05_FD_187208 | JGI IMG/M metagenome (GOLD analysis project Ga0209181, IMG submission 187208) | Freshwater microbial communities from Lake Fryxell liftoff mats and glacier meltwater in Antarctica - MAT-05 (SPAdes) (version 2) | ecosystem: Environmental > Aquatic > Freshwater > Ice > Liftoff...
CGAAGCCGCGAGGAACTGTCCGAGTGTGCCAGGCTGGGCCGGATGCACCAGCCAGCACAACGGCCCGCCGCCCAGCTCCGCCACCGCCACGAAGTCCCGCACCGCATCATATTGCGGCTGCGCCGTCACCAGATTGTAGAGCGCATGGGTGGAGGCGGTGCCGAACAGCAGCGTCGTGCCATCCGGCGCGGCGCGTCGCACCTCCTGCGCGCCGATCGCCCCACCCGCGCCGCCGCGATTCTCGGTCACCATCGGCTGGCCGAACTCGCGCGACATCCGATCCGCGTAGAAGCGCGCATAGACGTCGGTCGGGCCGCCGGCGGGGAAGGGGATCACCAGGCGGATGGGGCGCGTCGGCCAGCTCTGCGCGAGCGCCGGCGCGGCAAGCAGGGTGGCACCAGTGGCCAGCAGGGTGCGTCTAGAGGCCAGCATTGTTCCAATCCTCCACCGGCGATTCAGGGTGCGGCGTGAGGCCGGCGGCGCGCACGCCCTCGATCGCCGCATACTCATCCTTGTCGGAGGCATCGCCGCTGACCCCCACGGCGCCGATCACGGCACCGTCGGCGCGGCAGATCAGCACGCCGCCGGGCACGGGGATGAAGCGGCCGTCGCTGGCCGCGGCGATGGCGGATTGGAAGGCCGGGCGTTCGCGCAGCCGGTCGCGGATCATCCGGCTGCCGATGCCCATGCCGAGCGCGCCATGCGCCTTGCCGCGCGCGATCTCGGCCCGGAGGATGCCGCTGCCATCCTCGCGCTTGAGCACCACCACATGCCCGCCCGCATCGAGCACCACGACGGTCAGCGGCAGCAGCCCCGCGCCGCGCCCGGCGGCGAGCGTGGTATCAGCGATCACCTCCGCCGCCTTGAGCGGCAGATCGACGGCCAGGCGCTTCACATAATAATCGGCGCTCATGAATCGAGAGCAGAACGGCGATGCTGGCGCGGTACGAAGCGGCCGGCCCCGGGCTTCGCCTTCACCTCGGCCCCGTCCCAGATCTCCACGCCGCGCAGATAGGTGGCGACGACGCGCGCCTTCATCGGACGGCCGTGATAGGGCGACCAGCGCGCATCCTCGCGATCGACGATGCTGCGCTCATCGAAGATGAACTCGCCGGTCTCCAGCACGCAGATATCGGCGTCGCCATCGATGCGGATGCCGCCCTTCTTCGAGTCGAGCCCATGGAAACGCGCCGGATCCTCCGAGCACAGCTTGGCCATCACGCTCGCCGGCATCCCGCGCTCGACCAGCAGCGTGTACATGAGCGGCGCGAAGGACTGCAGGCCGGTCAGGCCCGCCCCGACGGCGAAGATGTCGCCGGTGTATTCCTTCTTGTGCTTCGGCCAGGGCGCGTGGTCGGTCGAGACATAGGCGACGATGCCACCGCGCAGGGCGCCCCACATGCGCTCCACCTCCTCGGCGGTGCGGAAGGGTGGGTTGCATTTGCCGAAGCCCTGAAGGCGGATGATGTCCGCCTCCGTCATGCACAGATACTGGATGCAGGCCTCGCCGGAGGTCTTGGCCCCTTGCGCGCGATACAGCTTCGCGAGCTCGAAGCCCCGTGCGAGGGAGGAATGGGCGATGTGGACATGGGCACCGGTCTCCAGCGCCATCTCGAAGATTTCGAGGTCCGCCATCGTCTCGGTAATCGGCGGGCGGGTGCGGCAATGCCAGATGGGCGAGGTGTTGCCGGCGGCCTTCGCGGCCTCGGTCAGCTTCACCACCAGCTCCTGATCCTCATTATGGACGGCCACCATCAGCCCGGTCTTGGCGATCTCCGCGAAGGCGCCGAGCATGGTCGGGTGGTCGATGCGCGGGAAGCGGTGCGCGTCGTATTCATAGGTCGAGACCTTGAAGGCGGAGGCGCCGGCCTCGGCGAGGGCTGCGATATCCTCGGCGCCCCCGGTCTTCTTGATGGTCGCGTAGAGCGCCATGTCAACATGCGAAAACCGATGCACCGCCTCGACCTTTTCGGCGAAGATGGCCGCCGTGGTGACCGGGTTCGGCACGTCATAGGGCATGTCGCAGACGGTGGTGACGCCGCCGGCGGCCGCCGACATCGTCGCTCCGTGGATCCCCGGCCAGCCAGTGCTGGACGAGGTATGCATGTGCCCATCGACCAGCCCCGGCATCAGCAGCTTGCCGCGATGATCCGCGAGCCGCCTGGCCGGCGGTGGCGTGCCGGCGCCGATCGCCGCGATGGTCTCGCCCCGCACCGCGACATAGCCGCCCGCGACCACCCGGTCCGACAGCACGACATCGCCGAGGATGACGAGATCAAAGGGTGCGCCAGTGGCTGCGGCAGTATCGGACATGCGTGGTCTCTCCGGGTGTCGGTCGCGGAAACCTAGGCCGATCAGTCGGCCTCGCCAACCGGCAGGGGGAACAGCCCTTCGGCCAGGCTCCGTGCCAGCCGCCACGCCGCGCGGCAGCGCGCCCGAAATGAGCATCCTCGGCCGCGGCGAGGAAATGCCCGAGGCGGCGGACGAGACGAAAATTCAGATGAAAACCATATCGCGCCATCGCGCCGATCGGAATGGACGATCGCGCCGACCCGGCGCAAAACAGCGCGTCACGGCAACGCTTGAGGAAACACAGATGAAGCTGCATCCGGTGAAGGTCCACGCCTCGAAGGCGTTGCTCCCGCGCGAAGAACAACTCGCCTGGAAGATGGCGGGCGTGGCGGTGGACAAGGTGGCCGTCCAGAAGGACGTGCGGGCGATGATCATCAACCGCGTGATCGACAACGCCTCGGTCGCCATCGCCGCCATCAACCGTCGCCCGGTCGTCTCGGCGCGCGGCATGGCGCTGGGGCACGCGAAGAAGGCCGGCGGCGGGTCGCCTTGGCGCGCCGGGGGCGCGACCGTTTTCGGCGCGAAGTCGGGCGTCACGGTCTCGCCGGAATGGGCGGCCTGGGCGAATGGCACGGCGGTGCGCGAGCTCGACATGCACGACACCTTCCTCGCCGCCGACTATTCCCACCCCGGCGACAATATTCCTCCGATGCTGGCCGTGGCGCAGGCGATGGGCAAGTCGGGCAAAGACATGCTGCGCGGCCTCGCTACCGCCTACGAGCTGCACATCGACCTGGTGCGCGCCATCTGCCTGCATGAGCACAAGGTGGACCACATCGCGCATCTATGTCCCGCCTCGGCGGCCGGCATCGGCACCATGCTCGGCCTGAAGCAGGAGGTTGTGTTCCAGTCCATCCAGCAGGCGCTGCACACCTCGATCAGCTTCCGCCAGTCGCGCAAGGGCGAGATCAGCAGCTGGAAGGCCTATGCGCCGGCCCATGCCGGCAAGCTCGCCATCGAGGCGGTGGATCGATGCATGCGCGGCGAGGGCGCGCCGAGCCCGATCTACGAGGGTGAGGACAGCGTCATCGCCTGGGTGCTCTCGGGCCGCACGCAGGCCGACAGCAAGGGCCGCCGATCGGTGTACGAGCCCATCTATTATGAGGTGCCGCTGCCCGAGCCCGGCGAACCCAAGCGCGCCATCCTGGACAGCTACACCAAGGAACACTCGGCCGAGTACCAGTCCCAGGCGCTGATCGACCTCGCCTTCCGGATGCGCGAAAGCATTTCGGATTTCGAGGCGATCGAGAAGATCGTGCTGCACACCTCCCACCACACCCATTACGTGATCGGCACCGGCGCCAACGACCCGCAGAAGATGGACCCGAAGGCGAGCCGCGAGACGCTCGACCATTCCATCATGTACATCCTGGCCGTGGCGCTCCAGGACGGGCGCTGGCATCACGTGGACAGCTACGCGCCCAAGCGCGCCAACCGTGCCGACACGGTGCGCCTGTGGCACAAGATCGAGACTCGGGAAAATCCGGAATGGACCGCGCGCTACCATTCCAAGGATCCCGAGACGCTCGCTTTCGGCGGCCGGGTGGAGATAATCTTCAAGGACGGCACGAAGCTGGAGGACGAACTCGGCGTGGCGAATGCCCACCCGAACGGCGCGCGCCCCTTCGCGCGGGATCAGTACATCAACAAGTTCCGCATCCTGACCGAGGGCATCATCACGACGCGCGAGGCCAACCGCTTCATCGCCGCGGCCGAGGATCTGGCGAACATCCCGGCGGGTGAGCTTGGCGCGCTCAACGTCACGCTGCCGGCCGGCACGCTGCTCGACGCCAAGCCCGGCATCTTCTGAGAGGCACGTACCATGAGCGAAGCCACCCCCACCCTCTACAAGGGCCTGGTCGGCGTCTATGCCGATGTCTCCACCGTCTCGAAGGTGATGCCGGAGACCAACAGCCTGACCTATCGCGGCTATGCCGTGCAGGATCTGTGCGAGGAGAGCGATTTCGAGCAGGTGGCCTACCTGCTGTGGCACGGCGAATTGCCCAACGCCGCACAACTCGCCGCCTTCCGGGCGGAGGAGCGCGCCAACCGCGCGCTCTCGCCGGCGTTACTCCGAGTGCTGCGGGAATTCCCCAAGGATGCGCACCCGATGGACGCGATCCGCACCGCCGTCTCCTTCATGGGGATGGAGGATCCGGAAGCGGGCGACGTGTCGGATGCCGCGCAGCGACGCAAGGCGATGCGCCTGCTGGCGAAGCTGCCGAGCGCGGTGGCCGCGACCAACCGGCTGTCGAAGGGGCTCGAGCCGATCGCGCCCGACCCCGCGCTGCCCTTCTGCGAGAACTTCTTCCACCTCGTGTTCGGCAAGGTGCCGGCCAAGGAGGTGATCAAGGCCTTCGATGTGTCGATGATCCTCTACGCCGAGCACACCTTCAACGCCTCGACCTTCGCGGCGCGGGTGGTGACCTCGACCATGGCGGACATCTACGGGGCGATCGTTGGCGGCATTGCGGCGCTGAAGGGGCCGCTGCATGGCGGCGCCAATGAGGCGGTGATGCACATGCTCAAGGAAATCCCCTCGCCCGAGGAGGCCGAGGCCTGGCTGCGCGAGCGCTTCGACCACAAGGCGCTGGTGATGGGCTTTGGCCATCGCGTCTACAAGCACGGCGACAGCCGTGTGCCGACGATGAAAAAATACGCCGAGGTGATGGCCGAGGTGGTGGGCGACAAGCGCTGGATGAACACCTCCGCCGTGCTCGCCCGCGTCATGCTCGCCGAGAAGCGGATCCACCCCAACCTCGATTTCCCTGCTGGCCCTGCCTACTACCTCATGGGTTTCGACATCCCGATGTTCACGCCGATCTTCGTGTGCTCGCGCATCACCGGCTGGGCCGCGCATGTCTTCGAGCAGGCTGCCGACAACCGGCTGATCCGCCCCTTGTCGCACTACACCGGCGTCGAACAGCGCGCCGTGCCGCAGATCGAGGCGCGCTGACCTGAGGCGCATCCGCACGCGCGATCGCGCGTGCAGATGCGAACTTCCAGCGCCACAACGCGCGTTAACCAATTGCGCCGCATCGCACACAGGCATTCGCACCAAAAAAAAGCACATCGCGCATCATCGATGTGCGAATATGTTTGACAGTGACGTTGCATGCACGGATAGCGTTGCATCGCTCGTACCACTTGACGCGATTCGCGCATCGCTCCTCGTCGCAACCCGACACCACGCGATGCGTACCTCGTCAGTGAGGCGACAACGGAAAGGGTCGGTTCAGGAACCGCAGTCTCGTGGAGCAAAGGATCGTGCGCAGCACGCCAAAGTTCCGCACCGCCGCCTGGCACCGGATGGGTGCCCGATGCGCGCGGGAGAGAGGCCAGGAAGCGTGCGACGCGGCGAGATGCCGCGAGCCTCGCGCAATTCTCCGGCGGCTGCGAGAGACGGACGGCAGATGATCTGGTTCGGCGCGAAACGGGATCTGCGCTGGCCCGATCGATCCGCACGCCCCCGCCCGCAGCGTTGCGCGGTGACTGCCGCGTCGGCGTGCCGCCATCGGAACACCAAGCACCGGAACAGAACGGAGATCCTGACGAACATGACCGACACCATCGTGACGACCGAGACCGAGGAAGCCGCGCCGCGCGCCCAGGCGATGGCCATGGCGTCCCCGCGGGCCAAGGCTGCCCGCAAGTCTTCCACCGCCGGTCGCAAGCCCGCGGCGAAGAAGGCCGCGCCGAAGAAGGCCGCTGCCACGAAGAAGCCTGCTGGCAAGAAGGCCGCAGCGAAGAAGGCCGCGCCGAAGAAGGACGCTGCCAAGAAGGCTGCACCGAAGAAGGCTGCTGCCAGGAAGGCTGCGCCGGCCAAGAAGCCTGCTGCCAAGAAGGCTGCACCGAAGAAGGCCGCTGCCAAGAAGGCTGCGCCGAAGAAGGCCGTAGCGAAAAAGGCCGCAGCGAAGAAGGCCGCGCCGAAGAAGGCCGCTGCCAGGAAGGCTGCGCCGAAGACGGCCGTGGCGAAGAAGGCCGTCGCCAAGAGGGCTGCGCCGGCCAAGAAGCCCGCCGCCAGGAAGGCCGCGCCGAAGAAGGCCGCTGCGCCGGCCGCGCCTGCGAAGAAGGTCTCTGACCCGAAGCGCATCGAGGCTGCGAGGAAGGGTGCTGCCACACGCGCTGCGAACAAGGCGGCCGCAGCCGCTGCCGCCGCCGCCGTTGCGCCGGCGCCAACGCCCGAGAACGCTTCCTAAGCGTCAGGTCGATCCCGGCGAGGGGGCGTCGTCCGCAACTGCGGGCGGCGCCCCTTTCGCGCTGAAGGCCCCTTCGATGCCGTTGCAGATCCGGCCCATCCCTCCGGCCGAACGCCATGCGCTGGCGCCGCTGTTTGCCGCCTATGCGGCGGAGATGCGCGGCGTGCTCGCCGGCGCCGCCATCGCGACGCCCGAAGCGCAGGCTGCGCTGCTCGCGCGCCATCCGGCGGCAGAGGTTCTGGTGGCGGAACAGGCGGGCGACTGGCTCGGCTTCGCCATCTTCCTCGATCTGCCGGAAGTCGTGTTCGCGCGCAGCTGCGGGCAGCTTGATGACCTTTTCGTGCGGCCCGAGGCGCGCGGCCGCGGCGTTGCGCGCGCGCTGATCGACGCCGTTTGCAATCTCGGCCGCGGGCGCCACTGGAGCCATCTGCGGTGGTTCGTACCGGAGGGCGATATCGTCGCCATCGCGCTGTATGAAGGCATCGCCGAGCGCACGGACTGGCGCAGCTACGTCATCCGGCTGGACCCCGCCGCCTCGCTTTAGCGCACGATCGATCCTGTCGGATCGATTTCGTGGTTTAGCCAAATGTTTGCAGCAGGTCGTCCACCTGCGCCGCATTCATCGCCCGCACGCCAGGGACGCCGCGCAGCAGCAGGGCGAGGCGCGCAGCTTCCTCGAGTTCCTCCGCCGCATATACCGCCTCGGCGAGTGTCGCGCCGCTGACCACCGGCCCGTGATTGGCCAGCAGCACAGCGCGGGCGGCGCGCGCGGCTTCATGCACGGCGGGCTCCATCGCCGCATCGCCGGGGCGGTAATAGGCCACGCAGGGCAGGCGGCGGCCGATGCGCATGACGAAGTAGGGTGTCAGCGGCGGGATCTGCGCGTCCTCGCCTTCAGGCGTCATGCAGGAGATTGCGGTGGCATGCGTCGAGTGCAGATGCACCACCGCCCCCGCTTCAGGCCGCGCGCTCAGCACGGCGCGATGCAGGAACACCTCCTTCGATGGCTTGTCGCCCGACAGATGCGACCAATCCAGCGCGAGCTTGCTGATCCGCGCGGGATCGAGCCGGCCGAGGCAGGAATTCGTCGGCGTCATCAGGTAGCCATCGGCGAGGCGCACGCTGATGTTGCCTGCGGTGCCGACCGAATAGCCCCGCTCGAACAGCGAGCGGCCGAGCATGGCGAGTTCCTCGCGCAGGGTTGCCTCAGCCATCGGCGAAGGCCTTCAGGAAGAAGTCCCGCGCGCCGAAATTGCCGGATTTCAGCGCGAGATGCAGGCCAATCGGATCGGCATAGGTCCAGGGCACGCCGGGATCGATCTCCGCGCCGATGCGTAATGAGGCGACGCCGAGGCGCGAGACGACTGCGCCCGAGGTCTCGCCGCCCGCGACCACCAGCCGCCCCACGCCGCGCGCGACGAGGCCCGCCGCAATCGTCGCCAGCGCGTCCTCGACCAGCGCGCCGGCTTCCTCCCGCCCCAGCTTCGCCTGCAAACCCGCGACGCGCTCGGTGGTCGCGCTGCCGGCAATGATGACCGGCCGTGTCGCGGAGAGCTTGCCCTCGGCCCAGTCGAGCGCCTGCGCGGCGAGTGCAGCCGCATCTGGCGTGGCCAGCGCATCGAGCTCGAGAACCGGCGCGTGATCTCGGGAAAAGCCGATCTGCCCGAGCGTGGCGCGCGAGCAGGAGCCGGCGATCACCGCGCACGTCCCCGCGTGAGGCGGCAGCGCAGCGGCATCCTCGCGCGGTGGCAGCAGGCCTGCGCGCCGAAAATTCTCCGGCAGACCCATCGCGATGCCCGACCCGCCGGTGATCAGCGGATGCTGCGCGGCGGCGGCGCCGATTTCCATCAGATGCGAGTCGGTCACGGCATCGACGATCGCATAGCGCCGCCCGCCCTCTGCCAGGCGCGTCATCGCATCGCGGATCGCCTGGGCGCCCTGCTCCACGGTGGCGAAGGGCACGAGGCCGACCGAGCCCTCGGTCTGGCGGCTGAGCACGCGAACGAGGTTTGCATCCTGCATCGGCGTCAGCGGGTGGTTCTCCATCCCGCTCTCGTTCAGCAGGTGCGCGCCCACGAACAGGTGGCCCTGGAAGATGCTGCGCGCATTGGCGGGGAAGGCGGGGCAGGCAAGTGCGAAGCCGGCGCCGAGCCGCTTCAGCAGCGCATCCGCCACGGGGCCGATATTGCCGGCATCGGTGCTGTCGAAGGTCGAGCAGTATTTGAAGAACAACTGCCGCGCGCCGGCGGCGAGCAGTGCCTCGGCGGCGGCCAGCGACTGTGCACGCGCTTCGCCCACAGGGATGGTGCGCGACTTCAGCGCGATGACAATGGCGTCGGCTTCCGGCAACGGGCCGGCTGGAACGCCGATCACCTGCACCGTTCTCATGCCGTTTCGCACGAGCATGGAGGCAAGGTCGGTGGCGCCGGTGAAATCATCGGCGATGCAGCCGAGCAGCAATGGCATGCGCCTTACTCCTTCACCGGCGGCAGGCAGAGCACATCGGTGTGGCCGACGCGCACCGACAGCCGTTGCAGCCCGGCCTGAGCGCGCCGATCCATGGCCCAGTCGAGGATCGTCGCGCGTCCGCGGCGTTCCTTCGCCATTGCCGCGCGTGCATGGCCATCCGCGAGGGCAGCCGCCATTGCCGCATTCTGGCGCGAGATCACCCAATCGCTCGGCGCGCGATGCACGGTGTAGCCATTGGCGAGGAAGGCCTCGGCGATCTTGCCCGGGGCCCGCGCGCCGAGTGCCATGCCCCCGAACCCCTTGTCGCGCAGCTGGTCGCGGGCGAAGCCGCGCGCCACCAGCGCATCGCCGCGGTGGGGCGGCATGAATCGCTCGCGGCCCGTCACGTTGAGCGCGGCGTAGAAGGGCAGGCGATGCTCGGCGCAGCCCTGGGCCATGCGCGAAACCCATTCAGCCGAGACGAGGTCGCACAACGCGGTGTTCACCACCGCATCCACCTGGTCGAGCGGCAGGTTGTCCGGCGCTTCGCGCAGATCGGCCACCAGCCCCTCGACGCGCCAGGCCCCGCCCGGCGCATGCGCCAGCAGGGTGCGGCGATTGGGCCAGGTGGCGGCCCAGCCCATCTCGACGGCGCGTTCGGCCACCGTGCCGAAGGCGCGGTCGATCAGCGCGGCATCCGCATCCACCAGCGTCCATGCTTGCGCGCGGCCGATGAAATGGCCGAGCCAGCGCAGCAGCGATCCCGTACCCGCGCCAAGATCGAGGATGCGCGGCCGCGCCGGTAGCTGGTCGGCCAGCAGGATCGGCAGGCGAATGTCGCGTGCGGCGGCGTCGAAGGGCTCGCGCAGATCTAGCCAATCTCCCTCGAACTGCTCGGTCATGCGGATGCCTTGTGGATTTCCTGCGCGAAGGCCGCGGCGCGATCTTCCCAGCGCGGCAGCTTCTGCCCGGCCACCCAGGCAGCCTCGGCCATCTCGGCGCGGAGCCCGGTGTCGAAGATCGCACGCCGCATCGCCCTGCCGAGCGAGACCACATCGCCGGGCGGCGAGATTACGCCGGCGCAGACCGGCACCACCTCGGCGATCGCGCCGCCGGCGGTGATGGCCACGGGCACGCCACGCGCGAGCGCCTCGGCCGCGGCCATGCCGTAGCCCTCCCAGTGCGTGGCCAGCGCGAACAGGTCGCTGCGCTGCCAGAGCGATTCCAGCGCCGCTTCCACGACCTCCCCCGCGAAGGTGACGCGGGCGGTGAGGCCGAGCTCCTCGTTCAGCGCCAGCAGCCCCTCGGCATGCACGCGGTCGCGCGGGCCGCCCACGACGGTGAGCGTCCAGTCCAGATCGGCCAGCGTGCCAAGTGCCCGCAGCAGCACATCATGCCCCTTGCGCGGCACCAGCGTGCCGATGGCGAGGATGGCGCAGCCCGGCCCGCCGGAACCGGCACTGCGCGGCGCGGGATCGGTGCCGGGCTCGACCACGCCGATGCGGGCGGGATCGGCGCCGAATTCTGGCGCGAGGCGCCGCGCGGTCAGGTTGCTGGTGGCGATCAGCCGGGCGAGGCGCGGGAAGATCGCCGCTTCGGCGGCACGCAGCGCGTCGCGCGCCTCGCCGGCATGGCCATGTTCGAGTGCCGTCGGGTGGTGGATGAGGCCGATGGCGCGGCGCGACTCGAGGTCGCCGATGAACGGTGCGAAGGCGGGCAGGCCGAGGCCGTCGATGACGATGCTCGCTTCTGCCGGCACGGCCGCGAGTGCCGCGCGCGCGGCATCGAGCGCCAGCGCGTCAGGGTGCGGATGATGCCCGGCGAGTTCCATCACCTGCACGTCATGGCCGAGTGCGCGCAGCCCCGCGACAAGCCGCCGGTCGTAGCCATAGCCGCCCGAGATGGTGCCGAACGGCGCAGGGACGAGGAAGTGGATCA
>Ga0209181_10012141_pt1 | contig 10936 bp, 5 predicted proteins | sample MAT05_FD_187208 | JGI IMG/M metagenome (GOLD analysis project Ga0209181, IMG submission 187208) | Freshwater microbial communities from Lake Fryxell liftoff mats and glacier meltwater in Antarctica - MAT-05 (SPAdes) (version 2) | ecosystem: Environmental > Aquatic > Freshwater > Ice > Liftoff...
GGGGTCTCGCACTACGTGCGCACCGTGCTCGACGAGGTTTTTGGCAAAGACCGGGTGCTCAACCAGATCGTCTGGAAGCGGCAAACCGCGCACAGCGACAGCGGGCAAGGTTCAGAGCACCTCGGACGGCTGCATGACGTGATCCTTCTGTACGTCAAGAGCGACCGTTATGCCTGGGCCACGCAGTACGTCCCGTACGAAGAAAGCTACATCAAATCGCACTATGGCCGCGTCGATTCAGCCGGTCGGCGATATCGCCTCGACAACCTGACTGCACCCGGCGGCGCCAGCAAAGGTAATCCCAACTACGAAGTTATGGGCGTGTCCCGGTATTGGCGCTACAGCAGGGATCGGATGGAGCAGCTTATTCAGGCCGGGCGCATCATTCAAACCCAGCCGGGCACAGTCCCACAATACAAGCGCTACCTTGATGAGATGCCTGGCGTCGCCGTGCAAGACATATGGGATGACGTTTCCGCTATCAACTCACAGGCCAAGGAAGCGGCAGGTTACGCCACCCAAAAGCCCGAAGCGCTGCTTGAGCGCATCATCAAGGCCAGCAGCAACGAAGGCGACCTGGTGGCCGACTTCTTCATCGGCAGTGGCACCACCGCCGCCGTAGCCGAGAAGCTGGGTCGCAAATGGATTGCCACCGACCTGGGCAAGTTCGGCATCCACACCACCCGCAAACGACTCATCGGCGTGCAGCGCCAGTTGCAAAACGAGGGCAAACCCTTTCGCGCCTTCGAGGTGCTGAACCTGGGTCGCTACGAGCGCCAGGCCTACCTGCACATCGGCGGCCGGCTGACAGCGGCGCAAAAGGAGGCCGCGCTGACCCAGAAAGAGCGCGAGTTTCGCGAACTGATCCTGCGCGCCTACAAGGCCCAGCCCTTGCCTGCGGGGACGGCCAGCTTCTTCCACGGCGCCCACAACGGCCGGCTGGTGGTGATCGGCCCGATCAACCTGCCTGTGGGCCGGCTGTTTGTCGAGGAGGTGATCACCGAATGCCGCAAGCGCGGTGCCTCGCGAGTGGACTTGCTGGCGTTCGAGTTCGAGATGGGCTTGTTTCCGGCGGTGCTGGACGAGGCGCGCGGCAAGGGCATCGAGCTGACGCCCAAGCAAATCCCGCCAGAGGTGTTTGACAAACGTGCCGTCGAGCGCGGCCAGGTGGTGTTTCACGACATGGCCTTCATCGAGGCCACGCCACGCTACGACGCCCGCGACCGCCACGCCCTGGCCATCGAGCTGACCGACTTCTCGGTCTACTACACCCAGGGCGCGATGGACGCGGTGATCGCGCAGCTGCGCGAGGGCAAGAGTCAGGTGGTGTGCGACGGTGGCCAGCTTTACAAGGTCAGCAAAAGCAAAGCCGGGGTGGTCAGCCGCGACAAGCTGACCAAGGCTTGGACCGACTGGGTGGACTACTGGGCGGTGGACTTTGACTACGGCTCCCGCAAGGAGATCATCAAGCGCCCGCGCAGCATGGCCTCGCAAGGCAGCCTGATTGCGCCGACGCAGGGTGAACTGGTCGAGTGGGAAGACTGGTGGACCGGCGGCTACATTTTTGAAAACGAGTGGCAGAGCTTTCGCACCCGGCAAGACCGGGCGCTGGAGTTGCGGTCGGTCAGCCACACCTACGCCCGGCCTGGCCGTTACCAGGTCGCCGTAAAGGTGATCGACATCTTTGGCAATGACACGATGACGATCGTGCCGGTGCAGGCGGGCTAGCGCGACACCTCAGGCGGGGCTTCGGGTCGCTGCCGTGTCGGGTGGCGGGCGGGCCGTCAGTCGTCGTCCGACTCGCCCTCGGCCTGGTCCAGCCGGTTCATCGCCCAGGCGTAGTACCAGACGATCAGGCAATAGACGATCAGTGCGCCCTGGGCGCTGACCCAGAAGCCGAACGGCCAGCCGAAGAAGTTGAAGTCCAGCGCCTGGCCAAACAGGCAGACCCCCAGCGTCAGCAAAAACCACAGGCCCAACAACCAGCGCGACAGGCGCAGCGTCTTGCGCCAGTAGGCCGATGGCCCGGTGCGGTCTGGCGGGTTGGGCGTGGGGGCAACGGACAGCATCGGCCACGATCCTAGCCCAGCGCCACTGTGCTGTGACCCGGTTCAACCCGCGAGCACCGGGTGTGCGTGCTTGTGTGTGCTTGGTGGGCCATGCGCAAACCCCCATGCGAGAATCAACACCCGCTTGAAACCCGAAAAACACCCCCATGGACATCGAACAAGTCAACGCCATCGGCACGCTGCTCGCCGATTTGAGCGCCCGTACCGAGCAGCTCCGGGGGTATCTTTGACTACGACCGCAAATCCCTGCGCCTGAACGAGGTCGTCGCTGCGCTCGAAAACCCGACCGTCTGGAACGAGCCCAAGCGGGCCCAGGAGCTGGGCCGCGAGAAAAAGTCGCTGGAGGACGTGGTCGCCACCATCGACCACCTCAAGAGCAACCTGTCGGACAACAGCGAGCTCTACGAGATGTCCAAGGCCGACGAGGCCTTCGACGACCTGGCCGCGATCGAGGCCGACGCCAGCAAGCTGCGCCAGACGGTGGAGGGGCTGGAGTTCCGCCGCATGTTCAGCAACCCGGCCGACCCGCTGAACTGCTTTGTCGACATCCAGGCCGGCGCCGGTGGCACCGAGGCCAACGACTGGGCCGGCATGCTGCTGCGCCAGTACCTGAAGTACTGCGAGCGCAAGGGCTTCAAGACCACGATGGAAGACGAGACGCCGGGCGAGATCGCCGGCATCAAGAACGCCACGATCAAGGTTGAGGGCGACTACGCCTTTGGCCACTTGCGCACCGAGACCGGCGTGCACAGGCTGGTGCGCAAGAGCCCGTTCGACTCGGCCGGTGGCCGCCACACCAGCTTTGCCAGCCTGTTTGTCTACCCCGAGATCGACGACTCGATCGAGATCGACATCAACCCGTCGGACGTGCGGGTGGACACCTTCCGCGCCTCGGGCGCCGGTGGCCAGCACATCAACAAGACCGACTCTGCCGTGCGTCTCACGCACATCCCCACCGGCATCGTGGTGCAGTGCCAGGACGGCCGCAGCCAGCACAGCAACCGCGATGTCGCCTGGAAGCGGCTGCGCTCGCGCTTGTACGACCATGAGATGCGCAAGCGCCAAGAAGAGCAGCAAAAGCTCGAAGACACCAAGACCGATGTCGGCTGGGGCCACCAGATCCGCAGCTACGTGCTGGACAACAGCCGCATCAAGGACTTGCGTACCAACGTCGAGATCAGCAATACCCAGAAGGTGCTGGATGGCGATCTGGATGTGTTCATCGAAGCCAGCCTGAAGTCCGGGCTTTGATTGGCGGCTGACCGGACTGCGTCCCGGTCAGAATCCAACGCGGCCCCGGCCTGATCCGCCCTGCCCTTGCCCCTGGCGACTGCACCCTGCCGCCAGCGGCCCACCCCCTGACCCCCTGAGAGGCCCACCATGCGTGAAGGACCTGCCACCCTCATCCGCCGCGAGGACTACACCGCGCCGGCTTTCTGGATCCGCACCGTCGAGCTGACTTTCGACCTCGACCCAGTCAAGACCATCGTCGCCAGCAAGCTGACCATCGAGCGCAACGCCGATGCGGCGCCCGGCCAGCCGCTGCGCCTGCACGGCGACGGCCTGACGCTGCTGCGCTGCCTGGCGGATGGCGAAAGCGTGTCGTTCCGCCACGAGGGCAGCGGCGCGGACGGCATGCTGGTGATCGACAACCCGCCCGAGGCGGCCCGCTTCACGCTGGAGATCCGCAACACCTGCGCGCCGGACAAAAACACCCAGCTCTCAGGCCTGTACACCAGCGGCGGCGGGTTTTTTACCCAGTGCGAGGCCGAAGGCTTCCGCCGCATCACCTACTTCCTGGACCGGCCGGACGTGATGGCGGTGTTCACCGTCACGCTGCGCGCCGATTTGGCCAAATACCCGGTGCTGCTGAGCAACGGCAACCTGGTCGAGCAAAAAACCTTGGCCAACGGCCGCCACCAGGCCCAGTGGCACGACCCTTTCCCCAAGCCCAGCTATCTGTTTGCGCTGGTGGCGGCTGATCTGGTCTGCCGCGAGCAGCGCATCCAGACCCGCGCTGGCAAGAACCATCTGCTGCAGGTCTACGTGCGCCGCGGTGACCTGGACAAGACCGAGCATGCGATGAACTCGCTGATCGCGTCGGTGGCCTGGGACGAGGCGCGGTTCGGTCTGCCGCTGGACCTGGAGCGTTTCATGATCGTCGCGGTGGGCGACTTCAACATGGGCGCGATGGAGAACAAGGGCCTCAACATCTTCAACACCAAGTACGTTCTGGCCAGCCCCGCCACCGCCACCGACAGCGACTTTGCCGGTATCGAGAGCGTGGTCGGCCATGAGTACTTCCACAACTGGACCGGCAACCGCGTCACCTGCCGCGACTGGTTCCAGCTGTCGCTCAAAGAAGGCCTGACGGTCTACCGCGACCAGGAGTTTGCGATGGACATGGCGGGCAGTGCGTCCGCCCGTGCTGTCAAGCGTATCGACGATGTGCGCGGCCTGCGTGCCGCCCAGTATCCCGAGGACGCCGGCCCGATGGCGCACCCGGTGCGGCCCGACGCCTACACCGAAATCAACAACTTCTACACCGCCACCGTCTACGAAAAAGGCGCCGAGGTGGTGCGCATGATGGCCACGCTGGTCGGGCGCGCCGGGTTCCGCGCCGGCATGGACCTGTACTTCAGCCGCCACGACGGCCAGGCCGTGACCTGTGACGACTTTGCCCAGGCGATTGCCGATGCCAACCCCGGCAGTGCGCTGGCCGGGCACCTGGACGGCTTCAAGCGCTGGTATGCCCAAGCCGGCACGCCCACGCTGGCCGCACGCGGCGAGTACAACCCGGTCACGCTGCACTACACCCTGACCTTGCGCCAGAACGCCGGGCCCTCGCCCGGCCAGGCCCACAAGCTGCCCAGCGTGATGCCGGTGCTGATGGGCTTGCTGGACGCCACCACCGGCCAGCCGCTGCCACTGCGGCTGGTGGGCGAGGCCCAGGCCGCAGGCACCGAGCGGGTGCTGGTGCTGACCGAGGCCGAGCAGCAGTTCACCTTCGTCAACATGGCTGGTGCGCCGGTGCCGTCGCTGCTGCGCGGCCTGTCGGCACCCGCCCACCTGGACGACGGGCTCGACGATCCGGCACTGCTGACCTTGCTGCAGTTCGATACCGATGCCTTCAACCGCTGGGAGGCTGGCCAGCGCCTGTCGCTGGGCCGGTTGATGGCCGCGCTGCCAGGCACCGGCGACCTGCCGCCGCTGGACGACGCCTACCTCGCGGCGATGCGCCGGGTGTTGCTTGACACCACGCTGGACCCTGCCTTCAAGGACCTGGTGCTGACGCTACCCAGCGAGAGCTATTTTGCCGAACACTGCAGCGCGGTCGACCCCCAGCGCATCCACCAACTGCACGAGCAGATGCGGGCGCAATTGGCTGCCAGCCTGCACGAAGACTGGGTCGGGGCTTTTGAGCAACACCAGGTCGCCGAGGGCTACCGCCCTGACGCCGCACAGTCCGGCCGCCGCGCGTTGGCCAACCTGGCACTGCAGATGCTGGTGCTGGACGCCGGGCACAGCGGCGACGCGGTCTGGCCCGGCCGGGCCTACCAGCGCTTCAAGGATGCCGGCCAGATGACCGACCGCTTCGGCGCGCTGGTGGCCTTGGTCGACGGCCATTCAGCGCTGGCCGCGCCGGCGCTGGAGCGCTTCCACGCCCTGTTTGCCGGTGACGACCTGGTGATCGACAAGTGGTTCAACCTGCAGGCGCGTGCGCCTGAGCCGCTGGACGGCGGCACTGGGTCCAGCAACAGCGCAGGCAGCGTGCTGGCACGCGTCAAGGCGCTGATGCAGCACCCCGACTTCTCGCTGAAAAACCCGAACCGCGCCCGCAGCCTGCTGGCAGGCTTTTGCCGCGAGAACCCGGCCGCCTTCCACCGCAGCGACGCGGCGGGCTATGTGTTCTGGGCCGACCGGGTGCTGGAGTTGGACGCCATCAACCCGCAACTGGCCGCCCGCCTGGCGCGCAGCATGGACCGCTGGAGCATGCTGGCCGACCCCTGGCGCAGCGCGGCCCGCGAGGCCGTCGGCCGTGTGGCCGCCTACCCCAAGCTGAGCGACGACGTGCGCGAGATCGTCACGAAGTCGCTGGAGAATTGAAGCCATGAAACGCATCAGCCTGACCCAGTACCTGGTCGAACAACAACGTGACCGGGGCCAGATCCCACCGCCGCTGCGCCTGCTGATCGAGACGGTGGCCCGGGCCTGCAAGCACATCGCCATTTCGGTCAACAAAGGCGCGTTGGGCGATGTGCTGGGCTCGACCGATAACGAAAACGTGCAGGGCGAGGTGCAGAAAAAGCTGGACGTGATCGCCAACGAGGTGCTGATCGAGGCCAACGTCTGGGGTGGCCATCTGGCGGCGATGGCCAGCGAGGAGATGGACACCATCCACGTTGTACCCGACCGCTACCCTCAGGGCGAGTACCTGCTGCTGTTCGACCCGCTGGACGGCAGCAGCAACATCGACGTCAACGTCTCCATCGGCACCATCTTTTCGGTGCTGCGCAAGGTGGGCCACCACCGCGGCGTCAGCGAAGAGGACTTCTTGCAACCCGGCCGCGCCCAGGCTGCCGCCGGTTATTGCGTCTTTGGCCCGCAGACCACGCTGGTGCTGACGGTGGGCGACGGCGTGGTGATGTTCACGTTGGACCGGGAGACCGGCTCCTGGGTGCTGACCCACCGCGCGCTTGCGATTGCGCCGGACACCAAGGAGTTTGCGATCAACATGTCGAACCTGCGGCACTGGGCACCGCCGGTGCGCCGCTACATCGACGAATGCCTGGCCGGCAAGGATGGGGTGCGCGGCAAGGACTTCAACATGCGCTGGGTCGCCAGCATGGTGGCCGACGTGCACCGCATCATGAGCCGCGGCGGCGTGTTCCTCTACCCCTGGGACCAGCGTGAACCCGACAAGCCCGGCAAGCTGCGGCTGATGTACGAGGCCAACCCGATGGCCTTTCTGGTGGAGCAGGCGGGCGGTGCTGCCACCAACGGCAAGCAGCGCATCATGGACATCCTGCCCACCAAGCTGCATGAGCGGGTCAGTGTGATCCTGGGCTCGAAAAACGAGGTGGAACGGGCCACCGCGTACCACGCTGACGAGGCCGCCGCCGCCACCCAAGGCTGATGCCCGGACGGCGCGAAGCCGGCACCGTGCACCAGCGCCGGCTCAGACCCGGCCCGTGACCTCCGAGCCGATGCCGCGAAAGCCGACATAGGCGCACGACGCGCTGAAAATCGGCTCACCGCTGACCCTGAAATGCTGCGTCGAGCCGTCGGCGTTGACACGGCTGAAAGCAAAATCCAGGAAGGGTTGGCGGGCGGCGATAGCGGCCTGCAGGGCTTGGCGCTCCTCGTTGTTCCACCCACCGCCATCAGCGTCGCCACCGCCCGGGCCCAGGAAGTCGGTGACCCGCAGCCCCAGCATTTCCTGCACCGGACCGGACACCTGGGTGAAGCTGCCACTGCCGTTTTGCTCCCAGTACCAGTCCGCCGCCAGCTCGGTCAGGCTGCGAAAGCGGGCCTCGCTGTCGCGCAACTCGGCCGTGCGTTCGGCCACGCGCTGTTCCAACACGTCGTTCTGGCGGCCCAGCGCCTTGTAGAGCAACCTCACCTCCAGCATGTTGCGGATGCGCGTCTTGACCTCCAGCAAGTCGAAGGGCTTGCTGATGAAGTCCTTGGCGCCGGCTTGCAGCGCACGCAGCTTGTGGCCCGGCTGGGCAGTGAGCACGATCACCGGCAGGTAGGGATCGACCGGATCGGCCCTGAGGCCGTCCATCACCGCAAAACCGTCCACAACCGGCATCTGCAAATCCAGCAGGATCAGATCGAAAGGGTCCGCGCGGTGCAGGGCACAGACCTCCGCCGGGTTCATGGTGGACATGACGTGGGTGTAGCCACTCTCGGCCAGCAGGCGCTCCAGCAGTTGCACGTTGGGCCGCTGGTCATCGACGATCAGGATGCGGGCGCCCAGGATGTCGGTTTCAAGGTTGTTCATGCGGGCAGCTCCGGCTTGTCTTGGGGGTGGGCGGGCCACTCGGCCCTGTCGTCAACCGTCAGCATGTCCGGTTGGATGAGGGCGGAGGACGCCAGCGCCAAGTTCAGCGTGTCCATGAACTCCGCGACCTTGATCGGCTTGGTCAGGTAGCGGAAAAACCCGGACTCCAGACCTCTTTCGATGTCACGCGGCATCGCGTTGGCGCTGAGTGCCACCACCGGGATACGGGCAGTTTCAGGATGCAACGCCAGGATCGCCATCGCCTGGATGCCGCTGATGCCGGGCAGGTTGATGTCCATCAGGATCATATCGGGCCGGGCTGCGCGGGCGATCTCGATGCCGCTGTTGGCGTCGCGCGCCGTGAGCAGGCGCAGGTCGGGGCGGCGCGCCATCAGCTTTTCGACCAGCATCAGGTTGGCGGGGTTGTCTTCGACACACAACAGGGTGCGCACCGGTGTGCCGGGCAGCAGCGACGGCGCCGGTACTGCGGGCTGCTCGGTGGCCCTGTCGATGAAGCTTGGCGCATGCGCGCTGTCGAGCTCGATCCAGAACACACTGCCCACGCCAACCGTGCTGTCGGCACCGATCTCACCGCCCATCAACTCGACCAGGCGCTTGCTCACCACCAGGCCGATACCGGTGCCCTCCTCCACGCCGGCCTCCTGGCCCAGCCGGTTGAAGGGCTGGAAGAGCTGCGACAGCTTGTCGGCCGACAGGCCTTCACCGGTGTCCTGAAAGCTGATCCGGGTGCGGCCGCCATGCCCAGCCGTGCAGCGAACATCCACCCGGCCGCCCACCCGGTTGTACTTGATTGCGTTGGACAACAGGTTGATGAAAACCTGCTTGACCCGGGTGCGGTCGGCAAAGATGTACCAAGGACACGGCAGCTGAGGAAAGCTTACCCGGATGCCACCCACCAGGGCTTGCGGCTCGATCATCGCGTGGCAGTCGTTGAGCACCTCGTCCAGCGACAGCGGCTCCAGCGACAGCTGCAACTTGCCCGACTCGATCAACGCCAGGTCAAGAATCTCGTTGATCAATTCCAGCAGGTACCAGCCGGCCTGCAGGATCTGATCGATGCTCTCTTTTTGCGCGGGCGCGGGCGCCGGTGAACCGGACTCCATCAGCTGGGCAAAACCCAGGATGGCGTTGAGCGGCGAGCGCAACTCATGGCTCATGCTGGACAAGAAGTCCGACTTGGCCAGGTTGGCCTTCTCCGCCACCGACTTGGCGCCCTCCAATGCGACGTTGGTCTCCTGCAGCGCCTGGTCGAGGCGCCGGCGCTCGGTCACATCCCGCGCAGCGACAAACACGCCCTGCAGGTTGCGGTCCCGGTCGTAGAAGGTGGTGGCGTTGTAGGACACCACGGTCTCCTTGCCGTCGCGGGCGCGGGCTGTCAGCTCGTAGTTGGTGACCTTCTTCTCCAGCAGCACACGCTTGATGCCGGCTTCGGCCCGCAGCGGGTCGGTAAAGCAGCTCTTGAACGGCGCACCGATCAACTCGTCGCGGGTGCAATCAGTCAGCGCCTCCATCTGCTTGTTGACGTCGGTGATGATGCCCGCCGGGTTGGTGGTGATCAGCGCGTCGATGTTGGATTCGATCAGCGAGCGGGTGTAGAACTGCTGGTCGCGCAGGCGCTGGTCGAGCTTTTGCTGCTCGGCCTCGACCTGCTTGCGGGCGGTGTTGTCGGTGCCGATCAGCAGGTAACCGATCACGGCCTCCTGGTCATCGCGCAAGGCCGTGACCGACACCACCGCCGGGAAGCGGCTGCCGTCCTTTCGGATGTAGGTCAGCTCGTAGATGTCCTCGATGCCGCGCGAGGCCTTGAACACCAGCGCCTCGAAGCCCGGCGTGATCGGTGTGCCGAGCTCGATGCTGAGCGCCGCCGCCCGCGCAATCACCTCCTGCGGGTCAGAGATGTCGGCCGGCGTGATCTGGTTCATCACCTCGGCGGCGGCGTAGCCCAGCATGCGCTCGGCGCCGACGTTGAAGATCTGGATCACGCCCTTGGCGTCGGTGGCAATGCTCGAGAAGTTGGCGCTGTTGAAGATAGCGCTTTGCAGGGCACCCGCCCTGAGCAAGGCCTCCTCGGCCTGCTTGCGTGCGGTGTTGTCGGTGCCGATCAACAGGTAGCCGATGATGGCGTCCTGCGCGTCGCGCAGCGCGGTGACCGACACCACCGCCGGAAAGCGGCTGCCGTCCTTCCGGATGTAGGTCAGCTCGTAGATGTCCTCGATGCCGCGCGAGGCCTTGAACACCAGCGCCTCGAAGCCCGGCGTGATCGGCGTGCCAAGTTCGACGCTCAGCGCTTCGGCGCGCGCAATCACCTCCTGCGGGTCGGAGATGTCGGCCGGCGTGATCTGGTTCATCACCTCGGCGGCGGCGTAGCCCAGCATGCGCTCGGCACCGACGTTGAAAATCTGAATGACGCCCTTGGCGTCGGTGGCGATGCTGGAGAAGTTGGCGCTGTTGAAAATCGCGCTCTGCAAGGCGCCCGCCTTGAGCAGTGCCTCCTCGGCCTGTTTGCGTGCGGTGTTGTCGGTGCCGATCAGCAGGTAGCCGATGATGATGTCCTGCGCGTCGCGCAGCGCCGTGACGGACACCACCGCCGGGAAGCGGCTGCCGTCCTTTCGGATGTAGGTCAGCTCGTAGATGTCCTCGATGCCGCGCGAGGCCTTGAACACCAACGCCTCGAAGCCCGGCGTGATCGGAGTGCCGAGCTCGACGCTGAGCGCCGCCGCCCGCGCAATCACCTCCTGCGGGTCAGAGATGTCGGCCGGCGTGTTCTGGTTCATCACCTCGGCGGCGGCGTAGCCCAGCATGCGCTCGGCGCCGACGTTGAAGATCTGGATCACGCCCT
>Ga0209181_10012144_pt1 | contig 10935 bp, 10 predicted proteins | sample MAT05_FD_187208 | JGI IMG/M metagenome (GOLD analysis project Ga0209181, IMG submission 187208) | Freshwater microbial communities from Lake Fryxell liftoff mats and glacier meltwater in Antarctica - MAT-05 (SPAdes) (version 2) | ecosystem: Environmental > Aquatic > Freshwater > Ice > Liftoff...
TGATCGCCAGCGATCCCACGATCCGAAAGTTTCCGCAAATAATAGACTGCGGTTGCTAAGGCAAAGGCGAGTTCTTCAACAGCGGAAGCACCTGCATCTGCCCAGAGACTCGCACCAACTCCCACCGTGCGCAGTCGGGAGCCATGGTCCGAACTCCATTTCACACAAACCGCCATCTCTGCAAAAGCATCCTCCAAATCAATGGTCAACTGCCCGTCCCTTGCATATTCGGTGAGAGGATCTCCCAGAATTCCTCCACGCCACTCCATGGAGTGGGCGGCAACAAGCGAAAGCATCGGCAAGGCCGAGGCACCCGTCCAGAGAAAGAGCGGAGTTTGAGCAGGTGAGATATCATGAAGGGTCACGGTCAAGTCCTCCAGACACGCAAGCGAAAGTCCGCACGTCGCAACCTCTGAGGTTTCGGCTTCCGAAGGGTCCACTCCCTGACGCGAGGCCACATCGAGCTGGATCGCGAGAGCATTCTGTCCTCGTTTTAGTTCCTCACGTGCCACCGCATTAAACGATTTGGGAGTGCCAAAAGGCAGTTCTTGCGCCACCAAAGGTGCTGAGGGCAGTGGTCGATATCCGCGCCCAAAGGGACTCAAGCCCGGCCAGAATCCCGTCAAAGGTGCCGCAACCTCATCGACTTTGGTGTAAATAGGTTGAAGGGTGATGCCTTCGTGCGTTCGGGTTAGCAGCTTTTTGTCAAAAGAGGCCCCTTTCAGGGATTCCTCCGCTGCGGCTCGCCATTCCTGCGGAGTGGCATCGGGAAATTCAGTTAAAGATAAGGACATGTGTTAGTTTTCTTCGATGAGGATATCGGATGTCACTCCTTGAATAGTCAATCGCATTCGGGTGCTGCCCGGGCTGCCTGAATGTGTTGGAACAGGGGTGCTTGAAATTGACGAAGGGGCCGCGGGTTGCTTGACCTCCGGGGGTGCGTGCAGTTTTTCAAATTCGCGAGGGAACATTTCAAAAAGCACACAGGCTTCGTCATCGGTGGGGAGGCCCTTGGCAGCAAGCTCCGCGCGGATTCCCGGCATCCGGGGCTCAATGCCGTCACCCGGGCGCGTGGAACAACGCACCTTGCCCGTGTTCTTTTCGGCAATTTGGAGAACCTCCACATCAATGGGTCCGGGGGTTTTGCCGTATTTCCCGAGCGCAATGTCCATGGCCTGCGGAGAGAAATTTTTCCAGCGTCCAAATTTAACGTTCAGCATGGATTGGGTGCCCACGATTTGAGAGATAGGAGTCACCAAAGGCGGCCAGCCCAGAGCTTTTCGGACGAGAGGAATTTCTGCCAGAACCTCTGCCGTGCGATCATCCATTTTCATTTCTTTGAGTTGGACGCGGAAATTGGAAAGCATGCCGCCGGGCACTTGATAAATGAGCGTGTCGCTTTCCACCACTTCGTTGGCATGAGAGGTAAAGGCCGACAATTCCTGATAGACCGTGGTGAAGTAGTCCCGTAATTCCGCAAGCTTTTTGCGGTCGAAATCCGGTTGACGTGGATGTCCTTCCAAGAGGGCGAGCATTCGCAGGGTGTCGGGTTGGGAGGTGCCATTCGCGAAGGGACTAATAGAGGTTTCGATGGCATCCACCCCGGCGTCGATGGCCGCCAGATAGGAAGAGGCGGCCAGACCAGCCGTGTCATGACTGTGCAAAGTGACGGGCAGGCCAGTCAGTTTTTTAATTTCCCGCACAGCCTGAGCGGCAGGCACGGGTGTGATCACTCCCGCCATGTCTTTGATAGCAAGGGAATGACAGCCCATCTCTTTTAACTCACAGGCATACTTCAAAAAAGCTTCAGTGGTATGAACCGGGCTGGTCGTGTAACAAATCTCGCCGCGGGCATGTTTGCCGGACTTTCGCACCGCCTCAATCGCCGTCACGAGGTTTCGCGCGTCGTTGAGGGCATCGAAAATTCGGAACACTTCCATGCCCGCTGCCGCAGAGGCCGCCACAAAGGCCTCGACCACATCATCCGGGAAACAGCGATATTGCACGATATTCTGGCCCCTCAGAAGCATGCCTTGAGGGGTCTTCGGAGCCACTTCACGCACCTTCCGAATCCGGTCAAACGGCTGCTCCCCCAAAAATCGCAACGCCGAATCAATGCTTGCCCCACCCCAGGTCTCCAACATCCCAAAACCCATTCCATCCAGAATTTTCGCTGCAGGAAGCATCTGGGCTGTCGTCATCCGCGTCGCTGCCATGGATTGATGGCCGTCCCGCAAAACTGTGTTGTTAAAAGTGATTGGCTTCATAATTCTGCATAGTATAAGTTTTACTTATTTGAGTCAATAGAAATTTTTAATGACATCAACCATTCAAAAAATCAAGGATGTCTTTACGAAGAAGCGATTTTCTGTAAGGTGACCACCTACTCAACCATTATCTCCATGAAACTTCCCTCAATATTTTCCATCGCGACCGGTTCCTTGGCGGTCATTTTTGGAGTTTGGCTTTTAGTGGCCAGCTTCGGGAATACCTCGAAGCAAGCGCAGTTGCTTACGCTTCAAGAAGAAGTGCAAGCCAAGACCGCCGTTGTGCAAAAGCAGCAGCGCGACCTTCAAATCCAGCAACAGGCCATTGAATCCGGCGCCCAACTTGCCCAGCAGACCGGCCCCTCGGTGCTCAGAGACTTGGCCACTCTCCAAGTGGAGAATAAAAATGCGCGTATTGCTGAACTCCTTCAGAAATATGGCTTGGAAGTGAAATTAAACTCCGATCCACAATCCCCGACCCCCTGATCCCATGTCCAACGAAAACTCCGACACCAGCATTCACTTTGCAACCGGATTGGTTGCCCTTGCCATATGCATCTTTTTTGCCGCGCAGATTGGGAGCATTGCCCAAGGTGCCAAGATCATCAACTGGCAGATTTCAAGCAACACAACCCAAAGTCAGGCTTTGGATGATACAGAAAAGCAACTTCGCGAACTTTCCATCCAACGTGAAGCCTTGGTCAAACAATCCGAGCAGGTCAAAAGCCAATACGTGGCCTTGTTGAACGATGTTTTGGAGTTGGCTAAAACCGATGACGATACCAAGACAATTGTTGAGAAATGGAACATCCGGCAACAACAACCAGCGGAAGACACCGCTCCAAAAACCGAGCCCTGAGGTTCTGCTCTGTCGGTTTGGCGGATGACCTTGCGAGCTACAGGACCATGGCGTGGTTTTTGCGAATGTAGTCGGCAAAACCTTTTTCGCCACGTCGATAGGATTGGACAAGTTTGCCATGATCCAGAATCAGAAGCAGGTCGGCGTCCCGAACGGTTGACAGGCGATGAGCCACTACAAAACTCGTCCTGCCGGCTAATAGGTTTTTCGTGGCTTTTTGCAGGCGCACTTCGGTGATGGTATCAATGGCACTGGTGGCCTCATCCAGGATCAAAATCCGGGGATCTGCGAGCATCGCCCGCGCAAAACACAGCAATTGACGCTGGCCCAGCGAGAGCCCGGCGCCTCGCTCTCCCAACTCGGTGAGAAGTCCCTCGGGCAGGCTTTCAAAGAGGTCATCACAGTCCAGACTATGAAGAACCTCCGCCACCTCGTCCTCAGTGGCCTCCGGCCTTGAGAACCGGATGTTTTCCAGAATGGTTCCTGAAAAAAGAAAGTTTTGTTGAAGGACCATCCCGATCTGTCTTTGCAGGGACTCGGCGCGGATGGCGAGAATGTCATGCCCATCAATAAAAACCTGCCCGCTGTCTGGCAGATAAAATTTGGCAAGGAGGTTGATGATTGACGTTTTGCCACTTCCCGTGTGACCGACAAGCGCCACACTCCAACCCGGCTCGACGGCAAAAGAAATTCCATGAAGAACCGGCTCCGCCGGTTTGTAAGAAAAAGTCACGTCATGAAACCGCACATGTCCGTTGATTTTTGGAAGGTCGGAAATACCATCGGGCTCAACCCAATCCGGCTTTGTGTCAAGAAATGCGAATAGCCGCTCCGCTCCGGCCAAAGCATTTAAGGCGTTGTTATACTGATTCCCCAAACTTTGGATCGGGCTGAAGAAAAGATTCGCAAGAAAGAAGAATTGGATCAGATCCCCCACCGTCACTGTTGTTTCCGTGTGAATGACTTGCCATCCGCCAAGCACCAGGAGGATGGCGATAAAAATCTGGCTGTTAAATTCGAGGAGCGGAATAAAGGTGCCCGAGGTTTTGGCCACCTTCATGCTCACCTTGGCGTGATCTTGAACGAGGGAAGCAAAAACCGCCGAATTCACATCCTGACGAACAAACCCCTGGGTCACCCGAATCCCATTCACGGCTTCCGCAAGGCTGGAGGTGATGCGGCTGAAACTCTCCTGCACCTCCCGGTGGGCCTTAGCCAATCGGTGACTGAACTGGCGGTTGATGAGCCAGTAAACAGGGACAAGGACCAAGATGACCAGAAACAATCCGATGTCGTAAAATGCCATCAGAGCCGCAGCAACCATCATCTGCCCCGCTTGCACAAGACTGACAAATAACACGTCCTGAATCCCCACACGCACGGCCTCGGCATCCGACGTGAAGCGGCTAATGATGCGTCCGACTTTCGTCCGATGAAAAGCAGCCATGCGCATACTTTGCATATGACGGAAGACCGCAAGCCGCAGGTACCGGATCACACTTTCCCCAAGATTCATGGCGAGTACCATGCGAAAGCTAAACGTCACATCCGTGAAGATGGCAAAAGCGAGGAACCCGAGGCAGGATACAAACAGCAGATCCACTTTGCCATGCACGATGACTTGATTGATAATGGCTCCCGTCATCCATGCCAGCAGCGGAAGCTGGATGGATCGCAGCACGACGAGAAAAAACAGGATGTTTCGGCTCTTGGCATAGGGCTTTGTGAAGGCAAAAAGCCGTTTCATCATGCCCCAATCAAAGTTTGGTTGCGAGCGAGGTTCCCCGCTATTTTGGAGAGGTGGCTTATTCATTGTCAGAGGATTCGGTGGGTGCGCCAATGAGGTCCTGCCCCGGAAGTTGAGCCCCGATGGCGTGAGAGTAAAGACCGTGTGCTGCCATTAATTCGTTATGAGTGCCGAATTCGATGATCTGGCCTTTTTCCAAAACAAGCACATGATCCGCGCGGCGCAGGGTGCTCAGGCGATGCGCCACAACAAAGGTGGTTCTGCCCCGCATTGCATTCCCCATGGCGTCGAGGATTTCATGTTCTGTTTGCGGATCAATTGCGGAGGTGGGGTCATCGAGCAACAAAATCCTGGGTTCCAGGAGAAGGGCCCGGGCGATGGCCAGCCGCTGACGCTGACCTCCAGACAAATTGTTCCCTGATTCCTGGACTTGCGAATCGTAACGCTCCGGCATCTCCATAATGAATTCGTGGGCTTGGGCAATCTTTGCTGCAGCCTCTATTTTGTCGCGCGTGGCATCGGGATTTCCAAAGGCGATGTTGTCGGCGATGGACGTTGAGAACAGAAAGCTTTCCTGAAAGACGATGCCGACCTGGCGACGGAGACAGGAAAGATTGATGTCACGAAGATCCACCCCATCTAAGAGAATTTTCCCCGCAGTGGGGTCATAAAACCTTGGCAGGAGGCTCAAGAGCGCACTTTTTCCAGAACCGGTCGCTCCCAAAATGGCGGTGATGGAACCAGGCGGCGCATGAAACGAAACCCCATGCAAAGCTGACGAATCGTCCCGGTATTGAAAGGACACGTTCTCAAAGCGCACATCACCAATGGCCTGTGTGATGCGGACGGCTTCCGGTTTGTTAGTCACTTCAACGGGCGTATCCAAGACCTCGAAAACTCTGCTTGCTCCGGTGAGACATTGCTGGATGGTGTTGGAAATTTGGGCGATCTGGTTGACTTGGGCAGAGAAATTGCCAAGCAAACTAGCAAAAACCACCAACCCCGTGCCCAACGGGATGGCCCCATGCATCACAAGCCACCCCCCATATAAGAGCAGGATAAACAGATTCAACTGGGTGAGAAATCCGATGGTGGGTGTGAAGATGGAAACCCGGCGGAAGATCCATTGTTGCTGAGTTCGCACATTCTCCGCCGTCACTTCAAAACGCGCAAGTTCCTCCTTATCGCGCGCAAAACATTTCACAACAGCAATGCCTTGGATGGTCTCCGCAAGCCGCAAAATCATTTTGTCCACAAGCTCCCGGTTTCGCTGATACGCAGGCCGCACAAGTCTCGAAAACCGGATGGCCATGATCCATAACACCGGCGTGGTGGCCAGGCAGACCAGGGTCAGAGCCACATGGATGTGGAGCATATAGTAGAGGTAGAACACGAGGGAAATACCAACCGCCATCAGGGGAAGAACCACACCGTCCACAAAACTGCGCACGGCCTGCACATCGCCGGTGACTCGATTGATGATGCTGCCAGTGGCTCCTCTGTCAAAAAAACGAAAACTCAAATGTTGAAGTTTGTGAAAAACCTGTGATCGCAGGTCCACAACAATCTGAGCTTGCACCAACTGGTTCACAGCAATAGTGCCCCCGATGGCGGCAAGCATTTTCATCAGCGCAAAAGCAAGAATCATTGACCCCACGGCAAAAAGGCCCTGCATCGGCGACCATGCGGATGGAATCCGAAACCCAAAAAGCCAGTCTGGCGGCTCTTTCGTCGAGTCCGTCGCGGCATGGATAATATCAATGCCCAAGCCTGTGAGGCCCAAGGCCGCGAGAGCAAGACCAAGTTGCAGCATCGTCAGCGCCAGCACGACAATACAACCCGTCCGGTATTTCCAACTCATCCGTAAGAGGCGGAGAACAAGCTTCTTAATGGGATATTCGCCTTTGGTCTTCATCCAGCACTCCCCGCCCCGCCGGAGGCAATTTTCAAATCATGATGAGAGGAGTTCAAGGTTCCTCACGAAAAGAGCTCATGACCCAAAACGCTTAGGCAGTAGATCGCTGCGGTATCCGTTCGTAAAACGATGGGGCCAAGTGTCACGGGCAGGCACCCATGGCTTTTGCAAAGGGCGAGTTCGGCGGGTGTGAAGTCCCCTTCCGGCCCGATAAAAATGGTTACAGCTTTTGGCAAGTCTCCGAATTCTTCACGGTGAAATGCCAGGACGTCTTTGATAGGTAGCGCGTCCGGCTGGAGGGATGCAATCAAATGGAGTCCTTCCTTTGGCAGTTTTGGAAGGTAGGCGGCCACGGACTGCGGATCGGAAATCTCCGGCAAAAAATTTTGACCGCATTGTTTACAAGCCTCCAGCGCCGTTTCCTGCCACTTCTCACGTTTGCGGGCAATGTCGTCGGCGTCCAAACGCACAATCGTCCGATCAGAAAGGAGCGGTGCCACAGCAATGGCTCCCAACTCAACCGCCTTTTGGACAATCAAATCCATGGTTTTGCCTTTGGGAATGGCCTGGGCTAACGTGATGGCCCCCGGCAACCTCGCCGACGTTGAGGTGGAACCCAGATTGAGAACAGCGCATCGCCCGGAGATCCCGGTGATTCGGGCCGTCGCCTCATGACCCGCCCCATCAAAAACCGTGATCTTGTCTCCCACGCCATGACGCAGCACATCAAGCACATGATGGCTCTCCGACCCGGAAAGCACTACCGTTGCCTGATTCCAAGCTGGAGCCTCTAAAAAAAATCTGCTCATACGTGATAGTTACTGATTCTAATCGACGTGAAACGTGCTGCAAGATCAACCGTCAGCACAAAAAAACCCCGCAGGGCAAAGCCCTGCGGGGTTGTTATTTGAAAAGGAATTAGCCTTCCTCGGGTTTTGCATCAGGCTTTTCGGCCTTGGCTGGCTTGGCGGCTTTTTCCGCTTTGGCTGGCTTTTCCGCTTTGGCAGATTTTTCGCTTTTTGCGGGTTTGGCTTTGGCCGATGGAGTTCCCACCACGACAGGCGCTTCTTCGGGAGCGACGACGAGGTCAACCCACTCGATGTAGGCCATCGGCGCAGAGTCACTCATACGAGGTCCGAGTTTGACGATGCGGGTATATCCTCCCAAGCGGGCGGCATTGCGTGGTCCGATTTCCGAAAACAACTTGACGACCGCCTTGGCGGTGCGGGCACTGTTGTTGTGAAGGATTGCCAGGGCGCGACGGCGCGAGTGCAGGGTGTTGCGTTTGGCAAGGGTGACCACTTTCTCAGCAAGCGGGCGGACCGCCTTGGCTTTGGCGAGGGTGGTCTTGATTCGTCCGTGCTCGATCAGGCTCAGGGTTTGGTTCGCAAGCAAAGCGTTGCGGTGCTCGGCGGTTCGTCCCAGTTTGACGGTTTTTCTTTGGTGGCGCATGGCAGCTTAATTGGTTTCGGTTGGCTCTTTGACTTCGGTGGTTTCGGGAGGAAGTTCCACGAGACCTGCTTCGAATTTCAGCCCCAAGCCAAGGTTCAACTGATGGAGTTTGTCCTTGATCTCGTTGAGCGATTTTTTTCCGAAGTTGCGGTATTTGAGCATCTCGGCTTCGGACTTCATGGCGAGCTGGCCGACGCTGGTGATGTTGGCATTATTCAGACAGTTGGCCGCACGGACAGAAAGCTCGATCTCGTTCACGCTCATGTTGAGGAGCTTTTTGAGACGGGTGTTTTCCTGACTGACTTCCTCAGGGGTTTCATCGAACTCGATTTGCTCGTCATCGAAACCGACAAACACGTCGAGGTGATGGCGAAGGATGGCCGACGCTTGGAGCAAGGCCTCATCCGGCGTCAACCGACCATCGGTCCAGATCTCAAGGATGAGCTTATCATAATCCGTGCGCTGACCCACACGGGTGTTTTCGACGGCGTATTTGACGCGGGTGACAGGGGAAAAGATGGAATCGATGGGGATCACTCCGATGATCTGTTCCGTGGGTTTGTTTTCGTCGCCGGTGGCAAATCCACGACCCACTTTAATCTCCACTTCGAGCTCAAATTTTTGTTTTTTGTCCAGAGTTGCGATGTGTTGGTCGGGGTTAACGATCTCAACACCCATAGGAAGTTGAATATCAGCCGCCGTCACGATGCCATCCCGGTTCAACGAGATGGTGGCTTTACGAACCTCGTGGTCAGGGGCTTTGAATTTGATTTTTTTGAGGTTGAGGACAATATCCACCACATCTTCCACGACACCCGGAAGGCTCGTGAACTCATGGGGAGCTCCTTCAATTTTCACGGTTGTGATTGCCGCGCCCTCAAGAGAAGAAAGCAGGGTTCTGCGAAGGGAATTTCCGACGGTGTGCCCGTAACCAGCCTCAAAAGGCTCGGCGACAAAGCGTGCAAAGGTATCTGTGGACTCCTCTTTTGTGAGGGTTTTGGGCATTTCAAAGCGCCCGAGACGAACTGGCATGATATTTAAGTGTTTTTCTACGCCGGGTTTCCCTATGCGCGACGGCATCAGTCGAAGACAGAAACCACAGGACCTACGACGCGGTTTTTTTGGAAGCGCGAAGTGGGATAATCAGACAAGTGCCCCGCGATGTCAAGAGCGATGTGCATAAGTTTTTTCGTCCCTCTTGGCAGGGAGTATAAGGGGCACCATGCCCGAAGGTTGCAAACGGGCAAAAGATGGCGGCTTTGCCGCGAAAACGCCCCAGCAGAGTGGGGCGGCTACAACCAGCGCAAGCGTGAGGCACGCCTCGCGTTGTAGCCACGGCACTCCTGCTGCCGTGTTCCTTCCCTCCGCACGCCATGCGCTCGATCTTGAGATTTTGCACTTATCAGAGATTCGCCCGGGTATAAGTCCCCGGCAAAATCAGGTCTGGTCATGAACGGGCCTTGTGTGTATCAAGCCACGGTGCATCCATCCGCCTTTCAGAGGAAAATGTTTTGGGCAGCGTTAACAGCGCTGTCCTTTGTGGTGCTGGCGGCGGTCATTGTTTTGGTTGGGGGATTATTTCTCCGCGGGATTTCGTTTTTGCAGCCAGTTCTCACGCCGGTGGCGATTGCCGGGATTGTGGCCTATTTGCTGGAGCCGGTCGTTCGTTGGCTGGAGAAGCGAAGACTGTCGCGAACCAAATCTGTCGTCGCTGTTTTCCTGGCCTTCACGCTTGCCATTGGCGGGATCCTTGTTTGGATTCTTCCCCCGATCTACAAGCAGGGCTCGACGTTTATCGGGGATCTGCCTGGCTACACCGAGAGGGCGCAAAGCTTGGTCACAAAAACGATCTCCGAAGCTCAGAAGCTGGCCTCCTTGCCGATATTCAAGAAGAACGGCGAAGAAACCACGGGAACGGGGGCAGCGCTTGGTTTTTTTGAAGCTCGTCTTGATGAAGGGGTCACGTGGGTCACGCAGCAACTCCCAAACCTTGCGGCCGGAGTTGGCAAGTTTGCCCAACGGAGCGTCGGAGGATTTCTTGGCGTCTTCGGAACAATCCTCAGTCTTGTCCTTGTCCCGATTTTTCTGTTTTTCTTCCTCAAAGAAGGCCCGGCCATTTCCAGCAATTGGAGCAATTATCTCCCCCTTCGTGCGTCCCCGCTAAAAAGCGAGATCGTCTCCCTGCTGAGCGAGATCAATTCCTACCTCATCAATTTTTTTCGTGGGCAATTGTTAGTGAGTATGATTGACGGGGCTATCATCGCCGTTCTGCTCATGTTCGTCGGGCTCGATTTCGCGTTGCTGATTGGTCTGCTTGTGGCCGTCCTCGGGTTGATCCCCTACGCCGGCGTGCTCATCAGTTGGATTCCAGCGGTAATCATCGCGGCAGCCCAGTTCGGCGATTGGTTCCATCCGCTCATCGTGACCATCATTTTCCTTGGGGTGAACAACCTCGACGGAATTTTTATTGCGCCAAAGATTGTTGGGGAATCCGTGGGGCTGCACCCATTAACCGTTATTTTCTCCGTCCTTGCTTGGAGCCTGATCCTTGGTGGACTGCTCGGAGCCTTGCTGGCTGTTCCCCTCACCGCGACCCTTAAGGTAGTGCTCAAACGCTATTTTTGGGACAAAAAGGCCTCGGAGGAGGTTGCGATTGCCGGGTCGGACTGAAACTTGGCTTGGCATTGGGATTTTA
>Ga0209181_10012145_pt1 | contig 10933 bp, 3 predicted proteins | sample MAT05_FD_187208 | JGI IMG/M metagenome (GOLD analysis project Ga0209181, IMG submission 187208) | Freshwater microbial communities from Lake Fryxell liftoff mats and glacier meltwater in Antarctica - MAT-05 (SPAdes) (version 2) | ecosystem: Environmental > Aquatic > Freshwater > Ice > Liftoff...
GCTGCTTTTCCCTGCCGGCGGCCCCGCAGGCGCGGATCCAGCAGTGCTGATGGGCGCGATTCTCGGCGGTGCGACCTTCGGCGACTCGATCTCGCCGGTGTCCGACACGACCATCGCCTCCAGTGGCTCGCAGGATGCGGACATCGGCGGCACGGTGCGCAGCCGGTTGCGGTACGTGCTGCCGGCTGGACTGGTGGCGCTCGTCGCGGCGGCGCTGACCGGGACACGCGCCGACGTCACTGCACTCCAGGGCCTGTCGGCTGCCGCAGCACCGGACTCGCGGCCACTCGCGCTGCTCATGCTCGTCGCACCGGCGCTGGTCATCGTGCTGTTGCTGCGCAAGCGTCATCTCATCGAGGCGCTGCTGCTCGGGATCGCGGTGTCGGTGGTGCTCGGCATGTCGCTGCAGCTCGTGACGCCATACGCCATCATGCACCTGGCGCCTGGCACCTACGGCGCCACGGGCCTCGTGGTGGACGGCATGCAACGCGCGATCGGCGTGAGCGTGTTCACCCTGCTGCTGGTGGCGCTGGTCGGTACGCTGCAGGCGACCGATGTGCTCGATCGACTCGTGGCGGCCGCGACGAGTCGCGCGACCGGCGCACGCACCGGTGAGTGGTGGATCGTTGGGGTGGTGAGCGCGGCGGTGCTGATCACCACGCACAGCGTCGTCGCGATCCTCGCGGTCGGCGCCTTCGCGCGGCAGACGGGTGAACGCTTCGGGCTCTCGCGCTATCGGCGCGCGAACCTGCTGGATCTCACCGTCTGCACCTGGCCATTCCTGCTGCCCTGGTTTCTGCCGACGATCCTCGCGTCGAGCGCCAGCGGCGGTGCAGGTGCGTACGGCATGCCGGTGCAGTCGCCGTGGAGCATCGGCATGCACAACAGCTATGCGTGGGCGCTCGTCGCGACCGTGGTGCTGTCGGTCATCACCGGGTACGGCCGGACGCTGGAAGCTGTCACGACCGCGCCTCCGACCGCGATGCCACGTGATCCGGCGTGTGTCATCAGCTGAATGATTGCTGCCGGAACAGTCGCGAGGATCGATGTTCTGCACGTATGTCGGTCGAAGCGACGTTGCACCGCCCGAGACGGCGATCACTGGCCGTGTGGTGTGAGCGGGCAAGTACACCAAGCGCAGCGTGGTTCTCATGACCACGCCGCGCCATCACCTCAGCGTGCAGCGTCGATCGTGCTGCACGCACGGAGATTTTCCTGCACTACGGCCGCAGGTTGCCCCGCTGCGTGCGCGAGGTCGGCTGCGCCTGCGGCGTCGCCTGCATCGTCGGCGCCGCCTGCCGGACCATGGGCATCGTGGCCGTGGACTCGGTTGCCGAGATCAGGAACGGTGAGCGACCGTCGGTCACGATCAGCTTCGCATTCGGTGACTGCGCCAGTTCCCGGAATGCCTGGATGCTCTGAAAGCTGATCACGGCCGGTGTGAGCCCCTCGTCGATGATCTTCTGTGCATCGCGAACCCCTTCCGCCTCAATGCGCTTGCGCTGCGCCTCCTGGCGCTCGCGCTCGAGCACGAACCGCATCTGCTCCGACCGCTGCTCAGCCTCCAGCTTCTGCTCCACCGCATCCGCCAGACCGGCCGGCAGCTTGATGCTCTTGAGCAGGACGCTTTCGACCACGAAACCACGCGGCTCGAGTGTCTGCATCATCAGCTGCTGAATCGCCTTTTCGATCGATGCGCGTTCACCGGAATGCAGGTCCTTGGCCATGTACCGCGCCGAGGCGTCTGCTGCGGCTGAACGGAACACCGGCAGGATCAGCACCTCCTCGTAGGCGAGACCGGCGGTTTCGAGGATCTTCGGCGCCATGTCCGGCCGGATGCGATAGAGGATCGAGACCTCCGCCGCCACATTCAGCCCTTCCTTGCTCGGCAGGTCGAGGCGCACTTCCCGATTGACCGTTCGAACCGGGATACGCAGCACTGATGAGAAGCCAGGGAGCACAAATTGTCCTCCTGGCGCCGAGGCTTTCTGTGAGACACGGCCGAGCGTGCGCTTCACTCCCACTTCGTCCTGACGGACCGTGGCACAGGCGGACATCGACACCAGAGCGACCACCGGAACGCCGAACCTGGCGCACCGGGCGAGGAGCGCACGCGGAGAGCTCGCCTGCTCGCGCAACTGAAGAAGGGCATCGAACGACATGATTCACTCCAGTATGGCCGAAGGGAGTCACGCGGCGCATGGCGACCATCCTCGGCGGACGACGAGCACGCGCAGAGTGCGCACACTCGTATGTCGCAATACAGGCGTCGCAGCGTCATGATCCGTATGGAAGTGTCACGATTCGAGTGTATCCAGCGAGCGTGCACGCCCCGGGGGAGCATCGATTCATCGTCGGCGCCACGGAGATCACCACGCGCCGCGCGCGCAGGATAAATTGTGGGATGACTGACACTTCCGACGCCGACTCTGCGCTGCCATCTCCGCCCCCCAGCGGAGGTTCCCCCACCGTGATCGTGACCGGCGCCTCGTCCGGCGTGGGCCTGCATGCCGCGAACGCGCTGGCCAGGCGCGGCTGGCATGTGGTCATGGCCTGTCGTGACCTCGAGAAGGCACGTCGCGCGGCCGTGGCGCTGCAGATTCCCGGCGATCGGTACGAGCTGCTGCACATCGATCTCGGGTCGCAGGCCAGCGTGCGCGAATTCGTGGCGGCGTTTCGCGCGGGGGGACGATCGCTGGACGCACTGGTCTGCAACGCCGCCGTCTACCTGCCACGCCTCACGGAACCGGAGCGCTCACCGGAAGGCTACGAGATCAGCGTGGCCACGAACCACTTCGGGCATTTCCTGCTGGCCAATCTCCTGCTGGAAGACCTCGAACGGTCGACGTGGCCGTCACGCCGCCTGATCATCCTGGGTACGGTGACCGCCAATGCAGCCGAATTCGGCGGCAAGGTTCCGATTCCGGCGCCGGCCAACCTCGGCGATCTGGCCGGCCTCGATGCGGGCTTCAGGGCGCCGGTGGCAATGATCGACGGCAAGGCGTTCAAGGCCGGCAAGGCCTACAAGGACAGCAAGTTGTGCAACATGATCACCAGTCGCGAATTGCACCGGCGTCACCACGCGCGCACTGGGATCGTGTTCAACACGCTGTACCCGGGCTGCGTGGCCGACACCCCGCTGTTCCGTCATACGCCGCGCGCATTTCAGGTGATCTTCCCATGGTTCCAGAAGAACATCACCAAGGGCTATGTCACGCAGGCGCTCTCGGGCGAGCGTGTGGCGGAGGTCGTGGCCGACGACGCGTTCACGCAGTCCGGCGTGCACTGGAGCTGGGGCAACCGGCAGCGTGAGGGCCGTGCAGCGTTTGCCCAGCCCCTCACCGCCCGGGCCAGCGAGGCGGCGCTGGGTGAGCGGTTGTGGCAGCTCAGCGCGGAGTGCGTGGGCCTGGCGTGAGGTTGACGCGGCGAGTGTCTGGCCCCGCCGCGATGGTTATCCCAGAGATGACGGTCACCCCATCAGCAGTCGGTGCAGCAGGTGCTCGGTACGGGCGCCAGTGGCGACGTACGCAAGATCCGGAAATGCCCGAGCCCATCGCTGAGCGGGCGCGGCCCGCCCGTCGCCTGGACCGTTGGCCCTGCGGCGGCTAGCGTGGCGCCTGCCCGCTCCGCGAGGGCCAGTGCGACGATGCTCTCGTCGGCTCCTGTCGCGTGCTTCTCTGGTTGGTTGAGGAGCGCCGCCATCGTCGGCATCATCTCCACGCACAGGACCGACAGCGGTGAGTCGTCGGGTATCCCGATCGATGCGAGCATGAGGCGAATCTCCTTCGAGGTCCATGACGTGATGGCCCGCGCCGGCGCGTCACTGTTCTCGAAACTTCCCGTCAGCGAGCCGCCGGCGGGGCTCGTCCCGCGGCCGACGACGCGTCCCACACGTGTACGCGGCCGCAGCATGAGCATGCGATCGTCCAGCAGCACGTTGCGCGTGTCCTTGTCGTCGGCCTGACGGACCTGCGCATACAGCAGTGCCCAGATCTGGGTCTGCGGCGGATTCGCGGTGATGTTCGTACCGCTGAGCACGGCCTGCGCATACGGCGCCTCCACCACGACGCGGTCCGACGTGCGTGTGGTGGTGCAGAGCAGGGTCGGCGCCGGGTACTGCATGCCCGTGCTGCGCAGCGGACGGCCGTAGCGACCCTGCGCCGTGGACCAGATGCCGATGTGACCCACACGGAGCTCACAGGTGAAGAGTCCGAACATTTCCGGACCGTCCGGCGTCATCCCCGGCGGAATCGGCACCAGAAAATGGACCGGCGAATTGCCGGGTGTGAGCGGGATCATCGCGGCCAGTCCTGCATTGTCGTCGCTCTGGCCGGGCGTGATCGACCGCATCGTCTCGGCGTCGATGTTGAGCGCCGGCTCCTCGGGTGCCACCCGCGTCTCGCTGCGATTGTCGGAGAGCAACGGGTCCGCTGCGTACGCCAGGAGGCGGATGAAGTAGGTGTCGTTCCGGTCGGCCGGCGGGCGGTCGAACTCCAGCCAGAGTGAGCGCCGGCGTGGCTCGCTGCTCGAATAGGCCGCGTTGCGCTCGTACTTCGACAGCGCCAACCCCGCCGCCACCAGCTTCGGCACCTGCACCGGCGCCGTGGTGACGGGCAGGCGCAGCGAGATCGGTGCCGGCACATCCGCTCCATCGGGTGGCGGCGTGCGGAAGCGCGGTTCCACCGTGTACGACAGGTCGATCGTGTCGGGAAACTGCTGGTTCACCGGCTCGACCTGTGGATCCACGGCATCGAGGAAGATCAGGCGCGTGTACGTGCGCTCCGCACCATGCAGCGCCTGAAACGACGCCGTCTGGATGATTTCCCATTCGCCAACCTGCTGGCGCGCACCGACCCGGCCGCTCCCCTCACGGAAAATGCGCAACCCGATGTGCCGCAGCCCCTCCCACGTCCAGTCGCGGTCGAGACGCAGCGTCATCCCCACCACCCAGTGATTCACGAGGTCTTCGCGCGCCCCCAGCGTGAGCGAGGAGGCATCGGGTGCGAGGGTGTGACGGATGCGCCGCGAGCAGGCGAAGGCGACACGTTCACCCCGTCGCCCCACCAGGGTCATGCCCTTCACGTCCAGTTCCAACTGGTCGGCCAGCCGCGCCATCACACTTGGCGTCTCATTGAACGGCAGTCGCTGGAACAGCATCTGCAAGAAAGCGTCGCTGAAAGCCCGCACCGGCACCTCCACGTCCGGGCGCAGCCAGAGCGCACGGATCTTGCGCGCGTCGCTGTCCTTGCCGATCAACCCGCGCTCGTCGCGCGAGACGCGTCGGACGATGACCTGCACCGGCTTGCCGATGTGCGCGCCCGGGCCCCAGTACGCCGGATCCTCGTCTGCGGCCGCGCGGATCGTGAGGCGCACGTCGCGCGCCGTGGGGAGCGGAAGTTCGTCGGCAATCGCATCGATCTCCTTCGCCGTGAGGCCGAAGTCGCCAAGATCCGTGACATCGCCGAAGCGGAGCACGTTCGCGTCACGGAAGCTGAGCGTCAGCTCGCGCGTGGCATTCATGTCGGCCGGCAGCGTCCGCGTGGTGCTGTACAGCAGCGCCCACGCGTCGCGGCCGCTGAGCGATTGCGCGTTGTCCATCTTGAGTGCGCGTACTTCGACATCGATCGCGAGTCGCTGCACATCGGGATCGGGGATGCCGAATGCTTCGCGGTCCGTGCTCGCCGGATCGGGATCCAGCGCGCGATTCGACGCTGCCTGGAGCAGTGGAATGGGATTGGCGTATTTCCCCGTGAACACGACGCTCGGATACCCGAGGCGTGGACGCGCAATGCGCAATGTGTTGCCCTGAAACAACGGCACCATCGGATCGTCGTTCGCCGCCGGCGCTCCCATGAACGCCGGAAGATTCTCGAGACGCACCGGCTCCGGCACCACATGCCGTCGGAACGGCACCGTCGCAATCGGTGCGGGTGACTCGTGAATCGCTTCGTCACCCTCCCCGGGTCCGCCACCGGTGAGATCCATCAGCCGCACGCGCAGCTGGTACGACGCGCCGTAGCGCAGCGGGATGTCGTTCAGCCCGACGGCTTCGTACTGTCGCGCCAGCGGTGCCCCGGCCGTCTCCGTGTGAAAGAGTGCCGCAGCGTCCGTGTCCGGCAGCACGAGTGACTGTCCGTTCCACTGCGACATGTACGCGGGCAGCCACCAGCGCCCGCTCGCCTGGTTCCCATCGATCTGCATGGGATGCACCTCGACGGCGAGCTCGAGCCCGGCTTTCCTGTCTTCCGGCGTGTCGATACGCGTGCCGTCCAGCGTCAGCGCCGCACGCGGTCGCACGCGCACCAGCGAGCGCCACGGATCGTTGGCGCTGCGGCGTGCATCGATGCGGTAGCCGAACACGCCCATCGGTGCGTCGAGGCGCCGCGGCGCAATCCCGGGGTCGGGCAGCACTTGCCGGTTCTGCCAGGTGAGAATCTGCTCGTCGTCCCATGCCACCCGAATGCCGATGTCGTGGACCGGTGGCACACCATCCGCGTCCTCGGCCAGCAGGTTCACGCTCACCGGCTGCATGCCATGCACGATTTTCGCAAACCCATCGTCGTAGTCCGCCGCCTCCGCGAACACGCGATCGTAGTTGCCGACCGACGCCGGCGGACCCGGCACGGCCGGATCGTCGAACAGCACCGGAAACTGCACTGCCGCGAAGAGTTGGCGCGGCACGCCGGGCGTCATCGCCGGAATCCGCGCGGCGTAGTGCGAAATGAACGAGAACTGTGACGCGACCTGCGCGGCGTAGGCACTGCTCTTGGCCAGTGTCGCATACAGGAAGCCGCCGGATGTCACCAGCGCATCACTCACGGCGAACGACGCCTCCCGCACCAGGCCCAGTCGCATGGCAAGCCTTGGCTGGCGCATCGCAAACGCGATCACCTTGCCCCAGCTCACCGTGTCCGGCGACTTTGCGAACAGCGGGTTGGGCGTGGTCTTCGCGCGCATGGCGCAGTGATAGCTGTCGTCCGTCACCGCGCCGCGCGCCGTCGGCCCGGTGAAGACAAAGGCGTTCCGGTACGAGCGCGGCAGCCACTTGCTGATCTCGAACTTGTCCGACACGGGCTTCGCCCGCCGTGGCATGCCGGACGCGAGCTTGAATCGCCCAGGCAGCGGCGCCACCAGCGACTCGAACAGCGGTCGTGCGGTGCGCACGACGCCGCTGGCCGAGCGCAGCGGTGAGACCTCGGCCGCCGAAGCGTTGGTGGGCACCATGGCGAGCCCCTTCACGAAACGCGCCTCGAACTGCAGGTCGGCGTCCGCGAGCGCGGGCGTTCGCGCACCAACGTTGGGGAATGACGAGATCAGTGGCTGCAGCGGACTGCCGTTCCAGGCTGCGCCGAGGCGAGGCACCAGCAACAGCCGGACGTGCAGGCGCGCGCCGTCGTAGCGTTGCGGAAAGGTCAACAGCGTCAGGCGTGGTTCGATGAGTGTCATGCGATCTGCCTCTGCTCAGACCAGCTTTCGGAAAAGTCCAGGTCGATGACCCAGACGACGCAGATTTCGACGGCGAAGGTGACCTGCGCGATCATGATCGTGTCCTCTGCTGCATTACGTTCGTAGGTGCCCTTCGCCTCGATCGTGATCGTGATGCTGACGAGCCCCATCGCGACTTCAGCGCGACCCCGGAACAGCAGGAAGGCTGAGACGCTGACGGTCGGATCGAGTGACACCTCGACACCGACCATGTACGTCAGTGACACATTGCCGATCACCGGCAGCCCGACGACGATCTCGGCACCGAACCCGAACCGCATCCACAGGCCCGGTCCGGATTTCGTATCGCCCGAGATGCGGAGGTCCACCGTACCGACCGCGTACACGGTCGCGGCGGCGAGACTGACGCACATCACGCTCAGGCTGCCGCCGAACTCGAAAAACGCTCCGGCCGTGGGCAGCAGGTTCTTCGCATCACTGCCCGGTGTCAGCGACTCGTTGAAGTAGACCCCCAGCGCCATCCGCGCCTTCAGCTTGAGCGCCACCGCCGGCTCATTGTACATAGAGCCCGGCGGGAACTGGACGACGGGAAATTCCTTCCGCGCATGGAATGTGTAGTTCCAGCTGTCGGCCGAGTTGCTCATCGCGACATCCAGTCCTTTGGCCATCGCCGCGCCGTAATCACCACCCTGCAGCCTGGCCAGGACGGTGAGAATGTCCACCACCGGCTGCAGTTTCTTCGAGAACGTCAGCTCCGGTGAGCGGAATCCCGGCTCGCTGCCATGCTTCGCGTCGAAGGATCCGCTGATCGAGACCAACCGCTCGATCGCCGCGAGGTCCACAACCATCGCCATCCTGGCGACCTTCGAGAGCCAGCGCTGTCCTTCTGCGGCTGCCGAGTCGATGCCGAATGCGAGTTCGCCCGCACCCCCGGCAGGTGTGCTGCTCTGCGGATTCGGGTCCTGTGCATACTCGATGTAGATCTTGAGGTACGACTCGTCGATCAGCCGCAGCGGCCCCTTGGGCAACGCCTGCGTGAACGGCTGCGTCACATTCTGCGTGTTCACCAGCTTGTAGCCTTCCGGGATGATCGTGGTGACGAAATTTCCCAGTACCAGCGGTACGGCATCCTGCACGTTGGGGAAGATTCCCTTGGTGTTGAGCAGTCGATATGCGTCGGCGAAATCCGGCGGTGCACTGCGGAGCTCCTTCACGCCCTGCCGGAAGTGTGGCATGCGGAAGAGCACCTTTTGCGTGCCCGTCGACTGCAGAATCCCAAAGTGGCGCGAGCCGGCCACTGGCGCGCGGACGAGCTCGATCGGGTTTGCCAGGCGGAAGGCGTCGTTCACCGGACTGGCGTCGGTGAGATACTGCGCCGCATTCGTCAGCTTGCCGCGACGGATCAGCGGCACTGTGACGGTCGGGTCCAGTGGCGTCACGTCCCCCGTGCCGTGCGTGTGCGTCACCATGCTCCACGCCCCGCCGGTCGGCAGGATCACCGCACCGCGCGCGGCCACGACGAAGATGGGCTTGCCGCCGTCCGCCGTCACCGAGCGGCTGACGTCGATGCGGCTCACACGCAGGTGCTGGCCGCTGGACGCGATGTTCAGTTCACACGCCACCGCGCCGCCGATCGAGCCGAGCTGCTCCGACAGCAGGTTGGCGAACGCCTGGGGCGTCACCGGCTCGCCGCGCGGGCTGAGCTGGACGAAGCCCAGGATGCGCTTCGATGGCACGCGCTTGTTCGTGGCGCCGGCCACCACCCCGTTCAGCTCGAAGTCACCGTCGAAGTAGACGGCCTGCAGTTCCACGTCCGGCGACCGTTCCTCCTGTAGCGTGTCGATGTCGACCGTGGCCTCGAAGTTGTCCTGGTCGATGTAAGTCTCGCCGTTCTGTTTATTGAGTGTCGTCTTGAACGGCGCGACGGCATCGGTCTCGACGATGTTGCGGATGTTGAATACGCCGCGCACCACACCCGGATGGAACTCGTAGGGACTCTCCTTCGGGAACTCCTGCGCTCCGGTGTTGCGTCGGCGCACCGTGTAGGCGAAGTCGAAAATGCCGTCGGACTCCGGCTGCCAGCCGCTGTCGTGGCGATAGGTGTAGCCGCTCGACGTGCGGAACATCGTGATCGTGCGCACCACCCGGATGCCCCAGGGATACAGCAGTGTCCGCACCTGGATCACCTCATGTGCGGTGCGGCCCACGAACACGTCGAAGCGGGCCTGGCTGGTCTCGGCGATGGCCGCCCGCGGCGACTCCCAGTGGCTGAACAGGCTCGTGCCGTAGCCGGAAAAATCAATGCGCGTGACTGGCACTCCGCGGTCACGCACCGGCGTCGGGCCGTCGAGGAAGAACTCGTTGTTGAAGATCGTCGCGACGCTGATGCCAAGCGTGCCAGTCTGCGTCGCGGAGCCGTTGGCGAGGTGCAGGTTCTCCGTCTGCACGGTGCAGCCGCGGAACAGCGCGCCTTCACCGATCTGCGGTGGGGCGTCGGCACGCAGCTGGATACCACCGATCATCGCGCCATCCTCGAACTCCGGACGGTTCGATGCGACCGATGCCCCGGGCAGTTGTGGATAGATCGCATTCTGCTGCGTGAACTCCGCATACGCCCGCATGCCATGGGGCAGCGTGAACAGCGCGGCGGTGATCCCCGACGGTCGTGTCGCGAAGTCGGTGACGATGTGCGCGCTGACCGGGATCGGTGCGATCGGCACCACCGACGTGCCGTTGGTGACGATGCGTGTCGGGCCGCCATCCGTGTTGGAGTAGAGCATGCCCATGGGCGGATCACCGGGGCGAGCCGGCATGGTGTGGTTCCACAATGGCTCCCAGCTCACCTGCGGCACGGTGAAGGCGCGCACGAACCGGCTCTGGGCCGAGAGGTCCAGGTCCCGCACCTCCATGGGCATGGCCGGCGCCGCCGGACCATCGCCATATACGTCGTCGAACGGCGTGCGCGCCTTGCCGCGGCTCGTCGGATCGAAGCCGGCGAAGCTGACACCCATCTGGTCGGCGTTGCTCGAGACGTCCAGCAGCGCGAACTGTTCCTCGCCGAAGCGGGCGAACAGTGCATCCCACACCGGCGCCACCAGCGGCCAGCGCCTGTCTGGCTGCGTGCCGACGGGTGCCGCGCCACCGGTGAATGTGTCCGCCACGTCGGCGCGCTGATTGGGCCGCTCATCGGCATCGGCCGCCAGCGACCACGCCAGAATCTGATTCGCCTGTGCGCCGATCGGAGCGAAAACGAACCTGGTGGCGATCGTGTCCGGCTGCGCGTCCTCTGCAGCCTTCACGAACTTGACCATGGCCGACAACAGCAACGTCGTTTGTCCCGTGCGAGGCGGCCGCATCCGGCGCACGTTGGCTGCATACGGATCGGGCAGCGTGGGGAGCAGCCCGTAAACGCCGAAATTCAGCCACAACCTGCCTTGCTCGAGCATCTCGTCGTCACGCAGCGTTGCGATCAGCATGAGGCTCGCAA